>Ga0335071_10000284_pt1 | contig 58086 bp, 56 predicted proteins | sample Lox_Sample_15_FD_206724 | JGI IMG/M metagenome (GOLD analysis project Ga0335071, IMG submission 206724) | Soil microbial communities from Loxahatchee National Wildlife Refuge, Florida, United States - Lox_Sample_1.5 | ecosystem: Environmental > Terrestrial > Soil > Wetlands | place: USA... | reverse complement strand
CCTGATCGACCCGTCGTGCAACCTGCGTGACGAACTCATCGAAGCGCGCTGCGCCTATTCTGCAGGCAGCGGGTTGCGCGGCGTCCGGCAACGCTGGCGTCACAGTGAGATGATAGCGCGCGTGCATCGCAACCGTTTCACCCACGAACTTCAATTCTTGCGCGAGCTGATCGAGTTGCTGGCCCATCTGGGATAGACGTTCATCCATACCGGGGCGGTCGTCCTGATCGCCTGCTACATCAAGAAAACGATCGAGCGCGGCGCCAACGAGCCCGGATTTGGTGGCGCCGCGTTGCTCAGCGGCTGCCGCTAGCCGCGTGACGAGTTCTTCGCCGACATAGACACAGATTTTTCGCTTCATGGCGCGCTCCGAGCCGCGGCCGTCCGCAAATCTGTTTCGAGAACTTTTCTCATGTTCGATGCTGACCTCCGCCACTCTGTTGGCAGCGATAGAAAGGCGTGTCGTGACATCCGCGCAAGGTGCGGAGCTCAGCTTTCGCGGTTTCGGCGGGATCAGCGCGTGAAAACAGGCGCGAGCGTGGGCATCGACGATCGCATTTCTGTCTGCGGACTTAGGCTTTGCGGTTACGAGCGTCAGCAATGGCAATGGCTGGCAATCATCGCATACATGTCTATGTTCGGACACCACCGATCATACGATAAACCAAGCGACGATCCGCTCGCACTGCGATGGCCGGCATACAAATGTCGATCGGATGTCTGCAAACGATAGCGCTTAGCGCTCCTAAGGCCTGTGCCGCGATTGCGTCTCTGCGTCATAGAGGCGAATTCGGAGCGCCGGAAAACGGCGTTTCAACTCGATGCCACCGTTCTCGGCACCCTCTCTGGTATTGAACTCGGCTTTGATTCGCCCGCCGATCTCAACGGCGAATCCGGTCCTTGGAAGTTCGTTCGAACGTGGAGCCATGCCGAAGTCCAGAATTTTTGCCTTGTAGTGCAATGGCTACTGTGAGTCTGGTTTCGCCGACCATCGATTTCTAGCATGTGGCCATCGACTTACCGGTCGGACCGACAGGTCGCTGGCAGATGCTGACACCGCTGGCCAAGAGAAGCATCAGCGCGGTGCATGATGGATCACCCTAACATCGCGATGATCTGAGAGATCAGTATTTGCGCGCCATTGCGCCCGATTGCGCGATCGGATCGATCGCGCCCTTTTCTACCGACGCAAAGGCTGCGTTGAATGGGCGACAAGTCACTCAACTCGGCGCCACATGCGACATCGCCATCGAGCACCTCTCAGCAAGAAGCCCAACGTCGAGGTAAGCGTCGAGGTTTTGGAAAATTGTCTCGACAGGGTGGCTCTTGCGATCGACCGCGCTGGCAAACGTGGAGCTGTTTATCTGCCGATATACGAGCGCAGTGCGAGCGCTGCGTCGCAATCGCGAGATGAATCAATCGCTTCATTCCCCGTGCGGCTACGCGGGTACGCGGGACGACTTTTCGGAGTCGTTTCAACGACCGTCAACACCTCCAGTAACAAGACGATCGCGCTCGGCAACGGCTCCGCGACGCAATTCGCGTTCGGCTACATTGGTGTCGCTGCGGCCTATATCGGGGTCGTCTTTACCGATGCGAACGGTAACGAAACGGTCCTGACGCGGGGCTCCGGCACGACGCAATATCAGATCAGCCTCAATGCGCCTGTCACCGGTGCGATCTGGGGCCTCAGTGGCACGGTCACCTATAATGCGAACGGCACGCCGATCGCCGCCGGCACGACGCTCACGATCTTCCGCACGTCGCCACTGACGCAGGCGATCAGACTGCAGAACCAACAGAGCCGATCGACACGCGCCGAGCTCACTACCACGAACGATCCTGGTGAGCTTGCAAACTTCCTCGAGGCACATGGCATCGCCCCTCATTATATGGACCGCTTCACCCACTGCCATTGCGCGCAGCTACGCGTGCTCGGAAAGGCTGCGCCGGTCATGACAGTCGACGGCGAGGAGTTGCACGAGGCGGCAGCTAACGCGCTCGATAGCCTGCATCAGTCCATGCACAAGCAGGGCGTCGGCCGGATCGTCGCTATGTCGGTCGACGAGATGCGCCCGAAGGCGTTGGAGATCGACGCGGCCAAGGTCAAGCCCCAATGACCATTCATCGCGGCTCGAACCTGTTGACGCCGCAGGTCCTTTTGGATTTCAAGGATTGACGCGATGCGTTTTCGCGTCGATCCTCGTGACGTTCCTGCCGAGGTTGCTGCGCGTCGGCTTGGTAAGTCAGTCGCGGATTTCGAGGCGTTGCTTCCGAAATTGATTGCTCGCGGTTTTCCTGCGCCCGATCCTGACACGGGCAACTTCGATATGGTAGCAATCGACCGATGGTGCGACGCTCGGCACGCCCATCTGTTCGGCGGCGCCGCAGCGATGCAGGCACGAGACGCAAGTGCGGTCGCAAGAGATCGGATTGAAGCAATGCGTCGGAGAGAAAGTCGGTGACGCGGGTCAAGATTCGCCACTACGTCGTGAAGGGCCGGAAAGCATTCTGGCAACCAACCAAGAAAATGAAGGCGGCTGGTTTCGGTCCTGTGCCGTGTGGTCCCGACGGGCCTGATGCCTGGGCACGAGCCGAGGAATGGAATCGGCGGTGGGATCAGACGCGCACCGGAGCGGCGCCCTCGCCGGCTATGGCAGCGGCGCAGAACCTGTCCTTCGAGAACTCCGAGGAATTGACGATCTATCCACCGCGGTCCTTGGGCGAGGCCTTCCGTAGGTACAGGAGGACCGAGGAATGGGGCCGCAAGGCGGTGCGCACGCGCGAAGATTGGTGGCGCGGTTGGAAGCGCATCAAGCCGGTGTTCGGCGACGTGGATCCGCGGACGGCTCGGCTCGATGACGTCTCCGCGTGGCGGAAGGCGATTGAGGATACTGTCTCGCTTCGTGAAGCGCATCGGGCGGTGAAAATCTGGCGGGCGCTGTGGAAGGTTGCCGCCGCTCTCGGCTATTGTGTTCGAGACGCCGACCCTTCCCTTGCCGTCCGTAATTCAGCCGCGCCAGGACGGTCGGCACGCTGGTCCGAGGGCGAAGCGGCTCGGCTGGCCAAGCGGGCCTGGCGAATGGGCTTCTACGGTCTTGCCGCGGTCATCGGCGTGGCCTGGGATACTCAGATGAGCCCGGGCGATGTGCGCGCCCTGCGGGCCTCCCAGATGGCCACGGCGGGCTCGGGGACGCTGTTCTTCACCGAACGCGGCAAGACGGGCAAGCCGGTCGGCGGCTTGCTCAGCGCCCGCTCTATGCGGCTGCTGGGCGCCTACCTCACGAAGCTGGGCGCGACGCTAACGGGCGATGCGTACATTTTCAGGAACCGGTCGGGGGCGCCCTACTCCAAGGACACGCTGGGCGACGACTTCAGGACGGTCCGCGAGGCTCTGTTCGGACCGCTGGAGCGGCGCATGCTCGGCCACGACTTCCGACGTTCCGGCGCTGTGGAAGCGATCACCGGCGAAGCCACGCCCGCCGCGCTATCACATGCCATGGGCAACACGCTGTCGGCTTCGAACCAGCTTTTTGCTACCTACGTGCCGGTTACCGTGGCCACGATCAACCAGGTTGCAGAAGCGCGGCGGAAGGGTCGCCGGGCACTGCGGTAAATGAACAGAACCGGCTCAAAAGTTGGAATGCGCAGATCCAGAAAGTTGGAATGGTGCAGGGTATGCCCACTAAGTCTTTGAATAGTGGCGCGAGAGACGGGGCTCGAACCCGCGACCTCCGGCGTGACAGGCCGGCGCTCTAACCAACTGAGCTACTCCCGCGTTTCGCGATGACCCGCGGAGAGGTGGGACTTAAAGGGGCCATCATTGCAAGTCAAGCACGTTGAGAAACCCGTTGCGGGGCAGGCCTTTTTGCGATGCCGATGCAAAAAAGGCCCGTTTTGCAGGCCAAACAGCGTAGTCAGCCGCCCCCCGAATCGTCTAAGGCCTGCTAAATCTAGGTTTCCGAAGCCATGGCTAACAACCAAGGAGGGCCAGAAATGGCGAAGAAGGCAGCGACCCCGGCCACGATCACCCTGAAACATCTGGCGGCGGCGATCGCCGAGGAGCAGGAACTTTCCAAGAAGCAGGCCGAATCGATCCTGACCGACATGGTCAGTCGTATCACCAAGCACCTGAAGAAGGGCGAGCGCATCCGCATCGTCGGGCTCGGCATCCTCCAGGTCCGCAAGCGTGCCGCGCGCATGGGCCGCAACCCGGCGACCGGCGAGGCGATCCACATCAAGGCCAGCAAGAAGGTCGCGTTCCGCCCGGCCAAGGAGCTCAAGGAAGCCGTCTGAGCGGCGCGCCTTGCGGCTCCGCTTCGGCGCCGTTCCAGCCCGCGCGTGCCGCCGCTCGCCTGAAGTCCCTCGCTTGCCTGCGGAAAGTGGGAGCATCAGTCTCTGGAATGACGCTTTTTGCTGTATAAGGGCGGCCTCATTCCTCCCTTTCTGCAGCGGATTTCATGGTCGCCTCAAAAATCGCGTTCACGCACACCGTGACCGAGCGCCTGTTGCGCTACGTGGTCATCGACACGCAGTCCGATCCCGGATCCCCGACCTGCCCTTCGACCGAGAAGCAGAAGGATCTCGGCCATCTGCTCGCCGCCGAACTGAAGGCGATGGGGCTTAAGGATGCGCATCTCGATGACCATGGTTACGTCTACGCGACCATCCCGGGCAATACTGCAAAGCAGGTGCCGGTCATCTGCTTCTGCTCGCACATGGACACCTCGCCGGACTGCACCGGCAAGAACGTGAAGCCGCAGATCGTCAAGAATTACGGCGGCGGCGACATCGTGCTGCCGGGCGATCCCTCTCAGGTGATCCGCGCTGCCGAGCATCCGGCTCTTGCCGACCAGATCGGCCACGACATCGTCACCACCGACGGGACCACGCTGCTCGGCGCCGACAACAAGGCGGGAATTGCCGAGATCATGGACGCGGCGCACTTTCTGCTAACACACCCCGAGATCAAGCACGGCACGATAAAGATCCTGTTCACGCCCGACGAGGAGATCGGCCGCGGCGTCGACAAGGTCGACCTGAAGAAACTCGGCGCCGACTTCGCCTATACGATGGACGGCGAGACCGCCGGTCATATCGAGGACGAGACCTTTTCCGCCGACGGCGCCACCATCACCATCGAAGGCGTCTCGACCCATCCCGGCTTTGCCAAGGGCAGGATGGAACACGCCATCAAGATTGCGGCTGCGATCATCGCGCGGCTGCCGAAGGAAGGCTGCTCGCCCGAGACCACCGAAGGCAAGCAGGGTTTTTTGCACCCGATCGGAATCGAGGGCGCGCTGGAACAGACCACGATCGGCTTCATCGTGCGCGACTTCTCGGAAAGCGGCCTGAAGGAAAAGGAGGCGCTGCTCGAAGACATCGTCAAGGACGTGATGAAGGATTTTCCGCGCTCGAAATACAGGTTCGAAGTCAAGCCGCAATACCGCAACATGAAAGAGGTGATCGACCGCCATCCCGAGATCGTCGATCATGCGGTCGAGGCGATCCGCCGCGCCGGGCTTGATCCCGTCAAGACCTCGATCCGCGGCGGCACCGACGGCTCCCGGCTCTCGTTCATGGGCCTGCCCTGCCCCAACATCTTTGCCGGCGAGCACGCCTTTCACTCGCGTCTCGAATGGGTCAGCCGCCAGGATATGGAAAAGGCGGTGCAGACCATCGTGCATCTGGCGATGATCTGGGAAGAGCGGGCTACCGCACCCTGACCACCCCCTGGTATTTCTACACAGCCGGATTTTACCGACGCGTTAGCCAACGCCGCGTCGACCCACCACTCATGTCGGCATCTCAAGACGCTCTTAACCGGACCGACGTCTCACTGGTCCGGCTTGGCATCGACGGCGCGAATGTTCGTGAAGGAAGCGGACGGCCGAACGCTGCACACGGAGGCTTGCGTCATGAGAGGGGATCATTCAGCACTGCCGTCGTCGACGATGCTGATTGTCGATGACGACCCTTGCGTCCTGCGGGCGGTGGCTGAGCGATGCGGCCGGATGGGCTTTGATGTCAAGACCGCCAACAGCGGGCTGCAGGCCCTGATCAAAGCCAGCGAAAGCCAGCCCCACGTGCTCGTTATCGACGTCCATCTGCCCGAGCTCGACGGCCTTTCGGTTCTGTCCTACCTCGTCGACGCGGCCAAGAAATCCCGGCATGTGATCGTGATGACCGGCAGTCCGCGGTCAGAGATCGCCGAACTCTGCGAGCAGCTGGGGGCCTCCTGCGTTCACAAGGGCAAAATGTTCTGGGCCGAACTCGAGGCGTGCCTCGCCGCGACATCTTCCGAGGCGACCGCGGCGAAACAACCGGCCGGCTATCTCCCGACGGCATCCTTGAAGACGCGGCCGCGGGTGCTGCTGGTGGACGACGATTTCAACATCAGGAGATTCTATTTCCGGAAATTCGCGAAGGTCGGAGCGGAGCTGCTCTATGCAGCGGACGGCACCGGCGCCTTCTCGATCGCGCGGCGGCTGGAACCGACAGTCATCGTCGTCGACTATGCAATGCCAAACGGCGACGCGGAGTATCTGCTGAACAGACTGCGCAGTGCGCCCGAGACCACCAATACGCCTGTCGTCGTGCAGAGCGGACGACGTCTTCCCGATACCGTCAGGCAACGGCTGCAAACTCCGATCGGCGGGCACCCCGGAGCAATACGTATCCTGCAAAAGAGAGCCGACGCCGCCGAATTGTTCGCCGTGCTGCAGAGGCTTTGCGGCTTTCCGAGCGACCTGGACGGCGCGCCGCTTTACCAATGAGCGCGGTCCGAGGCGCGATCGCGACCCTCTCTGCTCGCGACACGGCGACACCCCCTCGCCTTTGATACGCGGGCGCCGCGTTCAATGCGGCGCAGGCGCGTAACCCACGCGCTGTCGAGAGCGTCGCACTATTGCACCGCTTACGCACGCTTGCATGCATGCATCGCGCGGACAACGGCCGCCGACATCTGCGCGCTCTCGACATCCCCGTAATGCTCCGCTCCACCCTTGCGTGTTTGTACGGAATCGAAAGTTTACCCGCATTCAGCGCGCCACCGCTAGCTTCGCGATAACACACGTGATTCGGGAATTTCCCCGAAGCTACTTCCGTGAAGTACCCTTGTTGGTACGAAGGTCGATTTGATGGACGCGTTAGAGGAAAACGCTGGCGGCATCTCCGCCTCGACGAAGCCGCCACTGCGTGTGCTCGTGATCGACGACGATGAATCCGTCTGCACGGCGATCCGGGCCATCCTGTCGCGGCGAAACGGCGAAACGGCAATCGCCCCGCGCGCCGCCGCCGGAATTCGTGCCCTCGAAACATCCAGGTTCGACATCGTCGTCATCGACGTTTTCATGCCCGGGCTCAGCGGCCTCCACACCATCGCACATATCCGCCGGAAATCGGCCGTCCCCATCATCGCGATGTCGGGCTTCCGGCTTCGGCCGGCGCCCGGAGCAGAGGATTATTTCGACATGGCGATGCAACGCGGCGCATCGACATGTCTTCGAAAACCCTTTTCGCCGCCGCAGCTGCTCGAGGCGATCGACCGAAGCCTCGCTGCGGCGCATGTCACGGGAACATTGACGCAATGACACTGCCTGACGACTCGCCCCTCGAGGGCCACGCCCGCTACGATGCGTCGACGGAGCGGTCTCGAGCGGCGAGCGACGTTGCATCCGCGATCGCCCACCAGCTCAGCGGACCTCTGACGGCGTTGCTGCTCTACGTCAGCGATCTCCACCTCAACAGCGACCAGTTTCCCGACAACAACGGCGAAGGTCTGCCGCTCAGGCGAATCGCGGAGCAAGCGCTTCGTGAAGCCGAATATGCCTGCAGGCTGCTGCAACAGATCGAAGACACCTGCGCGTGCGCGTTCCCGGAGCAAACCGATATCGCACATGGCCGCAGGGTCATCGCGTGGTGGTCGCGGGCGACCACCGGCGACGCCCGCGCCGGCGATCCCGAGGCCGCGTCGGCGGCCAACGCCACCTACCAGCTCCTGACGCGACGCGAGCGGGAGGTCCTGCGTCTCATCAGCCAGGGCCTCACCAACAAGGAAGGCGCCGTGCACCTTCAGATCTGTCCGCGCACGTTCGAAAGCCATCGCGCCCGGATCATGCAGAAGTTCAAGGCCAAGAACGCGGTCGAGCTGGTTCGCATGGCGCTGCACATCAACATGCCGGCCGACGGCAGCGAGAAACCCTGGTTGCTCCCTACGCCGACACGCGCGGAATCATCCGATGGCAAGACCTGAGCCGGCGCCTGCCGGGGCAGTCGCGATCGACCGGGAGGCGGCGTCCCACCTTTGCCCCGTCCATGACCGCATGCGCGATTCCGCCGCTGCCTTCGCGCCGGACCCGGAATCGGAATCAGGCGGATCGGATGCCGACGACGCATCGACGGCCGATCCAGGGCAACAGCGGTGGCAATCGGGCCCGAAAAACGCGTCGCGCCCATCCCGCTCGATCCGGTCGAGCCTGCTGCGGATCGTCTTCATCCTGATCGTGCCCGCCGTTTCCGGGCTCGCTGCGCTCGCATCCGGCTCCTACTACAGCGAACGCGAGCAGATGTCGCAACACATCTTCTCGACCGCGGGCGCGCTGACGTCCGCGCTGGATGGCGAGTTCGCAGGCACGATCGCGGCAGCCCAGGTGCTGGCAAACTCGCCATTGCTGACGTCAGCGCATTTTGCGGCACTTCACCGCGAGGCACTCCGGGTCCTTCCGCTGCTTCATGGATCTGCCGTCGTTCTGATGGATGCCGACGGCCAACCGCTCATCGACACCTCGCATCCCTACGGGACGCCGCTCGGACCTGCTCCCGATCCGTCGAACCTGCGCAAGGTCCTGGAGACCGGCCAGCCCGCAGTCTCCGATCTGTTCATCGCAGGGCCCGCAAACGAGCCGGCGCTGGCGGTGTCCATTCCGGTGTCGTCTCCGGACCGTCCCGTCAAGTACATTCTGGACGTCATCCTGCCTCTGTCGCACCTGGACGAATTGTTGCAACGCCAGCAGTTGCCCGACGGTTGGGCTGCGACCTTCGTCGACACAGCGAACGTCATCGTCGCACATTCCAGAAATCCCGCCCGGGTCGGCCGCACCGCACCTCTCAACACCCCGGCCATCAGACCGGCGCAGGGTTTGCTCGAAACCAAGCGGCCGGACGGCACACCGATCTATGTCGGATTCGGCAGATCCGGCATATCCGGCTTCACGGTCGCGATCAGTGTTCCAACCGCGCAATTCGTGCGGCAGCCGAGCGGCATTCTCGTTTACGGCGGCATCGGCGTATTCCTGATCATGGCTGCCGGTCTCCTGCTGGTGATGCTTGAATCGGCGCGCATCTCGGGCGCGGTGCAGAGATTGATCGCACCGGCGCTGGCCGTTGGCCGCGGCGATACGCCGGTCATCGTGTCGTCGAACGTTCGCGAAACCGACGAAGTCGCCGAAGCCCTCGGCCGCGCGCATGGGCTGGTCGAGCGCAGGACGCTCGAGCGGGATCATGCCCAGCTCAGTGTCGAACGTCGCCTCGGCGACGAATTGTTTCGGCTTGCCGTCGAAGCCTGCCCGAGCGGGATGGTGATGTCCGACGGCGACGGCAGGATCGTGATGCTCAACACCGAGATCGAGAACCTGTTCGGCTACAAGCGCGAGGAGCTGATCGGACGACATGTCGACGCCCTGGTGCCCGAACGCCTGCAGGCCCACCACGTCATCAATCGCACCAGGTTCATGGCGACGCCGGAATGCCGCCATATGGGCGCCGGCCGCACCTTGTTCGGCCGACGCAAGGATGGGACCGAATTTCCCGTGGAGGTTGGCCTCAATCCGATCCATACCGGCCAGGAGCAGATGGTTCTGAGCGCGATCATCGACATCACCCAGCGTCGGCGCACGGAGCGGCTGAAGGACGAATTCGTCGCCACGGTCAGCCACGAGCTGCGCACCCCGCTGACCTCGATCGCCGGTTCGCTCGGCCTGCTTGCCGGACAATGGGCAGCCAAATTACCGGACTCGGCAGCGCGCCTCCTGACGATCGCGCATACCAACAGCCAGCGGCTGGTGCGTCTCGTCAACGACATCCTCGACATCGAGAAGATCGAGGCCGGTCACATCGTGTTCGACATGCGCCGGATTGCCCTGCGCAAGCTGTTGGAGAACACGATCGAGGACAATAGGGGATTTGCAGCGAGCTATGGCGTGCAGCTCCGGCTCGATGAGACCGCGGGCGAGTTCGAGGTGAACGCGGATTCCGATCGTCTGGCGCAGGTCATCACGAACCTGCTCTCGAACGCGACCAAGTTCTCTGCGGCCGGCGAGGAGGTCGTGGTCGGCGTGGCGAGAAACGCAGCCAACGCCCGCATCACCGTTCGCGATCGCGGCCCCGGCATCCCTGAGGACTTCAAGCCGCACATCTTCGAGAAATTCGCCCAGGCTGACGCCACCAACACGCGCAAGAAGGGTGGGACGGGTCTCGGGCTCAGCATCGTCAAGGAGATCGTCGATCGGCTTGGCGGCCAGGTGGGCTTCGACGATGCGCCGGGCGGCGGCACGATTTTTCGCATCGACCTGCCGCTTTGCGACGGTACGGCCGGCGGCGAAGTCGACCTCATCGCCGATGCGCCGCTTGCCCGCATCCTGCTTTGCGACGACGACCGCAAAGTCGCGGAGGCGCTGCGCACGCTGTTGCATCGGGAAGGCTTTGTGCTGGATTTCGCCCATACCGTCACGACCGCCCTCGCGCGCGCCGATGCGGCCCGCTATGGCGCGATCATCGTCGATCTTCAGCTTCCGGACGGCTATGGCGTCGACCTGATCGCGCGGCTCCGCGCCCAGCCGCGAAATCGCGACACGCCGATCATCGTCATGTCCGGCGACCCCGAACAAGGCCAGAGCGATATCAGATCATCGAGGCTCAACGTCCAGCATTGGCTCGGCAAGCCGATCAGGCCGAAAACGCTGGTCGCGACGCTCAAGGCCGTGACAGCGTCCGAAGCCCGGCAACACCCCCGTCTGCTGCACGTTGATGACGATCGCGACATGCGGACGCTGGTCGCCAACGAGCTCCGTCCGATCATCGATGTCGTCTCCGCGGATTCAGCGGAAATGGCGCTCCGGATCGTCGCCTCCGAACGGATCGATCTCGTCGTCCTCGACGTTGGACTGGGCCAGGACTCCGGTCTGGACCTCCTGCCCGAGCTGCGCGACAGCCGCGGCAAGCTCATCCCGGTCATCATCTTCTCCAATTTGGCCGTGGACACAGGATCGGACGATCAGATCAGTTCGGCCCTCACCAAGATGAATTCGTCGCTCGACAGCCTTGCGGCCGCTGTTCGGGATCGATTGGCACTCGCACCGAAACAACCGGCAGAGGAGATCGCATGACCGCCATTCGCCTGCTCCACGTCGACGACGAGCCCGATATCCGCACGGTGGTGGAACTTGCGCTCAGCATGGATCCCGTCTTCGAGGTGCGCAGTTGCGAGTCGGGAGCCGATGCGCTCGCCGCCGCCGCCGAATGGCAGCCCGACCTCATGCTGCTCGATGTCATGATGCCGGTGATGGATGGACCTGCGACCCTGGCTCGATTGCGCGCCAACCCGGCCACGACCGACATCCCGGTCATCTTCATGACCGCACGCGCGCAGGCCAGGGAAACCGAGCGCTTCCGTTCGCTTGGCGCCATCGGCGTGATCCCCAAGCCGTTCGATCCCATGACGCTGGCGGCGTCGGTCCGGAGCCATGTCGCGCCGCCCGACGATCCGCTGCAGGATCTGCGTGCCGGCTTCCTGCTGCGGCTCAAGCGCGATGCGGAAACCCTTGCGCAGGATCGCGCAGCCCTGCGGCAGGGACAGCGTTTGCCGACGCCGCTCGATCGCATCAGGCGCACCACCCATAGCCTTGCCGGCGCCGCAGGGGTCTACGGCTTTGCCGCAGTCAGCGATGCGGCGGCGGCGCTCGAGGAGGCGATCATCTCGGAGCTCGCCGAGACCGGTCCTGCTGATCAGACCGACCGCACCCTCGATGGCCTGCTCCTCGAGGCTGGCAACGTCTTGCAGCGCAGCTGAGGCGATCGGGCCGCAAGCCACAGGTATTGGCACTGCTTGTGCAATTATACGGAGACGATGCTTAGCCCCGCTTTAATCCGTTCGGGTGTGAATCGATCAGGGACGGGGGCGATCTGCCGACCCCAATCGACAGCCAGACCGGCAGGTGGGGAACAACAACATGAAGAAATCCATTCGGGAACTCGAAGTCCTGGACACTGAGCGGGGTAGCCATGAGAAGAACGACGTTCGATCCGCGAGCGCCATTCCGAAAATGCTGATCGCCGACGACGATCCCGCGATCCTGCGATTGCTTGCGGATCGCTGCGCGCGCATCGGCTTCCAGGTCGACGTCGCGTCGAACGGCATGCAGGCCATTCTCAAGGCCAGCCGGAGCAAGCCGGACATTCTGGTGATCGACGTCAACATGCCCGAGGTCGACGGACTATCGGTCTGCGCCCATCTTCTGGATCCCGATCGGGCGCCCGTGGACGCCATCGTGATCACCGGCAGCAGGAATGCCGACATGATCGAGCGGTGCGAGGGCTTTGGCGTGCAATATGTCGCCAAGGGACCGACGTTCTGGCACGATCTCGAAGCCGCGCTCGCCGAGATCCAGCCTCGCATGGCCGAAAGGATCCATCAATCGGGCATGGACACGACCGCGCCGGCGGTGCGGAGGCGACCGAGCGTGCTGCTGGTCGACGACGATGATGACGTCAGGCATTTTCTCGCCAGCCGGCTCGAGAAATGCGGTCTCGATGTGCAATACGCCAAAGACGCCCAGCAGGCCTACAGGATGGCCTGCAGGGACAATCCCGCGGTGGTCGTGACCGACTATTTCATGCCCAACGGCGATGCCGAATATCTGCTGGCGAAGCTGCGCACCACGGCCGCGACCGAGAATATCCCGGTCATCGTCATGACCGGCCGCTCTCTCAACACCGTGACGCAGCAAAACCTGAAGCGGGATATTGCCGGCCATCCAGGCGCGGCGCACATTGTGCGCAAGTCCGAAAATACCGACCTGCTGTTCGATGCGCTGCGACATTTCTGCGGCTTCGAGCGATGGGATAGAGCATGATCCGGGCCTGCAGGGCCGCGTTGGCGCAAAGTGCGAAGCGGCTTCATGCGCGAACAGCAACTTGAAGCGGCGATGCCGAATTCAACCCGAAGCCATCGCGCTTTGACACGTTTTCGAGCGAAAGCCCGCCCCGGCATGATCCGGGGCGGATCCCGACCCGCCTTCCGCGAATTTATCTGCTGACGATTGCGAACCGGTGGAGTGATACTCCCGGTTGCAGCCGCACCTCTGCCATTGTTGTGACGGATGGCCGCCTTGCCGCCCGGCGGGCGCCACGCGTGAACCACCTTGGGGACACAGGCTCATGGCAGATCGCTTGCAATGAGTTTGGCGTATTTTCGAACCCGTCTCCCGCCCGTCCTGCGATCCGCGGGCACAGTTCTGCTGATCGCACTGGTGTCGCTGGCGGCGACCGAAATGCTGCTAAGGCTCGCCAATTTTCGCGAACTGCGCCAGGACTTGAGCGAGCGGTCGCTGACCTATGGCTACGACGCCGAACTCGGCTGGTCGCCGGTCCCGAACTCGGCCTCGACGGTGACGACCGCGCGCACCATCCATGCGCGCCACAACAGCCTCGGCTTTCGCGATATCGAGTTCAAGCCCGACGGACGGCCGGTCATGCTGTTCGTCGGCGATTCCTTCGTCTGGGGCGTCGATGCCGAGGCAGGCGAGCGGTTCACCGACCTGCTCCGCCAGCGCCTGCCGCAATATCAGACCGTCAATGCCGGCGTCTCCGGCTACGGCACGGACCAGGAATATCTCTGGCTGAACCGCATCTGGCCCAAAATCCATCCCGATGTCGTCGTGCTGTTCTTCTGCACCGACAATGACCGCAAGGACAACACGAGCAATGTCCGCTACGGCCGCTACCGCAAACCCTATTTCGAAACCGCCGCCGACGGCACGCTGCGGCTCGCCGGCCAGCCGGTGCCGAAATCGCTGCAGCTTCTGATCAAGGAGAGCTGGCTGGTGCGGCATCTCTGGCTCGCGCGGGTGGCGGCCCTGGCCAGCGTCGAGATTTCAGCTCCGGCGGTCGAGGTGCCCGATCCCACCGAACGCCTCGTCGGCAGGATTCACGACTTTGTCGGCGCGCATGGCGCAAAACTCCTGGTCGCGCTGCAGTCCACCGACGACCAGCTGATCGCGCGGCTCAAGGCCGACCGGATTCCCTATGTCGCGTTCGACGGTGCGCCCGCCTACGGCATCGAATATGGCTCGCATTTCACGCCGGAAGGCCATGAACTCGCCAGCCGCCGCCTGCTCGATCTGATCGATGCCACGATCGCAGCGCCATCCGCTGCGGAAACGGCGGCAAGCGCGACGGTCGGCCGGACCTTGGGCTCGACCGACTGACGACCAGTACAGCAGCGCGCTAAGTTGACCGGGGCAAGAGCCCTGAGGCAAATTTCAGCATGGGTTCGGGAGCTGCGCGGCAGCCCGCCAAGGTCGAAGCGAAATTGCCAGAGTATCGTGCCTACACCACCCGGTTCGATCGCGAGGTCTCGGCCCGTGAACTCGACACCGTCCTGGGGCCGCTCAGCCCTTCCGCCCGCCTGGCCGTCGACGAGGCCTGGCACGCCCTGGAAACGGGTCTGCTGCCGTGGAAAACGCGCCTGCTCGTCACCGCTGCCGAAGTCAGCGCAAAGCTCAGGACCGAATTGACGGACGGCGCGTGTGCGGACACGGCCGTGGCGCTGCTGATCGACCAATCCGGGTCGATGCGCGGCCAGAAGATGCTGTTCGCCACCGCGAGCGTTGATGTCACGCAGGAGTTTCTGGCAACTCTGGGAATCACGTGCGAGGTGCTCGGGTTCACGACATCGCGCTGGCGTGGCGGCCGTTCCCGCTCACGCTGGAAATGGCGGTTCCGGCCAAGCCATCCGGGGCGGCTCAACGACCTTCTTCATATCGTCTACAGGAGCGCCGACGATACGCGGGCCAGCACCGGCAGCTGGCACCTCAGGCAGATGCTGAGACCCGACCTGACGAAGGAAAACATCGACGGAGAGGCGCTGCACTGGGCGGCGCAGCGTCTGCGCCGGCTGCCGCAACGAAGCAAGCATCTGATTATCGTTTCCGACGGTGCGCCGGTCGACGATTCGACCATCTTGGCAAACGGCCTCGGCTATCTCGGGGATCACCTGCAGACCGTGGTCAAAAGTATCACCGATGCGGGCGATATCAGGCTCGCCGCAATCAGAATCGGCCAGGTGGAAGCGAACCCTTATCCAGTGTCGATCGACGTCAAGGCTCCCGATGCCCTCGGCCACGCGCTGATCGAACTGCTCAGCCGCGTGTTGCCCTACTCGTCTAAGCCGGCCGCGCGGTGACGATCCAGATCGAGCCGGCCAGTTCCACGCGGTCGCCCCGCACGAACGGCTTTAGCGATTCACGGACCGAGTCCGTCGCCCGCGCGCGCGTCTCTGCAGGATGCCCCTCCAGCGCCCGGCTCGCGGGCCCGATTTCGAACGCGCCCCGCACGGCTGCCTCGAGGCCGCCGCCGACGGCGACGTCGAGCACCAGATCGCAGCGCTCCAGGGCGACGTCGGAATAGCCGGCCTCGCGGAGAATACGCTGCACGCGCTCTTCGGCGGCGAAGGCGAATGGACCGGGCTCTTCCGGCCCGACCTGCGGCAGTTTTGGCACGTGCCGATAGACCGCCTGCAGCGGTGCCATCATCCACGGATTGTCGCGCGGTTCGCGCCAGCAGACGAAGGCGACCCGCCCCGACGGGCGCAGCGCCCGACGCAGATTGGCAAAAGACAGCACGGGGTCGGCAAAGAACATCACGCCGAAACGCGAGATGAGCAGGTCAAACGTCTCCGAATGGAAAGGATAGACGGTGGCGTCCGCCAGCACGAAGTCGAGCGGCAGCCCCTCGGGTGCGACCTGCCGCGCCCGCTCGAGCATCGGCGCGGAGATGTCGACGCCCAGCACGAAGCCGGCAGGCGCGACCGTCAGCGCAAGCGCGATGCTGGTCGACCCGCAGCCGCAGCCGATATCGAGAATCCGCTCGCCGGGCCTGACGCCGGCGCGTGCAATCAGCGCTCGCGAGACCGGTCCGAGCAGCACGTCCTGGGATGCCTGCCGGTCCGACCAGCGCTGGCCGCCGGGCCCGTTCCAATAGGCGATCTGGTCGGCGTTCTTGTCGTGGCCAACGGGCACATCCATCCTTGCACATTCCCTGGAAGATCTCGCCTTTCGCGCCTCAGGCTTGCGGCGTGCGAGGTTGCCGAAAAACTAGATGATCGCGGTGGTCGTGTCCAAGCCAAACGTCGCATCGAGAGTCATTCCAGGCCGGCAGATTGAGACACGCGGGGCGAGAAACCGCATCGGGATCGCGTCAAACGCGCGGCCGTTGACAATGGAACCCGATACGCGCGTGCGTTGCGAAGGAACCCCGCGCGGGGCGAAAAAGTCCAATATTAACAAGGATTAATTTGGGTTCCCGCGCCGGGAAATGACCTTTTCGAGGCCACATTCTGGCCACGTCCGGTTTCTTAAAGCCGAGATGCGGAATGACTTTCCCGCATATGCGAAGGGCTGCTGGACGGACCTGGTCGTCCCCTTTTTTGGAACAGCAGCCTTCTCGATCGCTTGCAGCGATCTCCCTTCCCCGAAAAGAGGAACGACAGTCATGCGTAAGATGGTAGCTGCAATTGCAATGGTTTGCGTATGGGGTTCGAGCGCCGAAGCCCGAACGCACCATCGCCACCATTCCCATTATTCTCATAATTACAATCATCATCACCGATATGCTTCCGCCGGGTATTCCCATTCCGGGCGGCCCCGTGCCTGGTGCGGCTGGTACATGCGCAGTCAGGTGGGTCGCGACCCCGGTCCGGAGTACAATCTGGCGCGATCCTGGGCTCACTACGGCAGTAACGCCGGCGGACCTTCGGTCGGTGCCATCGTCGTCTGGCGGCACCACGTCGGCAAGATCGTCGGCCACGAGAACGGCCAGTGGATCGTGCAGAGCGGCAATGACGGCCATGCGGTGCGGACCCGCCCGCGGTCGCTCGCCGGCGCAATCGCGTTCCGGAGCGCCTATGGAATGATGTGAAAGGCTCGAAAAGCCGTGATCGGGGGCCCGCGCCGCATCGCCGCGCGGGCCTCGTCTTTTGGCGGCCCGGATCCGTGTTCAAATTCGCCCATCGCAGATCTCGCAAGCGCTAACGAGCCGCCAGACGACCGAGCGCAAGGCGTGCGCTCGCGCAATTTTTTCTTGTCACGTCCGTCCAGGTGATCCCAAGCGGCCGGAAACGGTGGTACTCTGCACAGGCAATGGGGGGCCTTGTCGTGGCCTATCTGGGATTGCTCCGGATACGCCTCACCGCGCAGGAGGCCGCTGCCATGCACCTTCACATGTATCGAGACGAAAGCCGGTCCGGTCACCTGGACCTTGTGGGTGGAGGCGACCACCCGTGGACCATTGACTTGGTCGTCGTGACAGCCGCGGCCATCCTCGTGGTGGGCTTCGTCATCGCTCTCACCGCGCAATTGGTCCGATAGGCCATGCCGATTGGCCCTTCGACGGCGACCGCCGCCGCCAGCGCCCTGCGCGTGAGGTGACCGAGCAACACTCAGCGGAATTGATATCCGGATGGGCTTCGATACCTCCGTCATTGCCATCGTGCGCTCTAGTGATGGGGAGGCAGCCGAGCGTCCGCGCCGTCCGGGGATCGTGGCTGATCGAAGCGCGGCGCCCGGCTGTCCCGGCCGCGCGGCGGTGCGGCCACAGCAATGAAATCATTGTTGAATTAAAGAAGATTCAACCATGTGACCGCAGATCTCCATTCACGGAATCATACGGTCTTTTGTTGGCGCCGCCACAGTCTCTTCGTCCGCGAGCGCAGCACCGTCGGGGTCATCGCGAAAACATCGGTGCGCGAGTTTCTCGGTCTCGAAGATGATCAGTCCCGGCTCCATGTCGCCCGCGGCTCCTTGGCGCAACGGCTTTCGTGACGACGGCGGATTGAAACGGTAACCCGATTTCAACCGGCTGCATTTTATCAATCGAAGCATCACGGATGAAGCCTGCATCCGCGATCAGCCAACTCCCGCCGGTGCACCGCACGCCGGCGGGAGTTTTCATTCGCGCGTGACGGCCCGGCACGGCCGCGACAGCCGAACAGCCACGCCGCTGGGAATGGACGGCGCGGACTTAAACGATGTAGACGTAAGCGCACTACGCGCGTTGGGGGCCGGGGCTTGGCGATGGTCCGTTCGAGAAGATTGCAGCTTGCCTGCCTGTTGCTTCCGATCCTTTTTGCCACGCCCGGCTGGTCGCAGCCGGATTCTGCTGACGAGTGGCGTCGCAAGATCGTCGAGCAGTTGAGAGCGCATCTGCGGGTTCCCCCCAACAGCTCTGCCAAGGCCGACGAAGTCTGGGTTGATGTCACGATCGATCCTTCGGGCTTTGTCAAATCGACGAAGCTTGTGAGAGGCACAAGCATTCCAGAACTCGACGCTGCAGTGCTTGCAGCTGTCAAGGATGCAGCGCCGTTTCCACTTCCGCCGCGAGATGCGCAACTCTCGCCACTTCCACCGTTCGCGGACGACGGCAGCCTAACCATGCCTTTGGCGTTCGACTTTTCGTCGACCAGAGCATTGGACGACGAGCGGCTCAAGGCACGGCTGAAAGGCATTTGCCGCGGCTGCTAGGTGCACCTGACGAGCCGTTGCGATTTGCATGGAGTGGTGGGCGGCGAGAGATTCGAACTCCCGACCCTCTCGGTGTAAACGAGATGCTCTAACCAGCTGAGCTAGCCGCCCGTCGTGCCTGTTTAGCCCCGCCGCGCACCTTCGCGCAAGGTCGCCAAACCCTCTCGGTCGGCTGCCCCGGCAATCCGGCCAGCTCATGGATCCGGCGCGCGCCGACTGGCACCAGATCTGCCGGGCCGGCTTCAACTCGCGCCGCTGGCGGATCGAGCCCCAGCGGATACCAAAATCCGATGAACCGCCCTCGCCGCACGTGAACAGCGGGGAACCGCAGTTTTCACAAAAATGCTGCAACCGCCTGCGACCGGTGTCGCCGGTCTTGGCATAGATTTTTGGCCCCCGCGTCAGGCGGACCTGCCCGGCATCGCAGAGCACGGTGACCCGGAACGGCGAGCCGGTCAGGGCCTGGCAATGGTGCAGTGGCAGACCGAGACCCGCGCCGGATCGATCTCCGCTTCATAGGCAATCCGGCCGCAATGGCATTGTCCATCGATCTGCATGGCGCTTGGCTCCGAAACGAAAGCGGCGCCCCGAAGGGCGCCGCTTCAACATTTTTCAATCCGAGACCGTTCCAGCCGGCCGGCTCAGTGTGCGGTCAGGCCGCCGCCGGCCTCATCGCCCTCGTCCGGCTTGACGGGCACCTTGGTGTCCTCTTCCCAGACGATCGGCACCGGCTTGCGCACCAGCGCGCGCGCGATGACGTCGTCGAGGCGGGCCACCGGGATGATCTCCATGCCGCCCTTGATCGCATCGGAAATCTCCGTGAGATCCTTGGCGTTGTCCTCGGGGATCAGCACCGTCTTGATGCCGCCGCGCGCGGCGGCAAGCAGCTTCTCCTTCAGACCGCCGATCGGCAGCACCCGTCCACGCAGCGTGATCTCGCCGGTCATCGCGACGTCATGACGCACCGGGATGCCGGTCATGACCGAGATGATCGCGGTCGCCATCGCGACGCCCGCCGACGGACCGTCCTTCGGGGTCGCCCCCTCCGGCACGTGGACGTGGATGTCGCGCTTGTCGAACAGCGGCGGCTCGATGCCATAGGTGATCGCCCGCGAGCGGACATAGGAGGCCGCCGCCGAGATCGATTCCTTCATGACGTCGCGCAGATTGCCCGTCACCGTCATCTTGCCCTTGCCGGGCATCATGACGCCTTCGATGGTCAGAAGCTCGCCGCCGACATCGGTCCAGGCAAGGCCCGTGACGATGCCGACCTGCGGCTCGCTCTCGATCTCGCCGAAGCGGAATTTGGGGATGCCCAAGAACTCCTCGACGTTCTTCTCGGTGATCTTGACCGCTTTCTTCTTCGAGATCATGAGATCCTTCACCACCTTGCGGGCGAGTGTGGACAGCTCACGCTCCAGATTGCGCACGCCCGCTTCGCGGGTGTAGCGGCGGATCACCAGCAGCAACGCATCGTCGTCGATCGACCATTCCTTCGAATCCAGCCCGTGCTTGGCGAGCGCGTTCGGGATCAGATGCTTGCGTGCGATCTCGACCTTCTCGTTCTCCGTGTAGCCCGCGATCCGGATGATCTCCATGCGGTCCATCAGCGGGCCCGGAATATTCAGCGTATTCGCGGTCGTGATGAACATCACGTTCGACAGGTCGTAGTCGACCTCCAGATAGTGATCGTTGAAGGTCGCGTTCTGCTCGGGGTCGAGCACCTCGAGCAGCGCCGACGACGGATCGCCGCGGAAATCGGCGCCCATCTTGTCGATCTCGTCCAGGAGGAACAGCGGGTTCGAGGTCTTCGCCTTCCGCATCGACTGGATGACCTTGCCGGGCATCGAGCCGATATAGGTGCGGCGGTGACCGCGGATCTCCGCTTCATCGCGCACGCCACCGAGCGAGACGCGCACGAACTCGCGTCCGGTCGCCTTCGCGATCGACTTGCCAAGCGAGGTCTTGCCGACGCCGGGAGGCCCGACCAGGCACAAGATCGGTCCGGTCAGCTTGTTGGCGCGCGACTGCACGGCGAGATACTCGACGATGCGCTCCTTGACCTTCTCGAGCCCGTAATGGTCGTTATCGAGCACGGCCTGCGCCGCCTCGAGGTCCTTCTTGACCTTGGACTTCTTGTTCCACGGGATCGACAGCAGCCAGTCGAGATAGTTGCGCACGACGGTCGCTTCCGCGGACATCGGCGACATCTGGCGCAGCTTCTTCAGCTCGTGCTGCGCCTTCTCGCGGGCTTCCTTGGAGAGCTTGGTCTTGTTGATCTTCTCCTCGAGATCGGCGAGCTCGTCGCGGCCGTCCTCGTCGCCCAGCTCCTTCTGGATCGCCTTCATCTGCTCGTTGAGGTAGTACTCGCGCTGGGTCTTCTCCATCTGGCGCTTGACGCGCGAGCGGATGCGCTTCTCGACCTGCAGCACCGAGATCTCGCTCTCCATCAGCCCGAGCACCTTCTCGAGCCGCTGCGTGACCGACAGCGTCTCCAGAATGCCCTGGCGATCGGCGATCTTGACGGCGAGATGCGAGGCGACGGTGTCGCCGAGCTTGCCGAAATCGGTGATCGCCTGCACCACGCCGACGACCTCGGCCGAGATCTTCTTGTTGAGCTTCACATAGCTTTCGAAATCGGACACGACCGAACGCGCCAGCGCCTCGGCCTCGACCGATTTTGCATCGGTGTCGGCGAGCGCGACCGCGGTTGCCTCATAGTAGTCGGCACGGTCGGAATATTTCTGCACATGCGCGCGCTCGAGGCCCTCGACCAGCACCTTGACGGTGCCGTCGGGCAGTTTCAGGAGCTGCAGCACGCTGGCAAGCGTCCCGGTCTCGTAGATCGCGGCCGGCGCCGGATCGTCGTCGGACGCGTTCTTCTGCGTCGCGAGCAGCACCAGCGCGTCGTTCTTCATGACCTCTTCGAGGGCGCGGATCGATTTCTCGCGGCCGACGAACAGCGGCACGATGTTGTGCGGGAAGACCACGATGTCGCGCAGCGGCAGCACCGGATAGGAGTTGCTCACGCCGTAGGGGATTGATGGCCGGGGTTTTGGAGTCGTCATGGCCTGTTCCTTTTGTTGTGCCCCCTTGCACGCGGCCCGCCATCGGCGCAACCACCACAAGGTGCCGAATTGATCCGGGACACCGCGAAGCCGGACGGCCGACCGCGACTCTGACGGATCGCTATGGAAGCGAATCTCTGAAGGGAAAAAGATATCGCCGACTGCATTAGGTGGCCATCCACCCGGGGGGAGTCAAGTGTCGGCAAACGCCTGATAATTGCAGTCTGGCTTGATGTACAACCATTCACATTTCGGCTGCGGAAGGTATCCCGCAGCCGCTTTTTGAGAGCACCCTCGAACGCATCGGCGCGCGCCTCACGCGCTCGCCGAGCTTTCCACCGCGCGATCGGAACGATCGGCGTAGATGTAGAGCGGACGCGCGGTGCCTTCGACCACCTCGCGCGAGATCACGACCTCTTCGACGCCCTCCAGGCCCGGAAGATCGAACATGGTCTCGAGCAGAATGCTCTCGAGAATCGACCGCAGGCCGCGCGCGCCGGTCTTGCGCTCGATCGCCTTGCGGGCGACCGCGCCGAGCGCCTCGTCCGCAAAAGTCAGCTCGATGTTCTCCATCTCGAACAGGCGCTGATACTGCTTGACCAGCGCATTCTTCGGATCGGTCAGGATCTTCTTCAGCGAGGTCTCGTCGAGATCCTCGAGCGTCGCGACCACCGGCAGGCGACCGACGAATTCGGGGATCAGGCCGTACTTCAACAAATCCTCGGGCTCGACGTGACGGAAGATCTCGCCGGTGCGGCGGTCTTCCGGCGCCAGCACCTGCGCACCGAAGCCGATCGAGGTCGAACGCCCGCGGGCGGAGATGATCTTCTCGAGGCCGGAGAATGCGCCACCGCAGATGAACAGGATGTTGGTGGTGTCGACCTGCAAAAACTCCTGCTGCGGATGCTTGCGGCCGCCCTGCGGCGGCACCGAGGCCACCGTGCCTTCCATGATCTTCAAGAGCGCCTGCTGCACGCCCTCGCCCGAGACGTCGCGGGTGATCGAGGGATTGTCCGACTTGCGGCTGATCTTGTCGATCTCGTCGATATAGACGATGCCGCGCTGCGCGCGCTCGACATTGTAGTCGGCGGCCTGCAGCAACTTCAGGATGATGTTCTCGACGTCCTCGCCGACATAGCCGGCTTCGGTGAGCGTCGTCGCATCCGCCATCGTGAACGGCACGTCGAGGATGCGCGCCAGCGTCTGGGCGAGCAGCGTCTTGCCCGAGCCGGTCGGACCGATCAGCAGGATGTTCGACTTCGCCAGTTCGACGTCGTTGTGCTTGGTCTGGTGGTTGAGCCGCTTGTAGTGGTTGTGGACGGCGACCGACAGCACCTTCTTGGCATGGCTCTGGCCGATCACATAGTCGTCCAGAACCTTGCAGATCTCCTTCGGGGTCGGAATGCCGTCGCGCGACTTGACCAGCGAGGACTTGTTCTCCTCGCGGATGATGTCCATGCAGAGCTCGACGCACTCGTCGCAGATGAAGACGGTGGGACCCGCGATCAATTTGCGGACTTCGTGCTGGCTCTTGCCGCAGAACGAGCAATACAGCGTGTTCTTGGAATCGCTCGTGCCAACCTTACTCATTCCTGTCTCCGTCCGCGGTTCTTCGTCGTTCACCCGCTCTGTCGCTCCATTTCGGCACGCAGTGCGCCGAACTATGACTGGAGCAAATCCTGTACCAATGACGCCTCAGCCTAGACTCCTCTGCGAATCATGGCCCACTCGATTCCTTAAGGCGACCATATAAGATCCCCTTTAGCCAACCATGCTGTCATCCGACTATCAAGAATTCGCTAACCGGCAGCCTAGCACACACCGTGACAATACCGTGATTTGGGCCTTACGCACGCGAAAACCTTGCGAAATCCGTCCGGCGTTGCGCCTTTGCCACGTTCCCGCGGCGAGCACGAAACCGGAACTTTTCGCTGTGCGAAGGCCTCTCCGACCGATTTCCAGCCGGCCAGGCCGGCCGTTCCGGGGCATCCCGGTCATCGTCCGCGCACACCCCAGTAGTGCTACGGGGTGGGCTCACGCGCTCTTCGCAGCTGCGGCGACATCCTCGGGCCGCTTGTCGATCACCTTGTCGACCAGGCCGAACGCCTTGGCGTCGTCGGCGGTGAGGAACTTGTCGCGCTCCAGCGCGTCCTCGATCGCCTTGTAGGTCTGGCCGGTGTGCTTCACATAAATCTCGTTGAGCCTTTTCTTCAGGTTCAGGATTTCCTGCGCGTGCAGCATGATGTCGGTGGCCTGGCCCTGGAAGCCGCCGGAGGGCTGGTGCACCATGATGCGGGAGTTCGGCAGCGTGAAGCGCATGTCCTTTGCGCCGGCGGCGAGCAGCAGCGATCCCATCGAGGCCGCCTGTCCGGTGCAGAGCGTCGAGACCGGCGGACGGATGAACTGCATGGTGTCGTAGATCGCAAGACCCGATGTCACCACGCCGCCCGGCGAGTTGATGTACATCGAGATTTCCTTCTTCGGATTCTCGGCTTCCAGAAACAAGAGCTGCGCCACGATCAGCGTCGACATGCCGTCCTCGACCGGGCCGGTGACGAACACGATGCGCTCTTTGAGAAGGCGCGAGAAGATGTCGTAGGCGCGCTCACCGCGATTGGTCTGTTCGACCACCATCGGCACGAGATTCATGTAGGTTTCGACGGGATCGCGCATGTTTCACCCAAGGGTTGGCAGAGACGAGTTGGCGGAGACGGTCGTTCGGATCGCCCTTGCGACTGGCGCGGTGCCGACGGCCGTCCCAGGGAGCAGGACTTCAAAGACGGTTTCACAGATATGAGCCATTTTCCCGGCGACAAGACCGGGGCAATTGCCCACATGGCTAGGTCACTTCAAACCGATTCGGACGCTGCCGCAAAGCAGCGCCCGAAGGCTTTCACGGTTCATCATTAATGACGCACTGACGCCATTAACGACGCTGGCGCGAGGATGCGCCGGCGGCCTTTTAGGCCGCGCTCCTGTCGTCGTCCTCCTTGAACAGCTCCTCCTTGGAGACCTTCTTCTCGGTCACGTTGGCGAGCTCCAGGATGAAATCGACCACCTTGTCCTCGTAGATCGGCGCACGCAGCTGCGCGAGCGCCTGGGCGTTGCTGCGATAGTACTCCCAGACCTCCTTCTCGCGGCCGGGCATCGAACGGGCGCGCTCGATCACGGCGCGGCTGACCTCGTCGTCGGTCACGCTGATCTTGTTCTTCTCGCCGATCTCCGACAGCACGAGACCGAGCCGGACCCTGCGATCGGCGATCGTACGGTATTCCTTCTGGGCATCCTCCTCGGTGGTGTTCTCGTCGGCAAAGGTCTTGCCGCTGGAATCCATCTCGGCCTTGATCGAGCCCCACATCAGCCTGAACTCTTCGTCAATCAGGGACTGCGGCGCCTCGAATTTGTGGGTTGCGTCGAGCTGGTCGAGCAGCGCGCGCTTGACGCGCTGGCGGGTGGCGCCGGAAAATTCGGCCGCAAGGCGCGCCCGCGCGGCCTCCTTCAGCTTGTCGAGCGATTCGAGCCCCAGCGATTTGGCGAACTCGTCATCGATGGTGGTCGCCTGCGGGGCCTCGATCGTGACCGCGATGGTCTCGAATTCGGCATCCTTGCCGGCGAGCGTCGCCGTCAGGTAGTTTTTCGGGAACGAGGCCTTCACCGTCCTGGTCTCGCCGGCCGCGATCCCGACCAGTTGGTCCTCGAATCCGGGGATGAAGGTTTTGGAGCCGATCACGACCTGGATGTTCTCGCCGGTGCCGCCCTCGAACGGGGTGCCGTCGATGGTGCCCTTGAAATTCACCGTGACGCGATCGCCCTGCTCCGCCTTGGCGCCCTCAGCCCTGGCGGCATAGCTGCGGTTCTGGTCGGCGATGCGTTGGATCGCCTCGTCGACCTCGGCGTCGCTGACCTCGGCGACCGGCTTCTCCACCGCAAAGCTCTTGAAGTCGGCGAGCTGGATCGCCGGCACGACCTCGATCGCCACGGTGTAGGTCAGGTCCGACTCTCCGTTCAGGATCTGCTCGACCTCGGCCTTCTCCGTCGGCATCGTGATTTTCGGCTCGGTCGCCAGGCGAAAGCCGCGCTCGGTGAAGATCTGCGTATTGGTGTCGCGGATGGTCTCGTCGATGGTCTCTGCCATGACCGAGCGGCCATAGACCTTCTTGAGATGGCTGACCGGCACCTTGCCCGGGCGAAAACCGTTCAGCCGCACCTTGTCCTTCAGATCGACAAGGCGGGCGCCGGCCTTGGCATCGAGGTCCGCGGCGGGAACGCTGATCTTGAACTCGTGTTTCAATCCCTCCGAGAGGGTTTCTGTGACCTGCATGGCGTCCAATCTTCGTTTTACGGCGTGGCCAGGCTTTGAGCCCGGCTCCTCCATTGTCCTCGTGTTCGGCGAACCGCCTCCGTGCCGCGGACGACCAGGTATCTCAAAGCACACGCTGCGAGCGGTTGGTGCGGGCGGAGGGACTCGAACCCCCACAACTTTCGTCACTGGAACCTAAATCCAGCGCGTCTACCAGTTCCGCCACGCCCGCTTGGAAAGTGCATCAAAATCCGGCCGCGATGCCCGCGGGCGGCGGGCTTATAACATGCACGTTCCCGTCCGCAGCAAAAAAATGACTGCAAAAAGGGGCCGTCCGGACCGCCAAACGTCTTATCTAGAGATGGTCCGCGCCGCCCCCCAAAACAAGCTTCAAGGCACGAAGGCAAGCTAGCATGTCCCTGACCGACCGCCGCGGCATCTTGGCTGGATTGAGCGCAATCGCCCTTTTGCCCACGACATGCCGCGCCGCAGCAGAGCAGCCGTCCCAGCCCCTCAGCCTTCGCGCCGGGATCGGCGAGGTCGCGCTTGGTCCCGGGCCGCTCCACAGGGCGTTGGCTCCGGTCTGGGCACTGCAGGGTCCCAGCCCCATTCTTCGCTACAGGCGTGGCGGCCAGCTTGATATCTCCCTGCAGAACGAGCTTCCCGTGTCAGCCGCCCTCTGCATCCGTGGACTCGACGGTGCGGCAGCCGCCCAGCCGCTCGCGGCGCAACCCGCACTCGCGCCAGGTGCACGCGCGCACCTGACGGTCCCACTCGGCCGTGCCGGAACCTACCTTTGCGACCTGTGGCTATCTAACGACGGCGCGGCGCAACCCACCCGAATGCTGCCTCTGATCATCGACGAGGCAGACCCCGTTCCAGTCGAACGTGACGAGGTATTCCTCATTGAAGAATGGCGCGTCCTCGCCGATGGAACGCCGATCCCCCCGGGCACTGACCCGAAGGAGATCGAAACCCTTCATACCGTCAACGGCGTCTGGTCGTCCGACCTCCTCGGCCTTCCGATCCAAGCCAATCGACGCCTCAGGTTTCGCTTCATCAATGCCGGGCAACGATCTGTCGTTGCGGTAAAATTGGAAAAGCTCGACGTCCGCGTCATGGCCATCGACGGGCAGCCGGCGGAGCCCTTTTTGGCTCGCAACGGAGCAATGGTCCTGGCGCCCGGAAGTCGGGTCGATGCGTTCATCGACATCGTCGGACCACCGGGTCTCTCGTTCTCGATGCTCCTGCACGACGGCAAGCGGGAGCGTCTGATCCAAATGTGGACGATCTCCGACGAACCGTCGATCCGCCGCGCGCCGCTTCCGCAAGCCGCGCCTCTGCCTTCGAACGGGCTGCCTGAAACATTGGATCTGAAGAATGCGGTCCGCGTCGATCTTCCATTCGCGGGCCCCGACTGGATAACACCGGCAAACTTCACCGCCTCCTCACCGCCCGCTTTCCGCGCCAAGGCCGGCCGGACGGTCGTGCTCGCCCTGATCAATCGGAGCGCGAGCGCCACCACATTCCATCTGCACGGCCATCACTTCCGCCTGCTCGACCGGCTCGACGACGGCTGGAAGCCGTTCTGGCTCGATACGCTTGCCATCGAGCCCGGACAGACCCAGCGCATCGCCTTTGCCGCCGAGCATGCCGGGCGCTTTCTCGTCGAATCCACCGTGATCGACTGGGCCGCGCCGCGCCTTGTGCGCTGGTACGAGGTCGGGTGAGTCCCTTGCCGCGCGATGTCGCGCACGCAATCAATAATCGATGCCGAACTCGTCATAGATGCGCCTGAACACAGCGGGCAGCGTCTCGGTAAGGTCCTCCGCGATCAGGCCGGGCCCGGCTTCGCGCGCGGCCTCGCCATGCATCCACACGGCGATGCTCGCGCCCTCGAACGCGGAGACCCCCTGCGCAAGAAGTCCGGCGATGATGCCGGCGAGCACGTCGCCGGAGCCGGCGGTCGCAAGCCAGGGCGGCGCGTTGGCGGCGATGGTGGCGCGTCCGTCCGGCGCGGCCACCGCCGTGTCGGCGCCCTTGAGCAGCACCACGGCGCCGGAGCGTTCGGCGGCGGCGCGCACTCGTTCGAGTTTTGAGCGGCCGGGATGCTTGTTGGAGATGTCGCTGAACAGCCGCGGAAACTCGCCTTCATGCGGGGTAAGCACGACATGGAGATCGGCCGACATCTTGATCTGTTCGAACAGGCGGTCCGGCGCATCGGCAAAACTGGTCAGCGCATCGGCATCAAGCACCAGATGCCGCCCGGCCGACAGCGCCGTGTGGACGAAATCGCGCGTGCGTTCGCCGACGCCGGCGCCAGGCCCGATCGCGACAGCATTGAAGCGCTTGTCTTCCAGCTCGCCGGCAAACTCGATCGCGGTATCGACCGCGCGCACCATGACGGCGGTGAGCGCCGCCGCGTTGACGGCCAGCGCATCGCGCGGCGTCGCCAGGGTCACGAGACCGGCGCCGGCGCGCAGCGCCCCTCGGGCCGTCATCCGCGCAGCGCCCGTCGCGCTGATGCCGCCGGAGACCACGAGCGCATGCCCGCGTCCGTATTTGTGGCCGTCGATCCGCGGCACCGGAAAGTGCTTGCGCCAGGACAGCGGGGTGTTTTCGGCGGCGAGCGGATGGATCTCGTCGAGCACCTTTTCGTCGATACCGATATCGGCGAGCCGCACGCGGCCGCATTGAAGGCGTCCCGGCAGCAGCAGATGCGCCGGCTTCTTGCGGAAGAAGGTGACCGTCTCGGTCGCCTTGACCGCGATGCCCATGATGGCGCCGGAGGTGCCGTTGACCCCGCTCGGAAGGTCGACCGCGAGCACGGGCGCGCCGGCCGCGTTGATCGCCGCGATCATGTCATGGGCCTCGCCGGTGATGGTCCGCGACAGGCCCGCGCCGAACAGCGCGTCGATGATCAGCGCCGGGCGGCCGATCGCCTGCGGGTTGAACGGCAGCACCGGATGCTTCCAGCCGCGCGCGGCGGACGCGGCATCGCCGCGCAGCGCCTCGCGCTCGCACATCAGGATCACCGAAACCTCGCGGCCTTGGGCCGCGAGCTCGGCGGCGGCCACAAAACCGTCCCCGCCATTGTTGCCGGGGCCGCAGACCACCAGGATCGGCCCCTCCTCCACGATGTCAGTTGCCGCCTCGGCCACGGCCTGTCCCGCGCTCAGCATCAGCGCAAAACCCGGCGTGCCGGCCGCGATCGTCAGCCGGTCGGCCCGCTCCATCTCGGCCGTGGTCAAAATTTCCATTTGCCTCGTCCCCCCGTCCAATCCCGGACCAGCCGATTCGTTTCAGCCCCGACTTGCGCCTTCGGAAAGAGGAAGCGTTTCAGGCAAAAGCAAGACGTTGCGTCCCATGGACCACCGAACCATGTGCACGGCAAGGTCGCGCCGCGGCCCGCATCAATCGATGACGGGCGCATTCGCGCCGCCTTTTCCTGAGGCATGTTGACAACGCGAAGGCGAGCAACAATTGCCCACGAATTAGTCGAATTGCCTATTCGGTAATCTCTGGCATTCTGGCCGGTTATGGAATCGGCCGCGCAAAATCCTGCACAAATATCTGACGATGTTTCAAAATCGGGTCTGTTAATGAGTTGGCATAGACCCTGCTTTTGTGGAGCCGCTTCGTTGTGTTTCGTGCTAACTGGCCGTGCACGGCCAGGGCCGGCGCACGGGCGGAACAGTCGGCGGGTCAAGGCCCCGGCCGGCCGGACAGCCCGGGCGATGGCCGACCACAGGTTGCAGTTTTTGAATTTCGAAAGGCCGGGAGGCGCTCAGTGAAGAAGATCGAAGCCATCATCAAGCCGTTCAAGCTCGACGAGGTGAAGGAAGCGCTTCAGGAAGTGGGACTGCAGGGCATTACGGTGACCGAAGCCAAGGGTTTTGGCCGGCAGAAGGGACATGCCGAGCTCTATCGCGGCGCCGAATACATCGTCGATTTCCTGCCCAAGGTGAAGATCGAGATCGTGATCTCGGACGAGTTGGTCGAAAAGGCGATCGAGGCGATCCGCCGCGCCGCCCAGACCGGGCGCATCGGCGACGGCAAGATCTTCGTCTCCAACATCGAGGAAGCGATCCGTATCCGGACCGGTGAATCCGGGCTGGACGCGATCTAACCCTGCCTCTCGAGGACGCTGCACGCGCAAGCGGCAGCCGCCTCCTCCGGACTTCAGATCGCGAAAGAGACCGGAAATACGCGGCGGCGGTGCCTACATTACCGGCGCCTCCGATACCTTGTCTTGAGCCCCACCCGACGGTATTGAGCATTACCCGCGGTCGCTGCCCGCGGCCGGGTCGTGACCGTTAGCCAAGAGGGGTATTCATGAAGACCGCAAAAGACGTCTTGAAATCAATCAAGGACAACGACGTCAAATACGTCGACCTGCGCTTTACCGATCCACGCGGCAAGTGGCAGCACGTCACCTTCGATGTCGGCATGATCGAGGAGGACACCTTTGCCGAGGGCCTGATGTTCGACGGCTCCTCGATCGCCGGCTGGAAGGCGATCAACGAATCCGACATGTGCCTGATGCCCGACCCGGTCACGGCCACGATCGATCCGTTCTTCGCCGAAACCACGATGGTTTTGACCTGCGACGTGCTCGAGCCGACCACGGGCGAACCCTACAACCGCGACCCCCGCGGCATCGCCAAGCGCGCCGAGGCGATGGTGAAGTCGATGGGGATCGGCGACACCGTATATTTCGGACCCGAAGCCGAGTTCTTCGTATTCGACGACGTGAAATACGCCTCCGACCCCTACAACACCGGCTTCAAGCTGGACTCCTCCGAGTTTCCGACCAACTCCGACACCGACTATGAAGGCGGCAATCTCGGTCACCGCATCCGCACCAAGGGCGGCTACTTCCCCGTCCCGCCGCAGGACTCGGTGCAGGACATGCGCTCGGAAATGCTGGGCGCGATGGCCAAGATGGGCGTCAAGGTCGAGAAGCATCATCACGAGGTCGCCTCGGCGCAGCATGAGCTCGGCATGAAGTTCGACACGCTGACGCTGATGGCCGACCAGATGCAGATCTACAAATACTGCATCCACCAGGTCGCCCACATCTACGGCAAGACCGCCACCTTCATGCCGAAGCCCGTCTACGGCGACAACGGCTCGGGCATGCACTGCCACCAGTCGATCTGGAAGGACGGCAAGCCGGTGTTCGCCGGCAACAAATATTCCGACCTGTCGGAGATCTGCCTGTCCTACATCGCCGGCATCATCAAGCATGCCAAGGCGATCAACGCCTTCACCAACCCGACCACCAACTCCTACAAGCGCCTGGTGCCGGGCTATGAAGCCCCGGTGCTGCTCGCCTATTCGGCGCGCAACCGCTCGGCCTCCTGCCGCATCCCCTACACCGCTTCGCCAAAGGCCAAGCGCGTCGAGGTGCGCTTCCCCGATCCGCTCGCCAATCCCTATCTCGGCTTTGCCGCGATGCTGATGGCGGGCCTCGACGGCGTGAAGAACAAGCTGGATCCGGGCCCGGCGATGGACAAGGACCTCTATGATCTTCCCAAGGAAGAGCTGAAGTCGATCCCGACGGTGTGCGGGTCGCTGCGCGAGGCGCTGGAAAGCCTCGACAAGGACCGCGCCTTCCTGAAGGCCGGCGGCGTGTTCGACGACGACTTCATCGACAGCTATATCGAGCTGAAGATGGGCGAAGTCGCGCGCTTCGAGATGACGCCGCACCCGGTCGAGTTCGACATGTATTATTCCGGCTGAGCCTTTACGGCTCTCACAGGCGGATCGACGCAACACCAGGGCGCCCCTTTCCGGGGCGCCTTTTTCTTTGCAGGCGCGTCTCAACCACCCAGCTCACAGCTCGTCATGCCCGGCCTTGTGCCGGGCATCCACGTCTTGCTTCCTTGTGTCAAAGACGTGGATGGCCGGGACGAGCCCGGCCATGACGACTTGGAAAGGTCAGAGCCGTTCGTACTAAACCAGATGGCGCGTGAAGAAGTCGATCAGCAGCTCGTAGTGGCGGTCTTCGCCATCGCTGCTGAAGCCATGATCCGCTTCGTCGTAGAGATGCACCTCCGCTGCGCGCCCGTGCGAGATCAGGCGTTCCGACAGGCGCCGCGACATGTCGGCGGACCACACCTTGTCCCGCGCGCCATGGCTGATGAAGAGCGGACCAGCGAAGCGCTCGATCGCGATGGGCGTCGTTGGAAGCAATTCGTCGGAGGACCCGCGCCAGGTCCAGGCGCGGTTGGCGGGGTCCCAGGGCTGCCAGCCGGGATCGCCGGAATCGCGGAACGTCCTGCCATTGAATGCGCCGCAGATCACATCGGCCGGCGCATGCACGGCAATCGCATCCGGCAGCCCGGCGACTTCATCGCGAGCCATCAGCGCAGCGAGCAGCAAGGCATGTTCGCCGCCGCGCGAGACGCCATAAAGCCCGATCTTGCCTGACAACTCTTGCGCGCGCAGCGCCGCCAGCGCATCCGCGGTCCGGTCGAGCGGCACATTGATGATGTCGCCGGCGTTCCAGTAATTGCCGCCGTTGGAATAGCCGAACGGAATGGCCAGGAAGCCATGCGCGGCAAGGATCGCGGCCTGGTTGTGCGTCCAGCCAGACCATTTGCCCTCCGAGCCATGCAGCAGCAGGATCGCCGGAAACGGACCATCGCCGGGCGGGCCGTAACCCCGACCAACCTTTGGCAGGGACCTGCTGACGATCTTCAGGGACATGACGGCTTCCCGATCTGACGGCGCGACCGTCGTCGGCGTCGCGCGAGCAAGCTTAAGCGGCCTTCACTCGATACGGTTTGATCAGGAGCTCCGCCGGCACCTTCCACTCGCTGCTGATCTTGTGAATCATCTCGACCGTCAGCGCCCGCCTTCTGTTCAAGACTTCCGAAGCGCGCGAGCGCGAGCCGAGCGGTTCGGCGAGCTCGGCCTGCGTGTGTCCGCCCTCGTCGATGAGATAATTCAATATGTCGATTGGATCGACGCGCGACGCATCGATCGGCCAACGTGCGTTCTCGTATTTCTCAACGAGCGTTGCGAGGATGTCCAGCTTGTCGCCGTCGTCGGTTCCGGGCTCCGCATCCCAGAGCCGCTCGATTTCCGCGACCGCGGCGTCGTAGTCCGCCTGGCTGCGAATGGGACGGATTTCCATCGCTCGCTCCTGGTACATTGCAACCGTCAAGGCAGCGTCACGCGTATGGGGCGCCCACCACTGATGTCAGCCTACGCCGCCTTGGCGCGGGCGAGCAGCGCCTCGCCAAAGGCGACGAACAGCGCACGGTTGATCGGGTTTTTCTGTGGGTCGTATTCGGCGTGCCACTGCACGCCGAGCGCGAAGGACGGAGCTTCGGCAATACGGATCGCCTCGATGGTGCCGTCTTCCGCGATCCCTTCAATCAAGACCCGCTTGCCCGGCTCCAGAATGCCCTGGCCGTGCAGCGAGTTCACCCGAATTTTCTCGCAGCCCAAAATGGTCGCGAACGCACCGCCGGGCGTCAGCGCGACCTCGTGGCGGTCGGCAAAAATCACCTTGGGATCGGGATGGATCTCGCCATTCTCCAGCCGCGGCATGCGGTGGTTCATGCGCCCGGGGATCTCGCGGATTTCCGGATGCAGCGAGCCGCCGAAGGCGACGTTCATCTCCTGCAGGCCCCGGCAGATCCCGAACAGCGGCACGCCGCGCGCGACGCAGGCTTCCGACAATTTTAGCGCGACCTCGTCGCGGTAGATATCATAGGGCTCGTGCTTCGGGTTCGGTTCGGTGTTGAAGCGCGTCGGATGCACATTGGCGCGCGCCCCCGTCAGCACGATGCCATCGACCACGTCCAGCAGCGCACCGATATCGGTGATGTCGGGCTCGCCCGCGAACATCAGCGGCAGCGCCCCTGCAACGTCGGCGACTGCGCGCAGGTTCCGCTCGCCCACCGCCTGCACCGTAAATCTGTTCTCGATGCGATGGGCGTTCCCGATCACACCGACCACCGGCTTTCCCATCTCTCCTTGTCCGCCTCCGAGCCCTAGCAAATCATTCTCCAATCATGCCCGCGGATGGGGCGGGGATCAACCTCCCAGCGCGCGGGAGTGGAATGTCGTTTTCGCGAACCAGCTGGCCCTGGTCCGTCCACGGCGGCAAAGGGGCGCGGTGGTGCGGCTTGATCGCGGGCGCATTTGTCGAAAGAGTGGGCCAAAATCCCATGTCCTGAAAGGAATCGATGTGACAGTTCCGGCCAAGGAGCGCCTGCAGGCGCGGAGCGATCTGGCCTGGGCGATCGCGGTCGGTGGCATCGCCATCGTGCTGTTCGCGGCGCTCGTGGCGTTCACCTGGGCCTTTGCGGCGGCGCTGTTCCTGATGTTTGCCGGCATCCTGCTCGGCGTCACGCTCAACGCGATGACGGGTCGGCTCGGGCAGCTGGTCAAGCTGCCGCATCCGCTGCGGCTGGCCATCGTCTGCCTCATCCTCGCCGCGCTGCTGGCCGGCGTGGTCTATCTCGGCGGCGCCACCATCGCGGACCAGGCGAAGGCGCTGAGCAACACCATCAAGTCGCAGCTCGGCAACGCAAAAACCTTCCTCGACCAGCACGGCATCGACACCAGTTATTTCGGCCTCGGCAACGCGGCCACGAGCGCGACGGACACGCAGGGCGCACAGCCACCGAGCCAGGGCTTGCCGCGCAACCTACCGAGTGCTGGCGAACTCGCCTCCTCCGGCGGCGCGATCGTGAGCCAGACGCTGAAATTGCTGCTCGGCACCGTCAGCGCCGTCGGCAACTTCTTCATCGTGCTGTTTCTGGGGCTGGCGTTTGCGGCGCAGCCATCGATCTATCACGACGGCCTGATCTTCATGGCTCCCGCAAAATACCGCGGCGAGGCCACCATCATCATCGACCGCATCGGCGAGACGCTGGAGCGCTGGCTGATCGCGCAGATCATCGTGATGTTCGCCGTGTTCGCGGCGACCTGGATCGGGCTTGCGATCATCGGCATCCAGAGCTCGTTCATCCTCGGCATCCAGGCCGGGCTGCTCGCCTTCATCCCGACGCTCGGGGCGATCATGGGCGGGCTCATCGTCGTGCTCGCGAGCCTGCCGTCAGGCTGGGTCGCCGGCGGCAGCGCCTTCGTGCTGTTCCTCGGCGTGCACGCGCTCGAGAGCTACATCATCACCCCGATCGTGCAGCGCCAGGCGCTCGACATTCCGCCGGCCACCCTGTTCGCCTTCCAGATCCTGCTCGGCATCGTGTTCGGCGTCTGGGGGCTCGCACTCGCGCTGCCCCTGATGGCGATCGCCAAGGTGATGATCGACTATTTCAAGTCGGACGAGGCCGCCGCAGCGATCTAGACCGCCGTCGTGACCACCGTCTCGGTGTGCTCGACATCGGGCGGCGCGGCAAAATATTGCCCGACCAGAGCGCGCCATTCGGCAAAATTCTCCGAGCCGCGGAAGTCCACGGTGTGGTTCTCCAGCGTCTCCCATTTCGCCATCAACCGGTAGCGCTGCGGTTTTTCGATCGAGCGGTGCAGCTCAAAGCCACAAAACCCCTTGGAACGGCCGAAGGCGGCGCGCGCCTTTTCGACCGCGGCCTCAAACTCCTTTTCCGTACCCGGCTTGACGTCGATCTGCGCGATTTCCGTGATCATGGGCTTCAGTCCTTCCCTCTTGTGATCCGGCTATCTAGCCCGATCGACGGAAAAGCAAAAGGCGCCGCGCGGCGCCTTTGCATCCCATTGTTCCTGTCAGCCTAGTGTAAGATCATGGCAAAGCCGGCGACCATCAGCGCGACGCCTGCGACCATCACCGCCGGCCAGGGGCCGCGCGAGCGGCCATAGCGGCCCTGCGCGCGGCGTTCGGCGATGACAGCGCTTTCATATTCGTCCGAGGTCGAGAACAGGCAGGCAAAGCCCGAGCGAGCGGAGGTCTCGTCCGCTTCGAGCGACAGCCGCGCAATGTGCGTGCTTTTCCGATTCCAGTTCATGCCATGATGATCGGCGCGAATGGTAAACGGAGGCTTACCATTTTCGCCCGATCACGCAATCGCCGGCCGCGAGCGCGACGACGACGGATGCCCCGCGGCGGCGCGGCGCCAGTTTTCCAGCGACAGCGGCACCTCAGCGGCGGCTTCGACCCGGTTGCGGCCGCCGCGCTTGGCCTGATACAGCGCGGTATCGGCCGCGGCCAGCAGCACCTCGAGCTCGGTGCCGGCGGGGCCGCCGGCAACGCCGATCGAGACTGTCGTATCGACCGCGCCATCGTCGGAGACGATGCCGCTCGCCGCAAAGACCTCGCGGACCCGCTCCGCCACGATGAGACCCTCCTCCAGCGCGCAGGGCAGCAGCGCGGCAAACTCCTCGCCGCCGACCCGCCCGGAGAGATCGGTGATGCGCAGATTGTTCTGCACCACCGCCGCGAACAGCTTCAGGATCTCGTCCCCCGCCGGGTGGCCAAAACGGTCGTTGATCGACTTGAAATGGTCGATGTCAAAGATCATCACAGTCGCCGGCCGACCAGCGCTGGCCTCGCGCTCGATCACGCGGGCGCAGGCCTCGGCAAAACCACGCCGGTTGAACAGGCCGGTCAGGGGATCGACCGATGCCGCGGTCTTGTGCGCGGTCACCGTGCGCTCGGACACCAGGATGAAGATCAGGAACACGGTACCGACGGCATAGAGCACGAGCTCGATTGCGAAGACGGTGACCCAGACGCTGCCGGCAAAGTTCGGATCGTGCGGATGCATGAGGTCGCCGAGCAGGATCGGCAGCATCAGCACAAAGCCGTGCAGCACCGGCACCACGACCGCCGGCCAGCGCCGTTTCATCGCCTTGCGCCGCTCCGACCACAATTCGGCGGCCGTGAGCGCCGCATAGAACGCGATGATCGCAGCTCCAATGGTCATGCGCAGGACCGGGGCGACCGGTCCGAGCGCCATGGTCGAGGCCACCCAGGCGATCGGTCCGAGCGCCATGCCCTGCCAGTTGGGCTTGCGGCCACGGAAGATCCGGGCCGCGTTCCAGACCATGCCGCAGGCGAGGAACCCGGCCGCATTGAGCAGCAGCAGCGCGACACCGCCGATCAGCTGGCCGCCCAGCGTCCAGGCCGCAACCGAGGCGGCCCCGAGCAGGTAGGCGGCTCCCCACCAGCTCAGCGCCTCGCTGTCCTCCTGCCTGCCGAAGAACAGCAGCATGGCTCCCAGCAGCGCCGCGAGCATCGCGGCGACGAAATACAGCGTCATACTGTCGAGCGACATCGGTCACCCCAAGCAAAGTCACAGAAGCAGCGTGGTCAGCTTTGGCCCTTGCGAGCACGCTGCGCGCCCTTTTCCAGTCTGCACTCTAAAGAGGCCCGCGTTCGAAATCCGTTTGCGCGGCGGTCCAACTTTGCCCGAAAAAACTGCGTTAACTTGTCTATAAAGGCGCTGCAAAAACAAAGGGCGCCGGTTTGCCGGCGCCCTTGTTTTGCAATGCGTTGCCGCGCAATGCGGCGAATTCGAGCGAAGCGATTAACGCTTCGAGAACTGGAACGAGCGGCGAGCCTTCGCCTTGCCGTACTTCTTGCGCTCGACGGTGCGCGAGTCGCGGGTCAGGAATCCGCCCTTCTTCAAGACGCCGCGCAGGTCGGGCTCGAAATTGGTCAGCGCCTTGGAGATGCCGTGGCGTACCGCACCGGCCTGGCCGGAGAGGCCGCCGCCGGCGACCGTGCAGATCACGTCATACTGGCCGTTACGGCCGGCGGCGACCAGCGGCTGCTGGATCATCATGCGCAGCACCGGGCGGGCGAAATAGATCTCGACCTCGCGGCTGTTGACCATGACCTTGCCGGGGCCCGGCTTGATCCAGACGCGGGCGACCGCGTCCTTGCGCTTGCCGGTGGCATAGGCGCGGCCGAGCTTGTCGACCTTCTTGACGTAGGTCGGCCCGTCCGAGGCGGCCGCGGATGCAGCGGGCTTCAGCTGCGACAATTGATCGAGCGATTGGATGGTTTCGGCCATGTTATGCGGCCCTCATGTTCTTGCGGTTCATCTTGGCGATGTCGAGCTTTTCCGGGCTCTGCGCCTCGTGCGGATGGTCCGGGCCGCCATAGACCCGCAGATTGCCCATCTGCATCCGGCCGAGCGGCCCGCGCGGGATCATGCGCTCCACGGCCTTCTCCAGCACGCGCTCGGGATAGCGGCCCTCGAGGATCTGGCGCGCGGTGCGCTCCTTGACATGGCCGACATAGCCGGTGTGCTTGAAATAGACCTTCTGCTCGCGCTTGCGGCCGGTGAGCACCGCATGCGCCGCATTGATGATGATGACGTTGTCGCCGCAGTCGACATGGGGCGTGTAGGTCGGGAGATGCTTGCCGCGCAGCCGCATGGCGACGAGCGAGGCGAGCCGGCCGACCACCAGACCCTTGGCGTCGATCAAGACCCACTTCTTCGTCACCTCGGCAGGTTTTGCCGAAAAGGTTTTCATTGGAGCGTTCCGTGAAAGGGGGACGTCGGCCGCAAAATCAGCGTCCGAACTTGCGCGGGTTTCTAGAGAACCACGCGGCGCACGTCAACGCCCAAGTGAAGAAATAAACGCAACGAAACCAGTATCTTACGATTACGGTATCATATAACCTGCAAAATCCTCATGGATTCGGAATGGAATAGGTCGAGGTCACATGGGCGATCGGATCCGCTGAGGTGCCCGAAAACAGGTTCACCTCGCCCACCGCCAGCCGCTTGCCGAGCTTCAGCAGCCGCGCCGCCGCGGTGATGTCCTGCCCCGGCGAGCCCTTGCGCAGGAAATTGATGGAGAGATTGGTGGTAACGGCGAGCGCGACAGGCCCGATCGCCGACAGGATCACGACGTACATGGCAAAATCCGCCAGCGCCATCAGCGTCGGCCCGGACACCGTGCCGCCCGGTCGCAGCATCCGCTCGCCAAAACGCTGGCGCAGGCGACAGGTCGCGCCATCGGCCGCCTCGATCGTGATGTCGCCGTCGCTGAACGCCTGCGGAAACACCTCGCGGAGGAAGGCCTCGATCTCCGCCGCGTTCATTTTGGCCCGTTCCATGCCGTCCCCTGCCCTCGCTTTGTGCTGCCGGGCGCATTAAATTCATCCCGGTCACGAATGGAAGCGCCGATGTCCGCCCAAGCCGCGCGAGTCCCGATGCCAGGGCAGCCGATCCTGCTGCGCGAACAGGTCGGCCGCATCGCCGTGCTGACGCTGAACCGCTCCGCACAGCGCAACAGCCTCTCGGAAGCGCTGATCGCGCGCCTGCATGCCGCGCTCAGCGAGATCGCCGATGACAGAAGCGTTCGCGCCGTCGTCGTCGCCGCTGATGGCCCGGCCTTCAGCGCCGGACATGATTTGAAGGAATTGTCTGCCCGCCGCGGCGATGCCGATGGCGGCCGCGCCTATTTCGCAAAGCTCATGGATGCCTGCAGCGCGATGATGCAGGCGATCGTCGGCCTGCCGCAACCGGTGGTCGCCGCCGTCCAGGGCATTGCGACCGCGGCCGGCTGCCAGCTCGTGGCAAGCTGCGATCTGGCGGTGGCCTCGGAGGCCGCGGGCTTTGCGACGCCCGGTGTCGATATCGGCCTGTTCTGCTCGACCCCGATGGTGGCGCTGTCGCGCAACGTGCCGCGCAAGCAGGCGTTGGAGATGCTGTTGACCGGCGAGCCGATCTCCGCGGCGCGAGCGCGCGAGATCGGGCTCGTCAACCACGTCGTGGCCGCGGGCACCGAGCGCGCCGAGGCCATCGCGCTCGCCGAAAAGGTCGCGCTGAAATCTGCCTATACCGTCAAGCTCGGCAAGCAAGCGTTCTATCGCCAGGCCGAAATGGGCCTTGCCGAAGCCTATCGCTACGCGGCTCAAGTGATGACCGAGAACATGATGGCGCGCGACGCCGAAGAAGGCATTGGCGCCTTCATCGAAAAGCGCGCGCCGACGTGGCAGGATGAGTAGTGAAACGGGCGCAAATCCATCCCCTCATCCTGAGGAGCGCGCTTTTCGCGCGCGTCTCGAAGGATGAGGCCCCGGCCTTGGCCTCATGGTTCGAGACGCGCGCAAGAGCGCGCTCCTCACCATGAGGGGTAACACCGAACAAGATCGCACATCGATGAATCACGACAGCTATTCCGACGACTACATCCGCGGCATCCTGAACGACGCGAAGGTCATCGCGATGGTCGGCGCCTCGCCGGTCGACGTGCGGCCGAGCTATTTTGCCTTCAAATATCTGGTGCAGCGCGGCTATGACATGATCCCGGTCAATCCCGGCCATGTCGGCAAGAGCCTGCTCGGCCGGCCTTTCGTGGCCTCGCTCAGGGATATCGGCCGGCCGCTCGACATGATCGACATCTTCCGCTCCTCCGCCCACATCATGCCTGTGGTCGACGAGGCGCTGAGTCTCGCGCCGCTGCCAAAGGTGATCTGGATGCAGCTCGGCGCGCGCGATGACGCGGCCGCGGGGAAAGCGGAGGCCGCTGGCATCAAGGTCGTGATGAACCGCTGCCCGAAGATCGAATATGGCAGGCTGTCGTCGGAGATCTCCTGGATGGGCGTCAATTCGCGCACCATCAGCGCCAAGCGCGCGCCGATCCCGACGCAAGGCATGCGGCTGTCGCTCAATCGCACCAGCCTCGGCGGCGCAGCGACCGCGGCCGCGGACCTCGCCGCCAAAAACAAGACCGAACAGTCCTGACGCAAAAGCGAAACGTTCGTTCTGGCGGCGCGGCGAAACGCAGCACGCCGTTGCAATGTCGCTTGCGGCCTGCCGACGCGCCTTGACGGAGGCCGCCGCGGCCGCGATTGTCTGCCCCGCCACAGGACAGGCCATTGCAGAGGACGAACGAATGACCGAACGGCTCCCGGGATTTTCCACGCTTGCCGTGCATGCCGGCGCGCAGCCCGACCCCACCACCGGCGCACGCGCGACGCCGATCTACCAGACCACGTCCTTCGTCTTCAACGATGCCGACCATGCCGCCTCGCTGTTCGGCCTGCAGGCATTCGGCAACATTTATACGCGCATTGGCAACCCCACCAATGCGGTGCTGGAGGAACGGGTCGCGGCGCTGGAAGGCGGCACCGCGGCGCTCGTGGTGGCCTCCGGCCATGCCGCTCAGGTGGTGGTGCTGCAGCAATTGTTGAAGCCCGGCGACGAATTCATTGCTGCGCGAAAGCTCTATGGCGGGTCGATCAACCAGTTCACCCATGCCTTCAAGAGTTTTGGCTGGAACGTGGTGTGGGCCGACACCGACGACATCGCCAGCTTCGAGCGCGCGGTGACGCCGCACACCAAGGCGATCTTCACCGAATCGATCGCCAATCCCGGCGGCACCGTCACCGACATCGAGGCGATCGCGGCGGTGGCGCGCAAGGCCGGTGTGCCGCTGATCGTCGACAATACGCTGGCGACGCCCTATCTGATCCGCCCGATCGATCACGGCGCTGACATCGTGGTGCACTCGCTGACCAAATTTTTGGGCGGCCACGGCAACTCGATCGGCGGCGTCATCGTCGATGCCGGCACCTTCGACTGGTCGCGGGACAACAAGTACCCGATGCTCTCGGAGCCGCGGCCCGAATATCATGGCATCAAGATCCACGAGACGTTTGGCAATTTCGCCTTCGCGATTGCCTGCCGTGTGCTCGGCCTGCGCGACCTCGGGCCGGCGTTGTCGCCGTTCAACGCTTTTATGATCCTGACCGGCATCGAAACGCTGCCGCTGCGCATGCAGAGGCATTGCGACAACGCCAAGGCCGTGGCCGAATATCTCGCCGGCCATCCGGCCGTCGCATCCGTCAACTATGCGGGGCTGGAGGGCGACAAGTATTACAGTGTCGCGCGAAAATACTGCCCGAGGGGCGCGGGCGCGGTGTTCACCTTCTCGCTCAAGGACGGCTTTGACGCCGGCGTCAAACTGGTGTCGAACCTGAAACTGTTCTCGCACTTGGCCAATGTCGGCGACACCCGCTCGCTGGTGATTCATCCGGCCTCGACCACGCACAGCCAGCTCGACGATGCCGCCAAGGTCAAGGCCGGCGCCGGCCCCGACATCGTGCGGCTGTCGATCGGAATCGAGGACAAGGAAGACCTGATCGCCGATCTCGAACAGGCGCTGGGCTAGTCGGCCTAGCATCGGCGCCTCATCTTAGTGCGTCACGAAGCCGTTGCGCACGCGCCGCGGGTCGCGGTGCTCGTGACTGTGCCCTCTCCCCGTTGGGGAGAGGGCTTCTCGCAGCGTCAACGAAGATGGTCGGGTGAGGGCCCCTCACCCGACTGAGATTGTTGAGAGTACAGTGCAGCCCTCTCCCCAGCGGGGAGAGGGCGCAAATACGCGCGTCGCCACTTCTGACGCAGTAGTACTAACTTCCCTGTCCGAAAAAATTCGAGCGGTTCAACAGCCGCAAGATGCTGGTCTGCGATTCCTGGGCGAGCGCGAGCGCGGACGTTGCGATCGCCTGGCGCGTCGACAGCGCGAGGCTGTTGGCGGCCTCCTCGCTGGCGGTCGCCGCGCGCGCGGGCAACACGCTGACATCGAGCACCCCCTGCAGATTGGCGAAAAACTGCTGGCGGCTCCGGACGGTCGCAAGATGCGCTGTGATCGTCTGTGCCTGGGTGCGCAGGGCCGCATTCGCAGCCCGCAGCGCGCCAAGAATGGTTTCGGCGGCCCGTGCGAGGTCGGTGCCGGCCGCGAGCGGCGCAAGCCCGAGACCGGCCGCATCGCAGACGGAGCCGCCCACGGCAAGCGTCGATGTCCCGGTCTCGTCGCAGGCGAGCGTCAGCGTATCGCCCATCAGGAGATTGACGCCGCCACGGAGGGCATCGCGCGCAACCCCGTCGATCTGCTGCAGCACCGTGCTGTACTGGATGACGAGGCTGGCGAGCAGGGCCTGCGGCGCGGGCTCGGGCTCGCTGACGGCCTCCTTCACGACCTCGAATGCCCTGCTCGCCTCGCGCATCAGATCGGCAATCGCACAGCCGACGCGAGTCCATTTCTGCAGGGACGCGATGCCGTCGCTTGCGGCCTGCAGGATGTCGGCGGCGCTGGCGAACTCGCGCAGCAGGCCATGGATGCGGGCGGCGCGGTCGTCTGATGGCGCGGGTGAAGGGCGAGGACGTTCCCGCGGCGTCGCGTCGTGCTCGGGCGCGGATGCAGGCATGACCTCCTGGCGCGGCACTGCTGGTCTGGACGGCGGCGTCTTGAGGGACAAACGAGGCCGCCGCACGGAGACGGAAACCGCAACATCAGGCATATAAAAAACCTTCCTGGTTCGATCCCCCGGGAAGTCCGTAAGACCACGGGGTTTGGTATTATCGTGCCGAATATTGCGGTAACATGGTAGATGAGTTTTAAGAAAACATGAACGGAGTACCGTCCGTGCGTTCAGCGCATTAACCATCGCTCCAGCTTCGATTGCGATGCTGCGACAGAGCCGGTTGACGGTGATTCGGAGGTCTTCGATGTCGCGCCAAAAAATCCTCATGCTGGCCGCGCTTGTCGCGAGCGGGCCCGCCTTCGCCGCCGATCAATTGGCTATCCACCGCAAGACGGCGCATGCGGCGAGGCAATTGCCGGCCGGCCTGCCGCGCGCGCATTACATCTACCGCACCACGATCACCGCGCCGACGGCCGTCGCGGCCCGGCAGGATCCCGACGCGCTGATCTCGATCTACCCGAGCACGCCGCTCCTGCCGGGCTCCGCGGCCCTGCCCGGCTATTACGGCCGGCCGTTCAGCTATTTTTATCAGGGCGCCTATTACGGCGGGCCGCAGGAGCCGTATTTCTTCCGCCTGCCCTATGCGTGCGGCGTGCTCGGCTATTGCTGAGCGCACACGTGTAGGATGGGTTGAGCTCTTGCGAAACCCATCACTTTGCGAGCCCGCGGTTCGAATCGTGGGTTTCGCTTCGCTCTGCCCCCTACAATGAATCCGATGTCACTGAGGGGCGCGCCAGACCGAAATGGGAGCGCAATGTCTCGCCCTCATAGCCGCGCCGGACGAGGCCATGCTTCGCCAGCAGCGGCAGCACCTCGCCGGTAAAGAGATCGAGCTGTTGCGGCAGCACCGGCGGCATCAGGTTGAAACCGTCGGCAGCCCCTCGCTCGAACCACGCCTGCATCACATCCGCGATCTTCTCCGGCGATCCCGCGAGCGTGAAATGCCCGCGCGCGCCAGCGAGCTTGGCGAGCAGTTGTCGCAAGCTCGGCCGCTCGCGCGCCACGAGCGCAACGACCGCCGCCATGCGGCTGCGCGAGGCTTCGTTCCTGGTGGGATCGGGGAAATCGCCCACGGACAATGGTGTGTCCAGGGCGAGATGCGAGAAGTCGAACCCGCCAAAACGCTGCGACAGCCTGGCGCGGCCGATTTCGGGATCGGCAAGCTCGTTGAGCTCCTGCTCGTACTGCTCGGCCGCGGCATCGGAGGCGGCGATGATGGGACTGAGGCCCGGCAGGATCATGACCTGGTCGGGACGGCGGCCCTCGGCCGCGACCAGCTGCTTCAGCTCCGCGTAAAATGCTTTGGCGCTGGCCTCGTCGAGATGCGCCGTGAACACGACCTCGGCATGGCGGGCCGCGAACCGTTTGCCGGTATCTGACGCACCCGCCTGCACGAACACCGGACGGCCCTGCGGCGAGCGCGGCAGGTTGAGCGGGCCTTGCACCTGGTAATGCGTGCCCTTGTGGTTGATCGCCTTCACCCGCGTGCGGTCGGCGTAGCGGCCGGCCTCGCGATCGTCGAGCACGGCGTCATCGGCCCAGCTGTCCCACAGCGACTTGACCACCGTCATGTATTCCTCGGCCCGCTCGTAGCGATCGGCGAGACCGATCTGCCCGGCGCCGCCAAAATTGCTGGCGGCCTGCGGCGCCCAGCTCGTCACGATGTTCCAGCCGATCCGGCCGTGGCTGATATGATCGAGCGAGGCGAACTGACGGGCCAGATTGTAGGGTTCGGTATAGGTGGTCGAGCAGGTCGCGATCAGCCCGACGCGGCTGGTGGCCATCGCGACCGCCGCCAGCGTCGTGAGCGGTTCGAGCCAGTTGAACGGCGTACCTTCGACGTCGTTCCAGAGCCCGAGCACGTCGGCAAGAAAGATCGCGTCAAAGAAATGCGCTTCGGCCTTTTGCGCGAGCTCCACGGTATAATTGATATCGGTGAGGGCGAGCGGCGACGCTTTCGGATGCCGCCACGCCGCCTCATGATGTCCGCGGCCCTGGATGAACAGGTTGAGATGCATCTGGCGCATCGCGTGATCCCCGAGCGGTCCGCGCGCGCTTGTTCGGTTGCGCCGCGCGGGCCTGATTGACGCATGATATAGTTGCAAAGCTACGTCTGTGCCAACATCGCAAAAACCGCAATCGCACAGGAGGCGATCATGAGCGGTACGACACACATCCATTGGGAGACGGTCTATTCGGAGAAACACGAGCGGGACGTCAGCTGGTTTCAGGAGAGCCCGGAACCATCACTGGAGCTGATCATGCGCGCCGGCGCGACGCCGGACTCTGCCATCATCGACATCGGCGGCGGCGCCTCGCGCCTGGTCGATGCGCTGCTTGCGTGTGGCTTCACCCATGTCAGCGTGCTCGATCTGTCGGAGGCGGCGCTTGCAAAAGCGCGCGCAAGGCTCGGTGAGCGCGCCAGCAGGGTGAGATGGATCGCGGCTGATGTCACGACCTGGCAGCCGGATGCGCGCTACGACGTCTGGCACGATCGCGCCGCGCTGCATTTCCTGATGGATCCCGATGCGCAACGCGCCTATGTCGAACGGCTGAAGCTTGTACTGCAACGCGGTGGCCACACCATCATCGCGACCTTCGCGCTGGACGGGCCGGAGAAATGCTCTGGCCTCCCCGTCACCCGGCACAGCGCCGAGAGCATCGGCGCGCTGCTCGGACCGGAGTTCGCGCTGGTCGACACGCGCCGGCACGAGCACTTAACGCCGTGGGGAACGGTGCAGAAATTTCAGTTCTCGACGTTTGTGCGGAGGTGACTCGGCGCCAGCGCTCACGCCACCGCGCTGTCGTTGATGGCGCGAATCTTGGTGACGAGCCGGACCACCTTGGCCTCATCGAACAGATGCTCCGGCCCGGTCGGCGCGATGCCGGTAAAGGGCGGCTCGTAGAGCAATTCCGGGTCCATCATGCCCTGATCGGTCAGATGCTCGATCACCATGTTGATGAACTCGATCTGGGCGGCGGTTGCGGTGCCGCCCGCAAGAAACTCGCCAAACGCCTCGCTGACCGCGGCCCGATCGAGCCCGACCAAGGAGCGAACGAAACGGCCAAACCCCTGGCTCAATGCGCGCGCGCGCTCGATGTCCCCGGCTTCGCCGATACCGGCCACCAGCAGCATCTTTTCGAGCTCGCCCAAATCGGATGCCGTCAGCGGCTTGCCGTGGCGCAATTTGTGCAAAACGATGTTGTCCTGATGCGCCCGCAAAAAATGCCGCGCCTTGGACTTGAAGCGGGCGAAGTCGGCCTCGCCGACCTCGGGCAGTTGCACCTCGATCCCCTCGCCGATCTCGTCGGCGAAGTTGGAATAGACCACGGCCTTCCTGGTCTTCTCGATATGCTGGATCAGGTCGCGCAGCCTTAAGCGAACCAGCTCCAACAGCGGCACCGTGACGCCTTCCCACCAGTGGTCGGTCTGGATCTCCGCGATTAGCGCGGCGTGGTGGGCGATCGCGGGAATAGCGGTCTGGTCCTCCAGCGCTGCAGCAATCTCCAGCAGTTGCTTGCGCAGCGTTTCGAATCTCTTGGAGCCCTTGAGCAGCGCCAGCTCGAGCTGGAGCATCAGGAGATCGAAGCGCTTGGCGTCCTCGGTCCCGAGCATGTGGCTCGAGGGCAGCGGCGCGATCTCATCGACCAGCTCTTTCCGCTTCTCATCGTCGATCGCGTCCCATGCGTTCGGCTCACGATATTTCTCGACTGCGCGGCGATGCTGGCGCACGATGAAATTCTCGCTGTTCAACCCGCCAACGATATCCTGCAGGGTCTTCGCGGCCGACGCCCGGATGTCCGGTTCGCTCGGCGGGGCTCCGTCGCCGGCATCGTAGGACGTCTGCTCGCCCGCCGAGATACCGCCCACCTTGGCTTGCTTGTCGTCCAGCGCCCGCACCAGGTCGACCCGCCCGGCAAACAGGCGCTCGGAGAGCGACCGCGCGGCCCCGGCTTCCTTCAATTCCGGATTGGCGCCGAAGAACTCGATATTCTGGCAGTAGTCAAAAACCCGAAAATATTCCTTGTCCTGCCCGGGGCCGAACAGGTCGGGGCAGAGCCGCGTGCCGCGGCCGATCATCTGCCAGAACTTGGTCTTCGAGCGCACCGGCTTGAAGAATACCAGATTGACCACCTCGGGCACGTCGATGCCGGTGTCGAGCATGTCGACGGAGATCGCGATATGCGGCGCCCTCGTCTTAATCGAGAAGTCGTCGATCAGGGACTGGGCGTAGGCCCCGGTCTTGTACGTGATGACGCGGACAAAGTGGCCCGCAAGTGCCGGATAGGCCGCGTTGAAACGGGCTTCGATGAAATGCGCATGGTCGTCGTTCTTGGCGAAAATGATGGTCTTGCCGAGCCGATCGCCGCCTTCGACCTTCAATCCATTCTGCATTAGATGTGCGATGACGTGATCGACGGTGTCCTCGTTGAACAGCCGCCGGTTGACTTCCGCTGCCTCGACGATATCGGGGACATCATCCTCGCCCCATTCCAGCATGTCCCACTGGTCTTTCTCCTCCGCCGACAGGTCGTCATAACGCAGGCCCGAGCGAACGATCTTCAGCGGTACGGAGATCGTCTTGGGCGGCACGAGATGCCCCTCCGCCACCGCCTCCTCCAGCGAATAGGCATCGGTCGGCACGCCGTCCTCGAGGTCGAACAGCGAATAGGTGTTGCGGTCGATCTCGTCCTTCGGCGTCGCGGTGAGGCCGACCAGATAGGAATCGAAATAGTCGAAGATCGCGCGGTAGCGCTGGTAGACCGAGCGGTGCGCCTCGTCGATCACGATGAGGTCGAAATGGCCGGGACCGAACTTTGCCCTGCCCTGCTGCTTGCCGTCGATCAGGCCCATCATGGTCGGATAGGTCGAGATGAAGACGCGGCCCTCGCCGCTCCGCTCGGTCACCAGGTTGACCGGTGCGGAATCCGGCAGATGCATCTTGAAGGCGCCGGCCGCCTGGTTCACCAGCGCGATGCGGTCGGCGAGGAACAGCACACGCTTGACCCATCCGGCGCGCATCAACAGATCGACAAGCGCGATCACGGTCCGTGTCTTGCCGGCCCCGGTCGCCATGACGAGCAGTGCCTTGCGCTCGCCGTCCGCCTCGAAATGCCCTGCGATGGAGCGGATCGCGCGATGCTGATACGGCCGCTCGACGATTTTTCGGTTGATCGCCTCACCGGCGAGCGACTTGCGGCTGGTCCGGCGCTGGACCACGAGCTCCAGCTCGTCGCGCTTGTAGAAGCCGCCGATCTGCCGCGGCGGCGCGCGGCCGTCGTCCCAGATCCAGTGCTCATAGCCGTTGGAGTAGAAGATCACAGGCCGCTGGCCGTAACGCGCCTCCAGGCAGTCGGCATAGAGCTTGGCCTGCTGCTGGCCCGCGCGGGCGTCCTTCCGCGTCCGCTTGGCCTCGACCAGGCCGAGCGGCTTGCCATCTGCGCCCCACAGCACATAGTCGACGAAGCCGACTCCCTCGCTGTTCGGCATGCCCTCGACGCGAAACTCGGTATCCTCAGGTCCATCGAGCGCCCAGCCCGCCTCGCGCAGCAACAGATCGATGAAGCGGTCGCGGGTCTCGGCCTCGTCATAGTCATGGCGGTCAGGCCGCGCGTCCGCAGCCTTCCGTGCCACGGCAACCTCGGCGCGCAGCTTCTTCAGCTCCTCGTCGAGGTTCTCCTTGTCGAGCAGCAGTTTTGTCAGCTCGCCGTTCTTGGCGTCGAGCGCGGCCTGCTGCGCCTTGATGTGGACGGTCGCCTTCTTCAGCGCCTCGTCGCGGCGCGACAGCACGGCGGCATCGAAGGCGAGGCTGTCCGCGGGTTTGATTTTTGCGTAAGTGCGGGCGAACCAGAAGCAGACGTGAAACAGCTCCTTGACCGCGCCCGTGGCATCGCCGGCGCTGATGCGCCGCTCCTCATGGACAGCCCTATTGCGCAGCGTGTTGATGTACTTTGCCTTGGCAAACACCGCCTCGCCCGCGGCACGCCGAAAGCTCGGCTCGTGCAAAAGGGCTGCGATATTGTCCTGATACGGCAACTTCAGGCTGGGGTCGGCGCGAAACGCCCATTTCACCGCGACCTCGACGGTCTTGCCGGCGAAGAACGCCGCGGCCGTCGGCGACACGCCCGCCTGACGCTCCGCCTCCACCGCCGCCTCGTGCACGGCAGGAAATTCGGCAGCGAGGAAGGCGAAGTTGGACATCGGCTGCTCAGGCCGCCTCGATGACGGCACGCACCTGGAGGTGTACGCCGGTTTCCTTCTGCAGGGTACGGATGACGCTCAGCAGGTTTTCGGCTGTGGGGTTGCCATCCGGCCCAAACATCCGCATCAGACTTTTCCGCGGGCGACCGAGCACGTCACCGAGGCGCTCGAAACCAATGGTCGCGTTGATGTAGGCCCGCAAGGCCGCCCGGCCATCTGCGGTGTCGCCTTGCAGCAGCGCCTGCACCGCCTCCTGAAACAACGCCTCACGGAAAGCCGGATCGCGTGCGGCCCGTGCCTGGACCGTCTGGCGAAAGTCCGCAATCAACGGCATATCCCCTCCCCGGGCCATCCGCTGGGCGAGCCCGTCCGACGAGCTTCAACTAAGGGGTGATATGTCCCATCTGGGCAGAAAAGATGCAACCCCAGCCATCCGCTTTCGCAGCACTTGCGAGGTGAGTTGTCGTGTGGTACAGTAACTCACATGGGGCAAGGGCATGATCCTGAGTTTCCGGGATGGCTGGTTGAATGATTTCTTCGTCAACGACGTCAGGTCGAAGAAAATCCCGGCCGATCTGGAGGACCGCCTGTTCCGCAAGATCCAGTTGATCGACGATGCGACGACGGACGCCGACCTGAGATCGCCGCCCAGCAACCACTTCGAGAAGCTGCGGGGCCATCTCGACGGTTTCCATTCGATCCGCGTCAACAAGCGGTGGCGACTCGTCTTTCGCTGGGACGGCGGTCGGGGCGAAGCGAGAGACGTCTATCTCGATGATCACAGCTATGAGTGAGATGAGCCATGTTGATGACGAAGCGCAAACCCGCAACAGTCGGCGAAATCCTGGTCGAGGAATTCATGAAGCCGATGGGCCTTACGCAAGGCGCGCTGGCGGACGCCATGGGCGTGCAGCGCAAGCATGTCAACGAGCTGTGCAACGACCGGCGCAACGTGACCGCGGCGACGGCGCTGATCCTCGCCCGCGTGTTCGGCAACACGCCGGAGTTCTGGCTGAACGTGCAGCGGCGCAGCGACCTCTGGGAGGCCACGCATTCCCCCCGCGAGCGCAAGCGGATCGAACGCGCACGGCCTTTGACATCAGCGGCATGACGGCCAGACCGGCCCTTCGTGCCGACGACGCGCGCACTGATCCTTCACTTCGTCATGGCCGGGCTTTGTCCCGGCCATCCACGTCTTTGGTCCGACAAAGAAGGAAGACGTGGATGCCCGGCGCAAGGCCGGGCATGACGAATCCTAGGCTGAGTTGTTGACCTATTTGGCCGCGTCGATCTGTTCTAGGTCCTTCTTCAGCAGAGTATTGACCAGCTCATTCAGCGGGATTCCCCGCTCCGCGGCCAATTTGGAGAGATGGTCCAGCACCTCGGGCTCCAGATGGACCGGCGGCACGAGACGGGCGCCCTTCCGGAAGAACCTGCCGCGCTCAGCAGTCGAAAAATCATATTCGTCCTTCATCGAATTATCCATCCGCACAGGATCGGAGCGCGCGGCGGGTGGCACGCCGCGCTGAACTGATCCGGCCAGCACTAGCTACTTTCCGGCGCAAAATTCATAATCTCACGGGAAGATGTCGCCGATCTGGCAAATGACAAGCCCCGCCGGGAGCCGGCGGGGCTTGTGTGAGGCCAGATTGAGTTGAGGGGCTACGGCTCGCGTGACCGTTTTTCCATTGCGCAGCCGATGTTGATGAGGTTGTCGGCGATGACGCCGAGCCCGACCCAGCGTTGCATTCCGACACTGCCTTTGTAGCGGCAACGATCGAGGCCATGTCGGCGCTTCGCCACGCTGATGCGCCCTTCGCATCCAGTGCGCCATTTCTGACCGTTGCGGAACCAGCGCTTGCGCTGCTCGCGCTTACGTTCCGCGCTCCTGGTATTGCGATTGGGAATGCAGACGCGTTTGACGCCTCTGGCCTTCGCCGCCACTTCGTTCTTGGAGGAGTAGAACGCTGCGTCAGCCGCCACCAGACGCGGCATGCGTCCGAGCTTGGCGCGATGAATGTCGATGGCGGGAACCAGCAGGTCCGAATCACTCGGCCGCCGATCGTAGACCTCGTAGTCGATGACGATCTGGTTCTCGGCTTCCTGCAGCTTGACCATCTTGCCGAACTCGGTCGGCTTGCCGGCTTTGCCCTTGCGAATGATCTCGGTCGAGGGTTCGAACACACTCACGAGCTTCCCTTCGGCCCGTGTGTTGCCACGGAAGATGCGTTCCCGCGTCTGCCGCATCACCTGCCGCACCAGCAGCCGCATCGCTTCCAGCTCCTGCCGCAGGCCTTGCAGCGCCAGCTGTTTCAAAGGCCCCTTCGCACGCTTCACGCCTTTGGCGATCTCGCCGCTGAAGCGCTTCGCCTGGCCCACGACCCGGCTCGTCGAGGCCAACAGTTTCCGATATCCCTCCTTGAGTTTGCCCTGATTGAGCGGGCCCTTGGCGCGCGCGGTTCGCGCGATCTCCAGCAGCCGCAGCTTCACGCTCCGGCTCCGGTCGCGCAGCTTCGTGCCGGCTGCGCCCGCGATCTTCGTGATCTGGTTCATGGTGCGGATCAGCACCCTGACACCGTCTCCCAACAGCGTGCTATCGGTCGGATAGTGGATGTTGGTCTCCACCACCGTCGTATCCACACGCATTCTGCGCCCCTGTAGCACCTGCTGTTCCCGCGCGATCTGCACCATCCGGTCATGGATCTGCTTGATCGTCTCCGGCCCCACCGCCAAGCCCCAGCGCCCCACGGTCTTGGCATCCGGCGTCTTGCCGGCGCCCACGCGCGTGAAGTCGCGGTACACCAGATTGGCGCGCACCTCGCGCTCCAACACCTGATAGCTCCAATTGCGAACGTGCTTGAGAATCAGCAGGCGCAGCACCACCTCGGCCGGCGCGCCCAGCCGACCGCGGCTGCGGCTCTTGGGATGCCGCCGCGCCAACGCCTCGTACACCGCATCGACGATCTGCTCGTCCGCCAGAACCCGGTCGGCGTATTCCATCCAGCCTTCGCGCAGATCGTTCACCTCTCCGGCGATCAAACCGTCGCCGAAGCTCAATTGCGCTCTGCGCATCTCAATCACGCTTCTTCCTCCTGCTCTGCGTCAGCCTGCCCTCGGGACGCAGCAGGTCATGATTGAGTTCGCAGATCGCCTCGATCGCCTCCTTCAGCTCCTGGTAATTGTCGAGCCAGCGACGCACCTCCGCGACCCGCTCGCGGCGCACACTGAACTGGCGCACTTGCCCGCGCCCATAGCTCACGGTGAGGACATGTACCTGATGCCCTTCGCCACGCGCGCATTTAGGACAGCCGCTCTTGTGATGAACCGTGCGCTCCAGCAGCGTACCGCGCAGAAGCTCGCCGGTGACTGGCAGCTTGGCGAGCAGCTTCTCGCGGGTTTGCAGGGCTCGATCACGATTCATTCATGAAAATGAATCAACGCCGCCGCCGTAAGTCAACCCGAAATTCGTTCGGCCTCGCAGTTTTTGCCCCGCAACCCGATTCGAACTGCGGCTCAACCGTCCTGATTTTTGCGCCGGAAAGTGGCTAAAGCTGACCCAAGAAGGCCCGATGCTGGAGCGACGAAAAGGCGACTTCAATACGGAGTAGCGATTCCTGCTGCTGCCCAGCGAGACTTGCGACCTTCTGAACCATCTTGACGAAAGCGACCTGTTCATCGAGCGGCGCAATTGGGACGGGCAGATCGCGCAGTCTACCCATGCTTATGCGCGCCCTTGTTTGACCCAAGATTAAGCCATGGGCAAGTCGTTCAACCGAGGGTTGATTAATCAAAGCAACGACGTACTCCGGCAGGGCGACCTTCTTATTCGGTCGAATTTGAACACAGTCGGCCTTGTTGAGAGCAACGGGGATGTAAGACGGCTGGAGACACGCGCGAAGATTGGGATCGCCAAGGGTCCCCACAAGCACGTCTCCCGGAAGGCATTCATGTTTAGAAAGAGACTTGAAGTGCTCCTCGGAGATGAATGCCTGATCGTCGTCTATGAACTTGCCCACACCTATATTTTGTAGTCGGACAACCCGAATGCCTTCCTCTACGTAGTGATCGGATTTTAAGTTTGAGCCAAACGGTCCGTCCGATATCTTCTCCGATATATCGCCAAAAGTTTTCAGTGGAAATTTGCGCGTATTAACTGCTGGGTCCCCGAACAAATTTAGGAAAAGAGAACCATTCAATTCGTCCACAATACTGAGCGCGCGCTTGCGCTTCTGCCGCAGCGCATCCGCCTTGTCCAGGATCGCCGCGATCCGCCGCTGCTCGTCGAGTGAAGGAAGCCGGATGCTTAATCGCTTAAGAAATTTAAAGTGGCGACTGTAACCCGCGCTAGGAACTTCATGAGCACTCAGAAAGTGGAAAAGGTATTTCGTGTCGACGGGGTGCTCAGGCCGAGCCTTCAGGACCTTTACACCATCTGCCCCCATGCAGAAGGGAAAATCCACGTACTTCAGGATTCGGGTGTGGTCACCAAACACAATCCATGGCCCATCGCCGCCGACAAGGTCGGTTTCATCGTTGCTAAATCCGCCGATAAATTCTTGGCCTTGGTCGACTACTGGATAGACGCCATTTGAAAGGTAATCGCCTTTCTGGACCTTATTGTTTCCACCCGAGACGTCTTCCACAACGCTCTCAAAGGGAAGAATTGCTCGGACGTTCACAACATGCGCTCCAGCTCAAGCAGCCCTTTCGCAATCTCATTCTCGAGCGCCTTCAACTCCGCAATAATCTCCTTTGGCGGCCGGTGCTCGGCAGCCTCGTGCACCACCTCCTTGTAGCGGTTGATGGAGAGATCATAGCCGCTCGCTGCGATTTCGGATTTCGGCACGCAGAAGCTCTGCGCGGTGCGCGGGCGCTCGCGCTCCGATCCGTTACGCTGCTTCCAGCGCACGGCGATATCGGGGAGATTGCTCTTCTCGTGCTCGCCCCCATCGAGTTTTGCGCGCGGCCCAATCTTCTCCGGCGGCAACAGCGGCGTCCGCTTGTCATCGAGCGAAAGACCGTCGGCCTGGCAGTCATAGAACCAGACGAAATCAGTGCCGCCGGAATTGGTCCTGGTGAACAACAGGATCGCGGTGGAGACGCCGGCATAGGGCCGGAACACGCCGGACGGCAGTTTCACGATGCCGTCCAGTTTGTGGTCCTCGACCAGCATCTTGCGGATCGCCTTGTGCGCGGTGGAGGAGCCGAACAGCACGCCGTCCGGCACGATCACGGCCGCGCGTCCGCCTGGCTTCAGCAGCCGCAGGAACAGCGCCAAGAACAGCAGCTCGGTCTTCTTGGTCTTGACGATTGCAAGCAAATCCTTCGCCGTGGTTTCGTAGTCGAGCGAGCCGGCGAAGGGCGGATTGGCGAGCACGAGGGAATAGCGGTCGGCATCGCCGGCATGGTCCTGCGACAGCGGATGTCCGGGTTTTCGACGCCATGCAGGGTCATGTTCATCGAGCCGATGCGCAGCATCGTGCCGTCGAAATCAAAACCGTGGAACATTTCTTCGTTGAAGTGGTCGCGGCTTTGCTTCTCGTGGAACAGCTTTGCGTGATTGTCGCGCAGGTACTCACCGGCTGCGACCAGGAAACCGCAGGTGCCGCAAGCGGGATCGCAGATCACGTCCTTGGGGGTCGGCGCCGTCATCTCGACCATCAGCGCGATGATGTGGCGCGGCGTGCGGAACTGGCCGTTCTGGCCTGACGTTGCGATCTTGCCCAGCATGTATTCATAGAGGTCGCCCTTGGTATCGCGGTCCTCCATCGGAATGTCCGCGAGCAGGTCGACCACTTTCGCCAGCAGCGCCGGCGTCGGAATCGTGAAGCGCGCGCCCTTCATATGGGTCGCATGCGCGGTGCCCTCCTCCGCCATGCTGCGCAGGAACGGGAAAACGTGCTCCGAGACGATGTTGAACATCGTCGCGGGGTCCCGGTTCTTCAGCCGCGACCAGCGCATGTCCTCATAGGCAACGCCGCCGCCCTTGCCGATGTCGTCCTTCCCAGGCGGGAAGATGCGCCGTTCCATCGGCTTGCCCAGCCGGTTGGCCCGGTTCTCCTCGCGCGTGTGCGCCTCGTCCAGCCCGCGGATGAACAGCAGGTAAGTGATCTGCTCGATCACCTCGATCGGATTGGCGATGCCGCCGGCCCAAAAGGCGTTCCAGACATTGTCGATCTTGGAACGAAGCTCCCCCGTCAGCATGTCCACCTCTTGTTCACGGTCCGTGAACTCCATTAGCAAATCCGACGAGGCGCGAAACGCTTTGAAGAGGCGCCATCCCCGAAATCTCCATCTCGCGATCTATTCTGCTGGACGAGTGATTCGCCTTGCTTGCCGCTGCATGACGGCAAAACAGGCCTGCTTCCGTCCGGCGACCAAGTTTCGGCCCACTCCTCACGCAAAAATATGTTAAGAAAAAATCCAGTTCTATCAGGCACTTCGACGACGATTCTATCGTCAAGCTATCGCACCTCCAAAATTCTTCTTTTCTATTTTCCAGAAACGTGTTTTATGTGCGCCCGTCCCGACTCGCAAGAGGGGCGCTTCGCGGTCGTCACGAACGTTGGGTGCGGGATGCGGTGGACGTGTTGGCGCGCAAGACGAGCGAGGCCGATACGGACGGCAAAGCCGTGTGGTCCTGGCACCCCGACGCTGGTGCCAAGCTTGCAGGATGATGATCTCGCAAGTGACGGGAGCAAGAAAGCCCGGTTCCCGGGGAGAGCACGGAATAAGCCGTAACACTATCGCGCAGGGAAGGCCGGATGTTCGGCCAAGCCTGTGGTGACTGCCGCCAGCTTTTTTTGTTGCTGGCGGGCCATGGGTGCGGCCTGCACCCGGCCTTCCCTGCGCCCTCTTCCAATTTCGAGGGCGCTCTCTTCGCAAAACTCGGGCGCAGTGGTGCCGCGAGAAGGCGATGTGTTGCGCTCTCGGCTATTTGAAAACTGAATAGTAGCGGTAGGGTGGGCAAAGGCGCGTTTGCGCCGTGCCCACCATTTCACAGCGCGCTTCGATCCCAATGGTGGGCACGGCGCGCAAGAGCGCGCCTTTGCCCACCCTTGTAGCCGGAGCCAGGAAGCTCACGCGCCGGGCGAGGCTTCGCGCCAGGGTGCAGCGGACGCTGCGGCCGGCGTGGCCGCGTCACCATCTGCCACCACCCGCGCCGGCGCGCGCGACAACAGTTCCGCCTGCAGCACGGCCAGCGTCAGCACCATGATCGCGACCGCCTGGTGCGTCAGTGCGAGCGGCAGCGGCACCTGGCCGAGCAGGGTGAGAATGCCGAGCACCGCCTGCACCATGATCGCGGCAAACAGCAGCCAGGCGCCGCTCACGACGGCCGCGCTCGCGCGCGACCGCGACGCGTCGACGGCATGCCACAGCGCGAGCAGGAACAGCGCATAGGCGGTCATGCGATGATCGAACTGCACCGTCAGCGCATTCTCGAACAGGTTGCGCCACCACGGATCCTCGTACCACAGCCGCGCGGCGGTCGGGATGAAGCCGCCGTCGATCGCGGGCCAGGTGTTGTAGACGAGCCCGGCGCGCAGGCCCGCGACCAGTGCGCCGAGATAGATCTGCACGAAGGTGACGACGAGGATCGCCCGCCCCAGAAACGTCACGCGCGCCGGCGCGTCCGGCGCGACCTCGCCCTTGAACTCCCGAACAGTCCAGACAATCGCGGCAAAGATCACGAGCGCCAGGACCAGATGCGTCGCAAGCCGATATTGCGACACCTCGACCCGCTCGGTGAGGCCGGAGGCCACCATCCACCAGCCGACCGCGCCCTGCAGCGCACCGAGCGCAAAAATCGACCACAGCCGCTTGCGCAATTCGCCCGCGAGCGCGCCGCGCCAGAGGAAGAACAGGAATGGCAACAAATAGGCTGCGCCGATCACACGCCCGAGCAGCCGGTGGCTGAACTCCCACCAGAAAATGGTCTTGAACTCCGACAGCGTCATGTCGGCGTTGATCTGCTGGTATTGCGGGATCTGCTTGTAGGCCTCGAATGCGTCGGTCCAGGCCCGCTCGCTCAGCGGCGGCAGCACGCCAGAGACCGGCTTCCATTCGACAATCGACAGGCCGGATTCGGTGAGCCGCGTGACGCCGCCAACCAGCACCATGGCCGCGATGAGGACGGCGACAGAGATGAGCCACCAGCGGATGGCGGCAAGATGCGACGATGGCTGGGCAGACTTGGCCGAGAGATCCGTCATGAGATCGATGCTTGAACGATTGGACGCGCCCCTTATAGTCCCCCGCGTCTTCAGCGCAAGCCGCGCGGCCCTTAAGTTCCACCATGACCATCCGCACCCGCAAATTTTTCGGAACCATCTTTTTGCTGCTTTTGGCGACCGCGTGGTCCTTGACCGGCATGGCCGTGGCCCAGATCCCCGTGCTCGCAAACTCCGGCTGGCTGCAGGCGATCTTCTATGTGGTGGCCGGGATAGGCTGGGTGCTGCCGGCGATGCCGATCGTGAGCTGGATGTCGCGCCCGGACCGCTAGAGCAACGCACGCGGTCCACCTCTCCCCTGTGGGGAGA
>Ga0335071_10000283_pt1 | contig 58192 bp, 45 predicted proteins | sample Lox_Sample_15_FD_206724 | JGI IMG/M metagenome (GOLD analysis project Ga0335071, IMG submission 206724) | Soil microbial communities from Loxahatchee National Wildlife Refuge, Florida, United States - Lox_Sample_1.5 | ecosystem: Environmental > Terrestrial > Soil > Wetlands | place: USA... | reverse complement strand
CCATGGGCCGGAATCCCTCCGGTTCTCCGACCTGCTTCACGCCGTACGTCATGGCAATTTCTCCGCCGGTGCTGCAGCAGATGAAAAACACTAGCATGAGGATCAACCGCGTCATGACACCACCGGCTTCGGTGTCGTCGTACTGGGGTGCGTCTGGCCCACCAAAAGCACACCGACGACGATCAGCACCACACCGATCCAGCGGTGCACGCTGACGGCTTCATGAAGAATGACCACGGCCAGCATTGTTTGAACCGCGTAGCCGAAGGCCCCCGCTGGCATCACGTAGCTGTAGTCCGCCCAGCTGACGGCCGTCATGTAGCAAAACGTGAAACCCAACAGAAACAGGATGCCGAGCCAAATTGTGATGTTGTGGATGGTAGATAGCAACGCGAACCAAATTCCAGAAGGCGTCATCTGCACGGCGCCAATCTGCAGCATGCCGCGTTTGAGCATAAGGTCGCCCAAATTCGCACACACAACCATTAGCAAGACCATCACCAGGGTCTTGATCCTGAGCCTTTGTTCGTGACTCATCGATTGGACTTAGTCGTTGCCGCCCGTAGACGTCCCGGCCATGGACACCATCGGTTTTGGATGATCTCCGCCCTGGCGCGCCCACTGGAGGCGCTCCGAACGCAGCCGCAGGAATTCGGTGGCCTCATGGTAGAGACGCTTGCGTTCGTGGCTATCCCACAAAGCGTCCTTCACGATGCGCCAGACCACTTTGGGACGAAAATAGTAGTCGTCGTAAAAGCGGTTCACGCCGTCCATCATCTCCGCCTTCGAAAGGTGCGGATATTCGATGTGCGGCAACTGGTGACCGCCGGAGTCGGCCAGCGCTTCCACGCGCAGGAACCCTTCTTTGGTCATCTGATCGTGGAGTTCCGTGCCAGGCATGGCGTGTGCCAGCGAAACCTGAATCGTTTCGCAATCTAGCTCTTTTGCGAACTCGATCGTCTTGTTGATCGTCTCTTTGGTCTCTCCCGGAAGCCCTATGATGAAGTCCCCGTGGACCTTGATACCCACCTTGCGGCAGTTCTTCATGAACTCGCGTGCCATTTCGACCGTGGCGCCCTTCTTGATGTTCTTCAGGATCTGCGGATCGCCGGATTCGAATCCCACGATGAAGAGCCGCGCACCCCCGTCGGCCATCGCCTTTAGTTCCTCGTATTTGCTGTGGCAACGGGCCGTACACGACCACTGGAACTTCAGCGGCTTAAATTTTTGGCTCAGTTCGATCGCGCGGTCCTTCCGGATATTGAAGGTGTCGTCGTCGAAGAAGATTTCCTTGATCTGCGGGAAGTATTCGAGGGTGTTCTTCACTTCCTGCACAACGTTGTCGACCGAACGCACGCGCCACGCGTGACCGGAAATCGTCTGCGGCCACATGCAGAACGTGCAGAGCGCCGGACATCCTCGAGAGGTGTAGAACGAAACGAACGGGTTCAGCAGGAACGGCACGTTGTAGCGCTCAATCTGCAGGTCACGCTTGTAAATGTCCGTTGCGAACGGCAGCTTGTCCAGTTCCTCGGTATGCAACTGCGGACGAGGTGCGTTGTGAACGATACGGCCATCCTTGCGATAGCTCGCTCCCAGAATCTGGTCGAGCGGCTTGCCGTGCGCGTATTCCGTTACAGCGTAGTCGAACTCACCGCGCACAATAAAATCTATATGTTCGCTGGCATTCAGCGTCTCTTCCGGACGGATATGCCCGTGTGGGCCGACAAATGCCACTTTCAGTGACGGGTTCGCTTCCTTAATCTTCGTAAGTAGCTTGATATCGCTATCGAACCCGACCGTCGACGTGAACAGCACCAGAAACTCATAGTCCTTGCAGACTTGCACCGTCTGTTGCCAATCGATCTTATGTGGCGAAGCGTCGACGAGGCGGCTCCCGGGAATCATCCCGGCGGGATAGGTCAGCCAAACAGGATACCAATAGGACTCGATCTCTCGAGTCGCGGGCCAACGGGAACTCGCTCCGCCGTCGAAGTTTTCGAAACTCGGCGGATTTAACAGTAACGTCCTTAATACATCCGGCATTCTGCACCCTCAGAGTCAAACGATTATTGGATGTTCGTAACTCGCCTTACGGTTAGCCACACATATCCCCTACAGGTCCGCGGCCGTAATGGCAACAACAACAGTCCTAAGAATAGTTTACCGAACTCGGTGCCGAGGGAATACTCGATTTTGTCAGCGGCGCGAAAGACGCATCCAATGGCTAAATTCAGCATTAAGTGGGACTTGGAGCTACTCGGGCAGCGAAGCCGAACCGTCCTACCTCCGCAGAACTTCGGTCGTCGCTTCAGACAGTAGGTTCCAAATTCGGTCCAGCCATTGGCGGTGCGCCGGCTTCATCAGCACGCTGCGGAGACACGTCAGATTCGCTTCATCCGCACTCATCTGTCCCTGGGAACTCCGGAAAAATCGCACAGGTAGCTCAGCGACGGCTAGGTGCAATTGACGGGCCGCTGCCGCGTCAAAGATCTGCCGGCTCAACGCGGAGGTGCCGCCGGCACTCGCAGCCATGGGCGCGAACACCACGATGTCCAGATCCGGCGGAAATCCTGCAAGGAAGCGTTTGTCCGCAGTGAGTCGCTCATGAAGCTCCACCGCAGCCGCGCGGCAATTCTGCAGTCCTTCCGCGAACTCGCCACTCTTCTCAAGCGGAAGCAATTTCTGCGTAGCCCACAGTGCTACAGCCGATGCACCAGGACGCGAGCACTCCAGGCTGATTTCACCGAGATGCAGTTCTTTCGAACTGAAATAGGTGTACGGCGAATCGTGCTTGTAATAGCGTCCGAGACCCGGATCGCGAAACAACACGCAGCCGCAGCCATAGGGCTGGAGCCCATGCTTATGAGGATCGATCACGATAGAATCTACATCGCCGATGCGCGCAAACGCTTTGGCTGTCTCGGGCGAGAGATTATTCGCAAGGACGAAGTACCCGCCATACGCCGCATCGCAATGCACACGAAATCCGTATTCCTGTCGCAGGCGCTGGATTTCCGCCAGTGGATCCACAGAGCCCGTCGCGGTGGTTCCCATGGTGGCCACCACTGTTCCCACATCTCCGTGTGCAACGCGCTTCTTCAACGCATGCATGTCCATCCGCGCGCGGTCGTCGCAAGGCACAGGCTCAAATTTTAGCTGCAGCACTCCGCAAATCCGCTGGTGCGTGTAATGCGCTTGCTCGCTAGCCAAAACGGTTTTCCCAGGCGCCAACTGCCCGGCAATCCACAGCGCCTCGAGATTTGCCATCGTGCCGCCACTCGTCAGATGGCCCAGATGCTTGCCCCATCCGAACATCCGGGCAATCTCCGCCACTGCTTCTTTTTCCATGGCAGAAGACGCGCGCCCGCCATCCAGTGCGTGGTTATTCGGGTTAATGCACTGAGCCAAAGCATACGCCAGGCGTGCCACTGGATGCGGCGGCTTGAGCATCTGGCCTGCGTAAAGGGGATGGAAATAGGGGTAGTTCTGCTGAAGCCGCTCCGCCGTCTCATCAAGCACTTGCGAGACACGTTCTAGGTCGCTGGGATCTTCTGGGTTCGCAGGCAGAGACTGAAAGCCAGCATCCAGACGCTCGAGGGCCTGTCGCAGGATTTTCAGGCTGTCCGTTTCGAGCATGCGTCTATTCCAATGCTTTTTCGAGTTGCCCAGCGGTCCGAAGCAGCTCCAGTTGTGCCTGCTGCCTTTGGAAGTTCGCGTCCAGAAACGCCATCCACTTCTCACTTTCGTCCAGTCGCGCGCGCTCGACATCGCGCAGATTTGCCTTGCCTTCGCCGAACTGCGATTGCAGCACGGCAAGGTTCTGCTGGGAAAGTTGGAGTTCCAGGCGTGCCACTTCCTTGGCTGCGTCGGTCTCCTGGAGCTTCCTAGAACGCTGCCGGATGTCGGCGGAGACCTGAACCTTTTTGTTCGATAGGTTGAGCGTTGCGGCATCCAGATTCGCCTGCGCCAACGCCACGCTTGCTCGCGTTTTCGAGCTGAAGATCGGCACGTTTACGTTTATGCCCGCGTTCAGATTGTTGTACGTGAAGTTGTTATAGATCTGGTTGTAGTTTCGGAAGTTGTACTTGGCCAGCACGTCATAGATCGACACGAACTCCAGCGTCGGCCAATAGCCCTTCTTCTCGCCCTCCAGCCGAAACTCCTTGGCCTTGACGTCGGATTCGGCGAACGCCAGGCTCGGACTGCTCTGGCTGGCTTCCGCCACCAGCGTAGCTCCAGCCTGTTCGGCCGATCCGGGCAAATCTTCCGGCGTTATTTCTAGCGGCTGATCCGGCGCAATCCCTAATTGATTGCGCAGATATACCTCTAACTCATCCTGCCGGCCCTCAAGTTGCAAAATGCGCTGTACCACTTGCGCCTTGGTGAGCTGCGCCCTCGTCACTTCCGTTGCCAGTTCAAAACCCTCGCCTTGCCGCTCTTGCGTGACTTCGACGATCCTTTCGGCGCTGTCCTTTTCTTTGCGCAACAACTGCAACGAGTGACGCACCTTCACCAGTTCCAGATACGCGGTTGCCACCCGCTGCATCACTAGATTGCGGGTTTCATCCAGTGCGATCCGTTGTGCCTTGGCCTTTTCTGCCTGTTCCTTTGCCAGTCCTCGCAATGGGCCGTTGAAGACCTGCTCCGTATACGTAAGGCTGAAGATGGCCGGTGGGCGCCCGCCCGGCGTTTCCGGCAGTCCGTAGGTGTAGCCCGCGCCGGAACCCGCGTAGAAATTCGGCAGGAACTCAGATTGTGTCAGCCGCGCGGATTGATCGGCGACGCGTACTTGGATCTTTGCCAGTTGAATGTCTTTGCTGTTCTGCAACGCCAGTTCAATGCTGCGGCGTAGCGTCAGCACAACGGGAGTAGAATTGTTCAGGTTCTTGGGGGACGGCTTCTGCGCGTTCATCACCGCTGCGCTCGCGACAACCCAGACTGTATACATTGCTAATCGCTTCCACTCCATACACACACCTCCCGCCTGCGAATCCGAGCTTGTCGCCAGCGCCCTTATTCGTACCGCAACGATTCGACCGGATCTAATTTCGCAGCTTGACTGGCTGGCAGCCACCCGAAGAAAAGTCCCGTCAGGCTGGAAACCAGAAACGCCACAATCACGCTCCAGCCGGCAATGGGTACCCGCAGATTCCCTGGCAGCAATTGCTGCACGGCTACCGGAACCGCCAGACCGATCAGAATTCCTACTACCGCTCCACCGCCGCTGATCAAAAACGCTTCAATCAGAAACTGCGCCATAATCTCTTTGCGCGGTGCGCCAATGGCCTTGCGTACACCGATTTCGCGTGTTCGCTCGCGCACGGTAACCAGCATGATGTTCATGATCCCAATTCCGCTGATCAGCATGGCGATGAACGCCACCACCATCAGCATGATCGTCAACCCCAGTGAAATCGAACGTGCCGCTGAGAGGATCGCCGTGAGAGTCTGCACGTTGTACTTGGCCTCGACTGGGTGACGGCTTCGCAGTACCTGCGTCATCTGTCGTTCCACCGCCTCAACCCGGTCCGGGTTATCCGCCTGCGCGTATAGCGAACTTAGCACTAGCCGGCCTTTGTAGTACTCCATGAGAGGCAATGGAATCAGCACCGATTCGTTCTGTACCTCCGCCAGCCCATAAGTATTTGTCCGCTCCCGGAACACGCCAATCACCGTAAACGAGAGTTCCCCCATTCGAATATCGCGGCCGATCGGATTGTCCACGCCAAACACCCGCGTCGCCAGCTGTTGGGTCACCAAGCACACCTTGCTCCGCGATTCCATGTCGCCGCTGTCGAAAAACCTTCCGCGAACGATGATCAGTCGCCGGATCTTTTGGTAGCCTTGTGTCACGCCGATCAGTGCCACCGGCCGGGCTTGCCCTTCCACCACCACCGTCATCGGCATATCCGAAATACCAGCCACCGTAACAACACCCGGTATCTCTGTGCCTACCGCTTCCATATCGGCCAATGTGAGCTCGTGGCTAAGTGGTTGCACCTTATCGGGAGTTTTGATCATTTCCGCCCACACCAGATTGGAGCCCACGGCCTCGATCTGCGAAATCACAAATTTCTTGCTGGTCAGCGCGACGGTGACGACCAGCACAATCGACGCGCTTCCGATGATTACCCCGATTGACGTGAGCAGCGCGCGCAGCTTATTGGCGCGCAGCGCGTCGATGGCAACCGTCATCGTTTCTCGAAGTTGCATAACTTTTCGTCTCGTCCGCGCCTATCAGGAATCACCGAGCCGCTTCAGCGCATCCTGAGCTGGTCTGTACTTGGAATTCCCCTTGAGTGCGATCTCGTACTCATTCTTCGCAGCCGCTGTGTTCTTCTCGCCCTCATATAAACGGCCAAGCCAGTAATGCGCCTGCCAAGCGGCTGGATATTCGGAATTCGGTGGCGCTGTTTGCAAGTAGTCTCGCAGCAGTTTTTCAGCGTCGCTGAGCTTTTCGCCTTTCAGAATCATTCCGCACGCCCGGTAGTATTTGCCGCGCGGGTCTTTCGGGGCTAACGTTTCGCCCTGCGTTGCGACCACCAGCAACTGGTCTGCGTGACTCCGCTGAAGGAAATAATCGCCAATGTCATAGACGCGGTTCGCAGACGGCGGCTTGCTATCCAGCGCCTTCGCAAACTCGTCGTCGGCCCCCACGTAATCTTTCTTCTGCGCCTTGCAAACCGCCGTCGCGTAATGACCTTCCGCTGCGCTCAACTCCATCAGTTTCGCGATTACCGCCTGCGCTTTGTCTTCGCCCCCACCTACGATCGACGGCGCGGTGCAATCGTATTCGACCAGGTCCTGCGCCGCGTCGTAGTTGTGAGAGTCAAGTTGAACGGCCGTCTCGAACTCTTTTTGCGTTTTACGCGCCAGAGGATACGCACTCAGCATGGACGCATGATCTGCTTTCGCGCCATACGCTTCACCGAGCCACTGGTGGTAAACCGAATTCTTCGGGTCAGCCGCGACGGCTTTCTCGCCCGCATCCACGGCGTTGTTATATTGCTTCAATTCGAGGAAAGACTTCACCAACCACAAGTAAGCTTCACCGTTGTTTGCCGATTTCGACGCCGAACCTTGAAGAATTTCCACCGCCTTGCCGTAATCACCCTTCTCGAACGCCGCCTTTGCGGAATCCAGCGAGCCGTCCTGCGCCATCAACATCGTGGCCCACAACAGACAGCCAAGTGCCGTGGCAAGCTTTTGCTCAGAGCCCGGCATCCTTTTCACTCTTGGCATTCGGCTTTTCCATATTGACGACCCTCACAACCAGGCCATCCTTGAAATCCGCGTCGCCGGGCAGCGCCACAATATCATCGACGGTCAACCCTGCGGTCACTTCGTAGCTCGTGGCATCGGCAATTCCCACCGTGATTTCACGTTTCTCAAGCTTTGATATTCCCACGCCTTCCTTTACCACGAACACATATCTCCGTCCGCCCTCGGTTTGGACTGCTCCGCGCGGCACCGTAATCACATTTGTCTTCTCGCGTGAATTGATTTTTACGTTGACGTTGGTATTCGGCAACAGCTCCAGGTCCTTGTTGTGGACCGAGCAAAACAGTTCGCCCACGCTCCGCGAACCCCGCGACACAACTTGTTTCGGAACGTTTTCCGTCACGCCTTGCCACGAGCGGTTCGGCAGCGCGTCCCAGGTAATGCGCACTGGAAGACCAACTTCGAGCGAGCCCATTTCCGGCTCGTCAATGAAAGCGCGCACTCTCACATTGTGCAGGTCGGCCATTTCCGCCAACAAATCGCCCACTTTCACGTAGTCCCCGGCTTTTACCGGTAACGAGTACAGTGTGCCCTCGACGCCAGCCGTTATTCTTCCCTGGCGCACCTTCTCTTCCAGGGCGGCCACATCGCTCTGCGCCTGCTGCACGGCCAACTCGTATCTCGAAACATCCAGGTTCACCTGGTGCGCAAACTCCTGCTTGGCCGCGGCCAATTTGGCCACGTCCGCATTCATCTTGGCCAGCTCCAGGTCATTCGCTGCCAGTTCATCTTTTGTCGCTGCACCTTGATTGATCAACCTCTCCAACGCGTCGTGTTTCTGCTGGAGACGATCCCGGTCGGCCTGTGCCTTGGCCAGATCGCCTGAAATCCGCGCCGCTTCATCCGCCCGGCCCCCGGCCTGCGCCGCCCTCAGATCGTCCTCACTGCGCAGCAGTTTGACCTTTGCAGCCGCCAACTGCCCTGCCGCGTCATGCACATCGAGCTCAATCAGCAATTCCCCTTTTTTGACGTTCTGCCCTTCCGACGCGTGTACTCGCTGGACGAACGTGTCCAACTGTGCCCGGACCGTATATGGTGCTATGGGTTCAACTTTGCCGTTGCTGGTCACCGACGCGACAATCGGCTGGCGTACTGGCATCGTCGCCGCGATTTTTGCGACCGGCTGGCGTCCACTGACGCGAACCAGGATAAACGCCACAATGCCCGCTAATGCGAGCAGCAACAACGTCTGATTTCTGAGTTTCCGATCCATTAGTTCCGTAATCGATCCATGAATGACAGCAAAAGGGCCTGACAACATACCGCTGGCGTGGGTCTGGCCGATCCACCACGATTCGATTGGCTTGCTGGCCGATGTGCTGAGGCGGTGCCCTGCTAACTTAAAGTCTATCAGGAGGTTATTCGATTTTACACGCACTTCCTGCCACGCCTTTTATCGGATGCCGCCCGCTCCGGAAGGGATGCAGTTCCGCTTCCCGGCTCGCATGGTAGAATGCCCCGCATGAACGAACCTGTTCACCCGCCAAGTTCTGGCCGACCGTCGGCCGCGAAATCCGATTCGCCTCGCTCCGGATTCATCCATCGCGTCTGCGCCCAGTGCAACAATGTCTTTCGCGTGCCCGCTGACAAATTTGATGCCAAACAGTGCCCGAATTGTCACAAGGGGTAGTCCCTCGCCTCTCGGTGCCGCCGTGATATTTCCCGCCCAAACCCTGCGTATACCCGATAGCACCCGGTTGGCTGGTTCTGAATCCGTTCCCTCGAGGCTTGCCCGATGATCGAAACTCGCGGTCTCACCAAGGTCTTTCACGACAAAAAGCGCGGCGCGATTCGTGCTGTCGACAATGTCAGCTTCGCCTGCAAGGCCGGTCAGATTTACGGGCTTCTCGGCGCCAATGGCGCGGGCAAGACCACCACTTTGCGCATGCTTGCCACCATTCTCGAACCCACCGACGGCACCGCGCTCGTTTGCGGTCACGACATTGTCGAAGCACCGGAAGAGGTGCGGAAAAATGTCGGCTTTTTGTCTACAGCGACCGCCCTGTATCCCCGCCTCACCTCCCAGGAGATGGTCGAGTATTTTGGCCGGTTAAATGGCCTCGATGAAGCGGCCCTCCACAAACGCCTTGACGAGATCTTCCGTCGCCTCGACATGGATTCGTTCCGCGACCGCCGTTGCGACAAGCTCTCCACCGGGATGAAGCAGAAAACCTCCATTGCCCGCACTCTCATCCACGATCCGCAGGTCATGATTTTCGACGAGCCGACCCTGGGCCTGGACATCATGACCGCGCGCACCATTATCGATTTCATCCGCGAGTGTCGCCAGCGTGGCAAAACCGTCATCTTTTCCACCCACGTCATGAGCGAAGTCGAAAAACTCTGTGACGTCATTGGCATCATTCAATCCGGCAAGCTCCTGGCTGAAGGCTCTCTCGCCGAGTTGCGCGATCGCTATCGTCAGCACGACCTCGAAGAGATTTTCGTCCAGGTCGTCAGCCCCTATCAGACCACGGAGGCGTGACCCATGAATCTCACTGCGATTGGAGTTGTGTATCGCAAGGAATTGACGGAATGGCTGCGCGACCGGCGGACGTTGATCTCTACGGTACTGGTGCCCTTGCTCGCATTTCCAATTCTGATGGTCGGTATTACCGCGTTGGCCACGGTCATGATCGGAAACGCCGAAAAAGAAGTCCCCAAGATTATGATTTTGGGCGGAGAGGACTCGCCGCAGCTACTCCACGAATTGCAGAAAACCGATCAGCTCAAGGTGGTTCCTTACGCGAACAATTGGAAGGACCAGATCTCCAACAAAGAGATTCGCGCGGCTGTTCAGATTCCGAAAGGATTTCAGGCCGCCTTGACCGCAGGACAGGCGCCTCCAGTCGACATTTACTACTACGAAGGCGAGTTGAAATCCGCCTTCGGCAAGGATCACTTGAAAAAAGCTGTCGAGGACTACCGGGACACTGTTGTCAAGAATCGCCTTGCCGCTAAAGACCTGTCTGCTAGCGTCTTAACACCGTTTGAAATTAAACAGGAAAACGTAGCGCCACCGGAAAAGGTCAGCGGCGCGGGGATCGGCGGCTTCATCGGTTACGCTGTAATTCTGCTGTGCCTGACTGGGGCGATGTACCCGGCCATCGATCTCACCGCAGGCGAGAAGGAGCGAGGCACCATCGAGACCGTTCTCTCCAGCCCCATCTCTCGCTTTGACCTCGTTTTCGGCAAATTCCTGCTGGTATTCTCAGCCTCCCTGGTGTCCGCGATCCTTTCCGTGACATCCATGGGAACTTCCTTCGCCATTCTCGGCCACACTCATCTGATGATGAATTCCTCGGGTGATCAGCCATTGAATCTGAATCTTGGCCTGCTGTCGGTGGTCGCCGTGTTTTTCATGGCTTTGCCGCTGGCGTTCCTCTTTTCCGCTGTGTTGATGACCATTGCATCGTTCGCAAAAACCTACAAGGAAGCACAAAGCTATCTGACACCGTTGACGTTCTTGGTCGTTATCCCGGCGGTGGCGTCGATCATGCCGGGTGTCGAGTTGAACCCGAAACTCGCTCTCATCCCGGTGCTGAACACAAGCTTGGTGTGCAAAGAGATCATTAGCGGCACCTATCATTGGGGCTCGATTCTGCTCATCTTCTTTTCGACCTGTGTTTACGCGGCTGCCGCTCTTTTCCTGGCGGTCAAGATGTTCCAGCGTGAGGACGTGCTCTTCCGCTCCTGATTCGCCGGAGCGCGTCCGCCTACGGAACCGTTTGCCGTAGATTTGCGTATCTTTCAATATATGCGACTCCCGCTCCGCATCCTCTTGATTCTGCTCCTCGCCCCACCGCTCATTGCCGCAGTGATCGGTTGGCTGGTGGTATCCTCTTTTCTGCATCCGGTTCGCCGTCCTTTGACGCCGGACCTGGTGCAACAAGCCGATGTTTCTTTCGCACAGATCGGCGTTCGTCGCGAAGCCCGCTTTACGCCATTGAGCAAGTCGCCGTTCTTCTTCGAGTTCCAGCAACGCCCCAAGCTCGGCCGCAACGTTTTCCGCGTGCAATCTGGGTAACGATTCCTTCCTCAAACGGGTGCCCATCAGAACCAGACCACGGAGCACCCCGCCTTTCATGACGGGCACCCACAGCACGCGATGCAAGTCAATCATCGGTCCCAGGATTGGCCCTGCCTGGGGCCCATCGATCGCGCATTCGAAACTCGCTCCGCCGTTCAACAACTCCGCCGGTAGAGGCGCGCTGGCTGACAACCGCGACCACTCCGCCGGTCCAGTCACCGTTTCCTTTTCCCACACCTCGCCCCGAAAAATCGTCGACGCCGTATCAACGGGGTCACCCCCGGCCCCGTCCTCCAACCACACGCCGACGCGCTGCACCCGCGATTCGCTCAAAAGGGATTGAATCGCCGCACAGATCCACTCTGAGGGATGACTGCCAGCGCGAACGGCGCGGAACAGTGACCGTGGGCCCTCTCCGGACCCTCCCGTCCCCCCTCTCCCCCATTGCAATCTTGCGAAAATTCGACCGAACACGCCTCGCCCCTGTTGGCAGCTCAGCTCCATACAGAGCATTGCCTTTAGCAAAGGCGGGCGTTTCTATGTGTTTGAAAATAGACGATCAAACGAACGAAGCGAGTTCCAAGTCGAGAATCACACAAGCCGATTCCCGAAGTCAAACTCCGGCGCACCGCACTTTCAATCTACCTGCGGCTCAGTCGCCTCAATCTTGTATTGTTTGAGCTTCCGGTACAGCGTCGTCTTACCGATATGCAGCACGCGTGCCGCGGCTTGCTTGTCGCCGTTGGTCTGGCGCAACGTGCTCAGGATCGCTCGTCGTTCCAGTTCTTCCAGCGGTAGCATTTCGTCTTGTCCCGGTGGGCGCGCATCTATTCGATACTTCACGCTCGTCGGCAGGTCCAATGAACTGATCAGCGGTCCCGAACCGAGCGCCACCGCGCGTTCAATTGCGTTCTCCAATTCACGCACGTTGCCCGGCCAATCGTAGGACATCAATTCCCTCATGGCGTCCTCGGTCAGTTCCCAACGTGTGTCGGTCTCGCCGGCAATCTTCTCCAGGAACACGGTGACCAGCAGCGGAATATCGCTCTTGCGCTCACGAAGCGGTGGAAGTTTGATTTGCACCACATTTAGCCGGAAATACAGATCTTCGCGGAACGTGCCGTGCTTGATCGCATATTCCGGGTCCCGGTTTGTCGCGGCGACAATGCGCACATTCACGGGCCGGTGTTCCGTGGCACCCACCGGCTTCACTTCCCGTTGCTGCAGCACTCGCAGGAGTTTCACCTGCATCTCCGGCGACATCTCCCCAATCTCGTCAAGGAAGAGCGTTCCGCCGTTGGCCGCCTCCACCAGCCCCTGCCGCGCCTGCATCGCCCCGGTGAACGCACCCTTCGTGTAGCCGAACAGCTCCGATTCCACCAGTGTGGGTACCAGCGCAGAACAATCCACTGGCACGAACGGCTTGTCCTTGCGCGAGCCCATAAAATGAATGCTACGCGCAACAAGCTCTTTCCCCGTTCCACTCTCGCCCAAAATCAGGACTGGATGATCGCGCTGGCTCACCTTCTCGATCATCTTGTAGACCCGCTCCATCTTTGCCGACATGCCAACCAGTCCGCCAAAGCCGGGCCTCGTCCGAACCTGCTCCCTTAGCACTTGATTCTCTCGCCGAAGCTCCACCGCATGCGCGACGTGCTGAAGTCGCGAACGTAGCTCTCCCATGCGGAATGGCTTCGTCACATAGTCAACAGCTCCGATTCGCGTGGCCTCAACCGCAGAATCAATCGTCCCATACTGCGTCAACATCACCACCGCAACGTCCGGGTGAAGCACCGTGACCTTCTTCAACAATTCCAGTCCGCTCGTGCGCGGCAACCGCAAATCTGTCAACACGATGTCGATAGGGAGCATCTCCATCACTTCCAATGCCTCCGTAGGCCTCATCCCCGATTCCAGCGCCACGGAGCGGCAAATGTCGCGGATGTGCGCCTCATCATCTACGACCAGTAGACTCAACGGAGCATTCGTGTTCTTAACGGTCGCGGCGCGAGCAACAGTTAGATATTCGCCGCGTGAGGCGGACCCGGGATTTATCAACCGACCAGCCTGCGTGTCTGCCATGGAAAACCATCCTTATGACTGAACTTAGAGGCGAAGCCTGGAGCAAGTCCCGGAGCGAAAAGTGGTAGACAGGTGCCATTACGGGAAACTTCACCTATTCCCGTTTTAGTCCAGATAAGTAATATTGTCAAGTGGGTAATTACACGGAGAGGATATATGGGGAGTATGTACCACATTGAAACATCGCTATTTGCCCGCAATCGCCAGCCGCTGCAAACCCTCCCCTTGTGAACCCACCAGTACAACCCCGTCGCTTACGTTGACCAGGCCCACAAATCTTCCCCGCACCGTGTCCTGATCGATGCGCGTCCAGTCCCTTCCCTGATTCCGCGATAGATACATTCCGCCAGTCCTCTCTGACACTAGCCAATACGTTGGAGCGCCAAGCCACGTCTCCATCCGCCCAGTTGGGATGCCTTCTCTCACTTCCACCCACGTCGCACCGCTGTCGGCCGAAAGGAAGAGTCCGCCTGTTGTTCCCAATACGATTCCCGATGTTGATGTCGAGCGCACTTCGTTGACCCACAGCACTTGCGAAGTGGGAACCGGCAAATCTCCCCAAGAAGCGTTCTCCCCTCCATCCGACGAAAGGCCCAGCTTCCCATCCTCCACAACAGCGATCTGATGTCCATTCGCCGACACCCATAGGGCGGACGCCATACTGGAAGTCGAAAACGCTTTGAGACGGGTGCAGGTTCCGGTCTCACCACATCGCAGCAGACCGCGGCTACTGGAGACAAGCGCCGCGACGTCACTGAAGGTAACCGCATCCCCGATCTTCAACGCGGCCCGTAGGCTGGCGCTCTTGCGAATACCGGGCGGCGTTTGGGAAGGCGCGGGTTCCGCTGGCAGGCGCGGTTTCCATTCGCTCCAAGCACCCGTCTTCTGGTTGCGGAGCCAGAAGTGTCCATCGGCCATCCGCACCATCCAGCCCCACGGGCTGCCGTGAGCGTCCTCGATCTGGTCGGGTACCAATCGAGTCTTGCCGGGCCCCCCTGCCATCAGTCCTATGACATTCCATGTTTGTGCCTGGTCAACGCTCTCCAACAGCTCCCAACCATTTCGCTGCACCAGCGCCAGCAGTTGGTCGCTGCCGTGGTGGCCAGCCGCTAACTGCTTGATTACCACGTGCGTAAAGCCCTGGTCGGACGCGGTGAACGTCTGGCCACGATCATCGCTGATGAACACGCCGGACTCCGTACCCATTATCACTCGCCCCGCATTCTTGAACCTCGCGGGCAGCACCAGAATGTCGTTCACCACCCAGTCTTTCGGCGTGGTACGAGCCCACGTCTCACCGGCGTCCCGGGTCACCCATGCGCCTTCGGTCGTTCCCGCATAGAAGATCCCTGGGTTGTGCGCATCCTGAACGATCGTTTGCGTCCGGCGCGCTGCGTAAGGAATGCCTTGCAGTTTCGTCCACTCACTGCCTTGACTGTCGCTGCGATAAATCCCGGAACAAGCGCTCATGTAAAGGCGATTGGAGTTCGTGGAATCCAGCCTCAGGCTCATGATGTCTGAATCGTCGATAATTCCCGCGACGATGGACTCCCAGGACTTCCCACCGTCTTTCGTGCGCCATGGCAGGTGGTATGTGCCCGCATAGATGACTTTGTCGTCACGCGGATCGATGACCACGGAATCGATATTGCGTAATTCCGGATCGCCCTCCGGCGAAATTCGTTTCCACGTCACTCCCAGGTCCATCGATCGAAACACGCCGGTACGTGTGCCTGCCACGATTTCCATGCGATTCGAAGGAGCGGCCTCGAGCGCCCGCACGGCCTCGCCATCAAGCCCGGATGCCTTCCAGTTTCGCCCACCGTCGTCGCTGCGGAAAACACCACCGTCCTCTGCGGCTTCACGGTACCACACCGCTGCCAGCACGAGATTCGCGTTGCCGGAATCCACCACTAGCCGCGTGACCACTGCATCCAACCGACTTCCCACCCGGCCCCTCAGTTGCCAACTGGCCGTGTCGTCCTCACTCGCAAACACATGCCCGTCTGCCGTCCCCAGGTACACCGCTCCCTGGCTGCCGGCTCCGAGCGACACCACCATGCCGCCGTCCGGGCCGAGCCTCTCCCATCGCTGCGCCCCGCTCGCCGAAGCCAGTGTCAACATCGCGAACACCGTCGATACCAATCGAAATCGCAAGCCTCTCACCTGTCCTCTGTTGCGCTTTGTGATCTCCTTAAAAAGAGAACGGGCTCCCCGAGGCTGACCTCGAAGAGCCCGCTTCTCGTTCAATGTCGGCGCCAGCGTCTGGACACTGGACGCAACATCCGCTTAGTAGGTTGCGCCTTCCGGCACGAAGATGAAGTCAACGCGGCGGTTTTCCTTCTCGGAGCCCTTTTCGGTGGACGCCGTTCCGACGCGCGTGGAGATACGCGAAGCATCGATGCCCTTTTCGCCTAGGTACTTCTTGGCGCCATCGGCACGCTGCTGCGCGAGTTTGTCAGGCTTCGGTTCCTTCTTGTCGGCATAGCCAACAATCACGACCTTGGCGTTCGGCTCATTCTTCAGGCGGAGGGCCACGTCGTCGCCAACGCGCTTGCAAGCGTTGTCGAACCGGCCTGCACCAACCTTGTTGTAGCCGCAGTCACCAACCTTCGTGGCTTGTGGCGGCGGTGCCGGCTGCTGCACGTCAACGCGAGTCGTCGCGCTGGTGCGGCCGCCCTGCCCGTCATCTGCCGTGCAAGTGACTGTATAGCTGCCAGCCGAGAGGCCAGTCGAATCGAACTGCGCCGTCGGGCCGTTGCCGGAAACCTGGCCGCCTGTCGTCGAGTAGCTGTAGGTCAGAGGATCGCCATCCGGATCGCTTGCCGTGGACCGAATCGCCACGCGCTCACCCGCGATAATTGGGTTGCGTTCCGGCGCGCAAGAAATCACTGGCGGCCGGTTCGGACGCTTGTTAACTGCGATGTCTGCCGCGCACGTTGCCGTGCCGCCATGGCCGTTATCCACCTTGGCATTGACGGTGTACGTCCCGATCGCGAGGCCCGATGGATTGAACCGCGCATCCGGTCCTGTCCCTTCAACCGCGCCGCCCGTTGCCGTGTAGCTGTAAGTCAGGCCAACCTTGTCGACATCCGTCGCGTCCACGTGAACAGCGATGGGATCCGTTGAACCCTGGTAAACCGAGCTCGGATTCGCTGAGCAAGCTGCTGTCGGCGGATGAATCGGTTTCGGCGGTATCGGCGGGTAACCCCAACGGAGAACCACGCCTGTGCCGATCCGGAAGTTGTTCTGGCGGCCGTTTGCGGCTACCAGCGAGCCCGTGAAGTTTGTCATCAGGTAGTCCGCTTCGAAGAAGCGCCACGCTAGATTCTTCACCAGGATCACGTCCACACCGCCTCCCGCGGCCAACGCGAAGGAAGACTGCGTCGCCGTTCCGGTAAGCTGCGGTCCGGCATGCGCCGCACCGAACAACACTTCGCCGAACGGCACGAAGTGATCGAAATGGCGGAAGTTGATTCGCGGACCAAACAGGTATGTCTGGAAGCTGCCCGACACCGAGTTCAGTGGATAGCTGAACGTGCCATCACCGTTATCGACGGGAGGCCCGTAAACGCTGCGGTTGAAGTGGTAACCGCCCACCTCACCCGTCAACCCTAACCACTTGTTGGCGTTGTAGGTGAACGAACCCGTCGCGCCGTAGCTGTTGAAGTTCGGCGCGTTGCCGGGCATGAAATTCACGTATTGGAACAGCCCAGCGACTTCAAATTTCGGCGTCAACAAACCCCAAGCATGACGATTCCACGGATTGTTCGCCCAGTCGGAATAAATATCCGGCTTCGGTGCGGCGGCCGCCGGCATGGCGAACAGACTGGACGATGCGGGAGCGATACTGAAGTCGCTCGCTGCGGCGTTGGCGGTCGCAGTGCTTTCCGTTGAACCACTAGTTTTACTCCCTGTGCTCGCGTCCTTCTGCTGCGCACAGAGTGGTAGAGCGAACAGCGCGCCCAACACCACAGTTGCACACCAATTGCGCATAGTTTCCTCCCTAAAACATACCTGAGAATTTCTTAAAATCCACGAATCTGCCTCTGGATCACCTGTGGCGCTGGACCATGTTGCTGGAGATCACCAGCGCTTCCGTTCAATGCATTTTTTTGGGCGGTTCTGCGAGTTCTACTGATTTTCTCGTTCGACACGAGAGACGGATAGAACCGTTCGCTGTTTAAAAAGCATATTCCACAAGTGCTAGATTCTGCAAGTGTTTCGTATCGGACACCTCATCCCTGGGGTTCCGGTACTCGCCACCTCTTCTCACCGTTCGAATTTATCATATTTTACTCAGTCCCTGAGCTACACTGATGGACTCCGTGAACCCTACTGCCTCCATCGACTTGCAGTGGATCGGTCATCCCCGCTCTATTGCGAGTGCTCTGCTTCGCGACAACCATACCGTGGCACTCATTGATCCTGGCCCCGGTTCCACGCTCTCAACGCTGCGCGAGGAACTGGCCAAACTCGGCCTTCGCTTCTCGGACTTGAGCGTCATCCTCCTCACTCATATTCATCTTGATCATGCGGGCGCCACAGGCGCGTTGGTTCGCGAAAATCCCTCACTCCAAGTCTACGTCCATCAGCGTGGCGCCCCTCACATGATCGATCCCACAAAACTCCTGAATAGCGCCGCGCGTCTTTACGGTGATGATATGCAACGCCTTTACGGCGAGTTCCTTCCCGTGCCACAGGATAATCTCCGCATTCTCGAAGGCGGTGAAAGCATCTCGCTAGGCGCCCGGCGTTTATCGGTGCTGTACACACCCGGGCATGCCTCCCATCATGTAACGTTCTTTGATTGGAGCGATGGAACCGCGTTTGTCGGCGACACGGCAGGCATCTCCGTGAACGGTCACCCTTTTGTCCTGCCTGCCACCCCTCCCCCGGACATCGATTTTGAATTCTGGGATGAGTCCCTCAAGGCCATCCAAGCCCTGCGCCCGCGCAGACTCTTCTTGACGCACTTCTCATTTTCGGAGGATCCAGAGCGTCATCTGGCGAGCTACCAGGGACGTTTGCGGTTGTGGCGAGAACTGTCCGCCAAAATTCTGGAAAGCACTGCGGATGAGTCGGCCGCTACGCACCGTTTTGCCAAGGAGGTCGCGGCCGACGCTGCTCAATTCCTCACCCCGCAAGACATGAGCCATTACATCTTTAATGGCGCCTTGAATCTTTCTTGGCTTGGCCTTGCCCGATACCACCGCAAACGAGCGGAAGCCAAGCAGTCATCTTCCTTGTGCTGAGCCGGCTCAATCCGCCGCTCCGTGCAACCCGAAAACCCGGTGCAGCACTTGCAACGCGGGCACGACGGATCTCTCCTCGATTACGAATGAAATATTGCTCTCGGAAGACCCTTGGGCGATGGCGATCATGTTGACGCCTTCCTCGCCAAGCGCGTTAAACGTCTTCCCCGCTATACCCGGCGTGCCACGCATGTTCTGCCCCACTACTGCGACGATAGCAATATGCGGATCGACAGTAATGTGTTCCACCTTTTGGTGCGCCAGGTCCTGCGCGAATTCCTTTCGCAATGCCTCTACCGTGCGCTGCGCGTCTGCGGAAGACACGACGAAGCAAATGTCGTTCTGCGACGACGACTGCGAGATCAACAGCACATTCGCGCGAACCTCCGCCGTCGTGGAAAACGTGCGTCCAACAACATCCGGCAGGCCCACGATTCCTGGACCACCAACGCTGATCAACGTCACTTCCTGAATCGCCGTGAGCGCTTTCACTCCGCCGCCGCTCGCCTGGCCTTCGGGCGTGATTTTCGTCCCGGTTTTTCCCGGCGCGAAACTGTTGCGGATCCAGACCGGGATCGCCGCGTCCACCACTGGCCGCAAGGTCTTCGGGTGGAGCACTTTGGCGCCGAAGTAGGCCAGTTCCGCCGCCTCGCGATACGAAATCTCGGGAATGACCCGGGCATCGCGAACGAGTCGCGGGTCCGCCGAGAGAACACCGTCCACGTCGGTCCAGATGATGACTTCATCCGCATCCAGCGCCGCCCCCAGAATTGTCGCGGAGTAATCCGACCCTCCGCGTCCCAAGGTCGTCAGTTCACCCGCCGTCGTAGCACCCAGAAAGCCGGTCACGACCGGCACAATCCCGCGTTCCAGCAACGGTAAGATTCGGGAGTGTGATTTCCCGCGCGTCTGATCCATCAACGGTTCGGCGCCGCCGTGAAACTCATCGGTCACAATGAGTTCAGTCGCCTCGACCGGTTCGCTTAGTGATCCCAGTTCTCTGACCGCCGCCGAGACTAGCGGTGCGGACAGGCGTTCGCCCAGGCTCGAAATAGTGTCCAGTGTCCTCGGCGAGAGCTCTCTCAACAGCGCCGTCCCCTCGCAGAATCGACGTCCCTCCACAAACACGGCATCCAGCTTCGGCATCAACCGCTCGCGCTCGCTTTCGTTCTTCACTAACTCTCGCAGCGCTCTTTCATGCTGCGTGCGCAGCGCTTCAATGATCGCGGTCGCGCCCGCCGCATCGCCTCTTTGTGCTGTCTTTGCCGCTTCGATCAATTTGTTGGTGACGCCGCTCATCGCTGACACCACGGCCACGCACCTTCCCTGTTTTGCTCCTTTCGCAATGATCTGCGCCGTGCGGGCAATACACTCCGAATTGCCTACCGAAGTGCCCCCAAACTTCATTACCTGCAAACGTCCGCTCATCTCTCTCCATCCATTACCGCGTTGCGGCTGACTTTCTCATCGCCCGTGTTCCGCCACTTCCTTTCATTCTATTGTGTGGGGCGGCGATGCGTCTGTTCGGCGCGCATACGACTTTCCTATTTCGCACCTGTGATCCCTTCAGCTGCCCTCTTCGCCGCACCGTCTGAATCGAGAGAGAATCGAAACACACATTCTGGGTCGGCTCGCAACAGGACCGACGGAGGATGCAGTGTTTCTGCAATCATCTCTTTTGGGCAATAACTCGTTCGCTGTGCTCACCGCCATTGTCGCGACGGCCATCCTGACCAACGCTTCCTCGGTGCTGGCCTTGGGTACCAGCAACCGCCTTGGCCGAGTCGTCGATCGCACGCGCGTGGTTTACGCAGATCTCGCGTCGACGGTGCCAGGTTCACAGGAGCACCGCGACTGGACAGAACAGTTGGCGGCACTCCGCTCTCGCGCTCAAATGCTGCTGCGCGGCTTGCGCCTTCTCTACGACGCGCTCGGCCTTTTTGCGGCTTCTGCTTTGGTTTCAGTGGCTGGATCCGTCGCAATATTTTACGGCAACAAACTTTCCTTTGAAGTCGCCGCTGCGCTTGCCGTCCTCACCGAAGCTTCTGCCGTTGTCGGCCTCGCCGTCGGTTGCGCCCTTATGGTCCACGAAACGCGCTTGGCCGTACAGAGCCTGGACGCGGAAGCGGAGATTCGCGTACGCCCCTCGCAGAGGATGGCAGAAAAACTCTAGAAAAACTGATGTGTGTTGCCTTCTACGCCGGACGGCGGTACAGATTCAGCGCACTGGACATGCATTCGAAGTCCAGCCCGGAAATCTTGGAGACATACTGGCAATCGGCACACCCATGTTCATGCCGATCTAGCAACGTATACGCCCGCTTGTAATTGGATTGAAGTTGCCTTAATTCTGCCGCCGCTTTTGGGCCTACTCTTGCGTTCCTCGCAATCAGCGCGGCACGTTGTTGCCAGGAAGCGAGCGCTTCCTGACATTCGTCAAGTAACTTCTGATATTCAGGACATACCCCGAGCTCACTTGATATGGCCATCGTGGGGTCCTCCTTCGAGTGCGGGGGCACTCAACCAGTCCACCCGATAGCAACCGCGACTCCTTGCGCAGAGCCCGAGCCATCGACTCTGGCCCAACAGTTACCACGCTGTTTTGTCGAGGTCCATAGCAAAATATCGGTAGCTTGAATAGGGGAAATTGATACCAACCTCGAACACTCTGTTTCGCCACCGTACTTCATGGCTGAAGGCGTGTTAGCAATGTCGCGAGAGACATTGTTTTGCTTGAGATCGTTCGCTGCGGCGAGCGTCGCTCTTGAGCGTCAGCTCAAGGTTGTGGAAGAAATGGCCGGCCTATGATCTTCCGGAAATCGCCGAGCCTCCTCAGAATCTCGGCGTACCAAAGAGTATTTCACTTCTTTCCTGTCGAAGAAACCTCACGGTCAGCAAGTGCGTCGTAGGAGTGAGGCTCCATGTTCATTGGACACTTTGGTGTGGCATTCGGACTGAAACGGTGGGCGCCCCACACATCGTTGGGTGAATTGGTCGCCGCCACTGCATGGGCGGACATCCTCTGGACTGTGTTTCTACTTCTCGGATGGGAACACGTCCGTATCGCCGCCGGTGACACAAAATGGACACCGCTGGATTTGTACGACTACCCCTGGTCGCACAGCCTGCTCTTGTTGATCATTTGGGCCTTCGTGTTGGCCGCACTCTATCGTACTTGGCGCGGTGATTGGGCTGGAACGCTGGCCGTCGGCATAGGCATTGTCAGTCATTGGCCCTTGGACTGGATCACCCATCGCGCCGACATGCCGCTTTATCCTTACGGCCCCAGATATGGCCTTGGTTTGTGGAACTCGGTCGTCGGAACGATCGTGGTTGAGTTCGCCATCTTTCTTGCGGGCGTCGCTCTCTATGCCTGGTCGACACGGCCACGGGATCGCTGGGGGCGCTGGGGGTTCTGGCTTTACGTTGCTCTATTGCTCGTGCTTTTTGTCGGCGACCGCTTCAGCGCACCGCCCGAGAGTGTGGACGGCATCGCGTGGACCGGCTTGATCGCCACCGTTGTTCTAATCGGCTGGGCATGGTGGTTTGACCGCCACCGCAGCACCGGTGAGATTCCACTGATGACTGGCCTCACTCCACGCGGCCGTTCCATCGAGGAAGGGTTGGACTAGCTTTTCGGTGTCACTCGCTCAGCGACGCGGGCGATTCCGTCGAGCCGGAATCACCTGAAGTGGCGGCAACCGGCGTTGGCGAGCTAAGCGCATTGAGTCGTGCAGCCAGTGCTTCCGCCAGCAACTCGACCACCTTGCGGGCTCCCAACCCATCGGGATCCTTGTCCGGATTGTATTGCGCGACATCAAGCCCCAGCAGATTCTTGTGCTTCGCGAATTCCACCAACGAATCTCTCGTGTCCCCGTAACTCAGCCCACCGCTGCCCGGCACGTTCGTTGCTGCGAATTCTTCCTGTGCGATCACGTCGAGATCGACGTGCAACACGAACTCGCGAGCATCGGCATGCAGTTGCCCAAGAGCGTGCTGCGCGGCGCTCGTCGCTCCGCGGTTCTGAATGTCTACTGCATACACATAGCGCATCGGCGAACGCGTCAGAAAATCTTGCTCCGCTGGATCGACCTGTTCTAATCCATAAATCAAAGTGTCCGGTTCGCGCACCAGCGGTGGTTCGCCCCAGAAGCGCACCAATTCCGGCGAACCCTTGCCCACGATGGCCGCCAGCGCCATGCCATCGAGTCGTCCGGAAGGTGTGCTCGCCGGCGTATTCAGATCCGCGTGGCGGTCCACCCATAACAGGCTTACTTGCTTGCAGTAACGCCGCGCGCCCGTCAGTACCGCGATGATCTGCGTGCAATCGCCTCCGAGCACCATCAGCAGCGCACCTGATTTTAAGCCCAGTTCCGCTCTCGGTTTCAGGTCATTCAACGATGCCACAATTTCCGGCAGATTGCGCGCGCGCTTGTGTTCATCGTCTTGTGCGAACAACCGCGGCGCACAATCACCGAGATCTGTCACTTCATAACCAATCGATTGTAGTTTTTCAACGAGGCCGGCGGCGCGCAATGCCGCGGGAGCCTTTTCGCTCCCCAGTCCAAACGCGGCGGCACTGGACGGCGCACCGATGAGGGCAATCTTGTTCGGCTGACGGACGATTTTGACCGCCAAGGTAGGGCTCCTTGTGCTACTGAGTTTTCGCCGGGCCCCGGCAAGTGCCGGGAAATCCCCTGCCCGGCAAAGCAACTACAGAACGTCTGAAAACCCTTTAACGGCGCGGCGCGGGAGCGATGGACGCCAGCTCCGGAGGAAGCGTGAATCGCACATCCTCGCGGATCAGGTCCAAATCGCGCTGGTCCGTAAACCCGAACTGCGCCAGTCGCTCGCTCACTTGCTCCACGAGCACTTCCGGCGCGGAGGCTCCAGCCGTTAGCCCGATGCGGCGAACACCATCGAGCCACACTGGATCAATGTCGTTTGCGGAGTCGATCAGCTTCGCCTTCACGCTGAGTCGCTCCGCCAGTTCGACCAATCGGTTCGAGTTCGAACTGTTCTGCGAACCCACTACCAGGATCAGGTCTACATCCTTCGCTACGTGCTCGACGGCTTCCTGGCGGTTCTGCGTTGCATAGCAGATATCGTCGCTTGCTGGACCAATAATTTTCGGAAACTTATGGCGGAGCCGGGCCACAATCTCTTGCGTATCGTACAAGCTCAGAGTGGTCTGTGTCAGAAACGCCAGCTTTTCGGGATCTTCAACCTTCAAAGCATCCACCGCTGCCACCGAATCCACCACCAGCGTGCGGTCCGGGGCCTCTCCCGATGTCCCGATGATCTCTTGGTGATCTCGGTGTCCAATCAGGATGATGGTGCGCCTCTCCCGCGCGAACTTCAGCGCTTCCAGGTGCACCTTCGTCACCAAGGGGCACGTCGCGTCGATCACCCGTAGCGACCGGTCTTTTGCTTCCTGCCGAACCGTCGGCGGAACACCGTGCGCGCTGAATACCAGCACCGCACCGTGCGGAACCTCCGCGATTGCTTCCACGAAGATTGCTCCGCGTCGGCGAAGCTGTTCCACCACATACGTGTTGTGCACGATTTCATGGTGCACATACACGGGGGCTCCATACGCCTCCAGTGCTAATTCCACAATGTCTACGGCGCGCACCACCCCGGCACAGAATCCGCGGGGGCGAACGCGAAGGAGTATCTTTGCTTCTGTTTGTGTCGCCATCAATGTCCCAAGCTGTTAAATTTGCAAAAATCTATCATACCAAAGACCGCTACCCGCCGCATGCTTTCCCCTAAAGTCCCACTTCAAAGAAACTTGCGGGAACCCTGTCTAAATGACCAGTTGGCCTTTTCCTCGTTGGGGGTACAATGGCGGAACTAGGCCGAGACCTATGCCCGATGTCCCCAATCGGCGACGGAGTGAACGCGTTGTTCTGCGCATTTCCGTCACCGTCCTCGCCGAAGACGAGGAACGCAAGCAGCTCCAGGAGCGCGCTGAAACTCAGGTCGTCAACGCTCACGGCGGCCTCCTGCTGATGCGCTCCCATCTTCACGTCGGGCAATCCTTCCTCCTGAATAACCCCCATAACAGCATGGAGATGAGCTGCCGCGTCGTTCGCGTCGAAGAGCAGGGCTTGGAGTTTTACAATATCGCCTTTGAGTTTGACCGACCCGCGCCGAATTTCTGGCCCATTACCTTCCCTCCCGCTGACTGGGCCGCATCTACTTCCAACTGAACCCCATAGCGGGCCAACTTTTTCCCGCTACCCGTGTTTCCAATAGTGTGGAGGTACGGCACGTGCAACTTGGGTTTCGCAGTATTCGTGCAGGATTGATGGCCGCCGCCCTGGCGGGTGGCTTGATGGCCAGCGGTTGTAATGACGACGTGGAAACGCTGCGCGACCCGGCGATTCGGGTTGCCAAAGGTATGACTTGGGCGTGGAGGCCGATGGGTCCACCCGCAGCCAATGCCAACCGGGCTCCCGATGGTCGGCCAATCGTGTCACGGGACGTCATCGGCGCCGAACCGGCTCACCTCGAAAGCAATCGCGACTGGAATACCGAGGCGAATCGCGCGCAGTTACAGCAAGCGATCGAACACGCTCTGAAGGGAAAAGGACTGGCGCAAGTGAATGACCCGACAGCCGCGGATTTTCTCGTCGATTATCACGTCGCCGTCAAATCCCAGAGAGCGGCTGTAGGTTCCGTTTATCCCGGCGGCTATCCTGGAGTGGTCTGCGGTCCATATGGCTGCTGGTCGGGTTGGGGCTGGGGACCGCCGGAAGTCGAGTATCGGACAGTGAATTTCCACGAGGGAACTTTCGTCTTCGATATGGCGTTGCGCAGTCCCAAAAAGCTGGCGTATCGCGCCATCAGCCAGAAAGATCTGACCGGCAAGAAATCCATCTCGCCGTGGACCGCTGAAGAAGCGGTGAACCACCTGCTGAAGGGATTGAAAGTCCAATAACCACTGTACGGTGGCCGTAAAGCACTGAATCAGAGAGCCGGGACTGGTCGCCTGTTCCGGCTCTGAATTTTTACCCGTGGTTCCGCCTTATTGCGGCTTCGCCTGCGGCGGTGGCTGAGGCGGAGTTTGTGTCTGCGGCTGCGCCTGCGGTTGCTGTCCTTGCGGTGCCGCTTGTGGCTGAGCTTGAGGCTGCGTCTGAGGTTGTGGATGCGCCTGTGGCGCCACGGCCTCCGGCTTTGGTTGAATGGAAACGAGTTCCACCTCAAAGACCAGAGTGGCGTTCGGGCCGATCGGGCCGTTACCCGTGCCTCGTTCGCCGTAGCCGAGTGACGGCGGGATGAACAGCTCCCACTTCGAGCCGACCGGCATCAACTGCAGTGCTTCGGTCCATCCCTTGATCACCTGGTTCACCGGAAACTTTGCGGTTTGGCCGCGCTTGTAGGAGCTGTCGAACTCCGTACCATCCAGCAGCGTACCCTTGTAATTGCACTCGACGGTGTCTGTGGCCGCCGGTTTCGGACCAGTGCCTTCCTGCAGCACCTTGTATTGGAGACCACTCGGCAGAGTCACAACGCCCGGCTTTGCCTTGTTTGCTTCGAGGAACGCGTCGCCCTCTTTCTTGTTCTTATCGAGAGCGGCCTGATACTTTTCCTGCTGGTGCTTCTGCAAATCCGTCTTCAGTTGCGTCAGCGCAGCCTGCACTTCTTCATCGGTCATGAGCGGCTTCTTGTCGGCATAGGCGTCCTTGATGCCACGCGCGAGGACATCGGGGTCGATCTCCAAATCGTCCTTCTTCATGCTGTGGCCAATGTTGAGGCCAACGGCATAACTTTCTTTATCCTTGTCGGTCTTCAGCGTGAACGGTGCGGCTGGTTTTTTGGCGGCCGTGGTGCCGCTCTTGGTTGTGCCGGTGCCTATGCTGGTGGCCGGCTTTTGCGCCTTTGGGGTGCTGGATGTGGAAGCCGGTGCTTGCGACGATGCGGGTGCAGACGAGGATTGCGCGAACGCAGTTCCGCAGAGCAGTGATCCGGCGAGGGAGAGTGTCAGAAAGCCTAATGTTGTCCTGTACATTCCGTCATTGTCCCATCCGACGTCGCTAGGAAGCAAATCGAGGCCAGCGAGCCGAGGTTGAGTAGCACAGAGACCGAAAGGCTGCTATGGTCTTGGAATTATGCTGCTCGAAAACAAAGTAGCGCTGATCACGGGCTCCGGCCGCGGGATAGGCCGCGCGACTGCAAAGCTGTTTGCGGAACACGGCGCGAGCGTCTTTTTGACGGCACGAACCGAGAACCAATTGGGCGAAGTCGCCGGCGAGATTCGCGCGGGCGGCGGCAAGGCTGAGTTCGCCACTGCCGATCTGGCCAACGAAAAGGACTGCGAGAAAATCGTTGGCGCGGCGCGCGCTAAACTCGGCCGCGTCGATATTCTGGTGAACAATGCCGGCCATTACGGGCCCGTCGTCCCGGTGGAGGAATATCCCCTGGCGGAATTTGACAAGGTGATCGCGGTGCATCTTCGCGCCGCATTCGTGCTCAGCAAACTCGTTCTACCGGAAATGTACACGCGGAAATCCGGGGTCATCGTGAACATTTCGAGCTTATCGGCCAAGGCTGCGTATGCGTGGGGCTCGGCGTATGCCGCCGCGAAAGCAGGCTTGCTTGGGCTGACGCGCGTCATGGCTGCCGAAGCCGCTCGCCAGGGTGTGCGGGTGAACGCTATTTGTCCCGGTCCGGTCACCGAAACAGAAATGAGCAAAGACCTGGGCAAAACACTCGCCAAGCGTATGGGGGTAAGTCCCGAAGAGCAGTTGAAGGGCTTCCTGAGTTCGATTCCGCAAGGCCGTGGCCAAACGGCGATGGAGATCGCACAAGCGGCGCTATTCCTCTGTTCCGAGATGTCCAGTGCCATGGTGGGGCAATCCATCAACGTAGACGGTGGCGTGGCGTTCTTCTAACCAAAATGGAACGCGAGCGTTGTGACGGGTGAACACCACCCCCCCTACCCCCCTGTTTTCTGCAGTACAACGCGGAAGTGATTGAAAGTGTGAAGGTTGAGTGAAACGGCGTACCGTACGTACAGAGTTTTGCAGAACACGACGCGGAATTCGGAGCGGGCGCCCGTGCCTGGAGGGGGAGTTTGGATTCATTTGTCAAAGAGCGGTGGGCGGAGCGAGACCCCGACGGCAAACGAATCGTCATGGTGCGAACACCAAACGAGAGCAACGCCGTGTTGTTCCGGTCGGGAAAATAGAATTTGCAACGAATGTTTTATCCTGCGAGATCACAGTGCGAAAGTCTGGCACTGTTTTGGCAGGGGTGGTCTAGCTTGCGACGGCAACGCCGGTAAGCGATTGGTTGATGAAAGTGAAGGTGAGCATGGTACCTTCGCGAACACTTTGTGCCAGCGTTCCCAGGTGCAGAGGCGGCCCCTGGGGCACCCGGCAGTCATTTGCGTGTGTGCGGCCCTCCGCAGATGCGACGCCGGGTTGAAGCATGCGAGGGCTCCTTTCTGTGGATTGTGTCAAACAGACAGATTCACGAGAGGCACAGGGGGTTGAATAATTTTAGGGGCTCGGAGGGAAAAATCGGAGATGGGGCAAAGGAAAAGGCCAGCCGCTCTCTCAGGACGGCTGGCCTCTTTCCATTCGCGGCGTCGGGATCTACTGGCTAAATCCCAAGGCCGCGTGCTCTGGCTAACTGTTCACGAAGCAAGCAAAACTCAACGCGCGGGTTCCGAATCCGGACGCCGTACCGGGCGCCGCGCCAAATCCTCCAAAGCCGCCGCGGTTCGCCGGGCGGACAAGACAAAGCGGTTCTGACTGAGGGCCACACGGGCCACACCCGCTTCCCAGACCTTCTGCAGGAAGTAAATTGACAGGATGACGGCGGCAATGGCGCTAAACCCAAGCAGGAACAGGGCGAACGCCGCCAGGAGCTCCCGAACCGCATAGAATTGCGCGGCACCAAGAACCACCAAGAATAACCACATCCATTTCCTGCGATTGTCTTTCATTCCCTTACTCACTCCCTCTTCCCAAGACCGAGGACCTGTACGAAGGCCATTGAGAGGATGCTGTTTTTTCTCAAGAGGCGCTGACCAAAAGCCTCAACTTCGACCTGTCCCATTAGACAGGAGGAGGGGGGCAAAACCCATGGTACAGGAGCATCAAAACGGGGGAAAAACGAGTCTCCTAGTACTGTGGAAAAGGGTGGTGAGCATCCTTGTATCTATTTTATTATAAAAGAGTTATAAATAGTGTCCCGAATTGGACCGAGAGGGTAGATATTTCCCTGTACAGGTCCTGTGGAAAAACCTGTCCTTTGGTACAGGGTACAGTCCCAGAATGGGCCACAAAAACGCCCAATTGGACTACCCGGCGCTGGTTAAAGGATCAATTTGGAACGCTCTACGGTTTCTCTAGAGCTTGGCTTTACCCCAATTGACGCGCAGGCCGGTCGACAGGAGGATGTCGGTGCTCTTCAGGCCCACGGGAGGATTGCTGAGGTAGGTGTCCGCGAAGGTCACCTGCCAACTGAGCCACTTCTTGATGACTGTGGACGCGTTCGCGGTGAACGTGTAGCGGTATTGGCCGGTATCGGACATATTCGGGTAAAAGACGAAGCGCTCGCCGAGGGTGGTGCGGCTGCCAATTTTGGTGTCGAACTCTTCGCCGGCTACGATTTCCGCGCTGTTGGTAGTGTAGCCCGTGAAAGCCGAAGGCGGGTTGAGCAGGAAATATTGGCCGAAACTGTCACGGTCGTAGCTGGCGCCGCCAAACACGTCGAAGACGGTATTGGCGGTCTTGATGACGTGATAGCCGAAGCCACCGCCGTAGACTTGGCGAAGGTTCAAGTGCTGCAACTGGTTCGATTCGAAATCAGCAAAGGCGAAGACGAATACCTTGGGGGTAAGGTTCAGATCGCCACGCGCGCCGGAGCGCAGGTCGTTGGCGGTCGTACGTGAAGGAGGAGTGGAATTGTCGTTGGCATAGACGTAGGCGGTATAGAAGGTGAGCTTGTCGCGCGGCGTCTCGCGTACGGCTTTGGTGGCGAGGGTGTAAGAGAGCGTGGAAGAGTTGCCGCTGGTGAGGGCCAAGCCGGTATCGAGCAACCCACTCCAGAAGTAGTTGATCCTGGGATGGGCCATCTTCTCGGTTTCAACGTCGAAGGCGGCCTGGTCCGCGTCATTGCGAACGGTGGTAATGCTGGCCTTTTCGACGGGGGGCACGGAGGCAACCACAAACTTGCCGTCCAGCGTTGTCACTTTGCCGGAAACCCGCTTTCCGTCCTTGAGCGTGAGGTTAAGATTCTGCGAGGAGTCGATGCCGGTCACGGCGTCCCAATTGATGTTCACATCGCCGGCGAACTCGCTCTTGAGGACGAGAGTTTTGCCATCGGCGGAAACAATGGTGCCGGTGAGACGGTCACCGTTCTTGAGGGTCACTTGATCGGCGGCGGCGACCGTGACGAGCGAAAGAAAAACTGCGGCACACAATAAACTGCGACGCATTTGCGTCCTCCTTGGAATCCTGCTTTCCCTAAAATAATGATGAGCGGGCTGGACTTCGCGCGGGCGGACGAGAAGGTCCCTGGGTGCACTTCCCTTGTCAGGGTGCCCACATTCTAATGAATCGGCTGCACCACCGCAATCATTCGATTGGTCGAGAGTTGACCGGCCACGGCGCACATCGCCTATAATTGACGAACAGCATCAGGGGAACCGCCGCGCCGCAACGAGCGCATGATTCAAATTCATTCTGGGAAGCGTGCCGATCGCTTCCACCCGCTACCCGACTTTCGATTCGGGAAACGCGGTTCGCAGGGAAAGAGGAACGTGTTGAAGGCAGGGACGTGGAGGGGGATTTTTCTACTGGCGGGCTTGCTTCTGGTCGGGTGCGGCAAACCGCAACCGGAAGCGACGACGGCCGGGAACGGAAGTCAGAACGCGGCCACGCGGCCGACGATTGTGTTTATGACGGATTTCGGAACGGCCAATGACGCCGTGGCCATCTGTAAAGCGGTGATGATAGGCATCGCGCCTGAAGCGCGAATCATGGATATCACGCACCAAGTCACTCCCTTCTCGATCGAAGAAGCGAGCCGCTTTCTGACCGGGGTGACGCCGTATTATCCGGCGGGAACGGTGTTCGTCGCGGTGATAGACCCGGGTGTGGGCACCTCGCGCAAAGCGGTCATTGTGAAAACCAAGAAGGGGCAATATTTCGTTCTGCCCGATAACGGACTGGTGTCCGCGGTGGTGGAACGGGACGGCCTGGAATCGGCGCGCGAAATCACGAATACCGGGTGGATGGCGGGCGACAAGATTTCGTCCACGTTCCATGGGCGGGACATATTCTCGCCGGCCGGGGCGCATCTTGCCGGGGGATGGGACTACACCCTGGCTGGTCCGGCGGTACAGGAGCTGGTTCGGTTGACGCCGAAGGTTGCCACGGTGAGCGAGAAGGGTATCGATGGCGAGATCATCGGGCTCGACGACCCGTTCGGATCGCTGATTTCCGATATTCCGGGCGATGAATTCAAAAAGCTGGGATACAACATCGGCGACAAAGTCACCGTGTTGCTGGACAAGAAGCCCTTTACCCTTCCCTATCAAAAAACGTTCATGGAAGTTCCGGTTGGTGAGCCGTTGCTGTATATCGATTCCCGCGGGAGAGTGGGCCTAGCGTTGAACGAACGTAATTTCTCGCAAGTACACAAGGTCACGCCGCCGGTGCCGGTCTCGATTCCGAAGAAGGGTACGCCGATCAAGGGCAAGTAATGATTCGGGCATTGAACGCAACGGCGAGTTCTGGGAAGCGATGTAGCCTTGGGCGGCGATGTCGCCGCGCTGCGGTTGTGCGCTGATTTTTTCGCTCCAGTTTTCAGCTGCGTGGGTCCATACCAGGCACGGATGCCATCTTCGATGGCTCCCTATTCAAAAGGAAAAGGTCATGACATCTCGAAGTGCATTTGCAGTGAGCTTGAACAAGGGATGGGTGTTGCTGTTGGCGATCCTGTTCGGAATCGGCGGGGGAAGCGTGGCGGCGCAGTCGTTCCGCGGAACGATCCGCGGGGAAATTGTCGATGCGCACGGCTTGCACGTGGCCGGCGCGAAGGTGGTCGCCCGGAATCTGGGCACGAGTGAAACTCGGGAAGTGACCGCGGATGAAGATGGGACGTATCGCTTCCTCGAGTTGTCCGCCGGCCAATACGAAGTTTCGGCGATGGCGAGCGGCTTCGAAGAGGTGCGCGTGCCGCAGGTGCGGGTTGAGGTGGGCGCGGAAACGGTCGTCAATCTCACGTTGTCGCAGGTCAAAGGGCACGTGGAGCAGATCCAGGTGACGGAGAACGTTCCTCTTGTGGAGGCGACCAGCACGACGCTTTCGCAAGTGGTCGATCGCACCATGGTTCAAGAACTGCCGCTGAACGGGCGCGACTTCGGCAAACTGGTCGCGCTTACCCCGGGAGTGACAGTGGAAGGCTCCGGCGTGGCGGGGTCCGAAAAGGGCTACGGGCAGTTCAACATTAATGGCAATCGCGACCGGTCGAACAACTACAACCTGGACGGCACGGACAACAACGACCCCTTTTTCAACAACTCGGCGCTGAATCAGGTTGGTATCACCGGCGCCCCGGCGACATTGTTGCCGCTCGACGCGATCCAGGAGTTCAGCCTGCAATCGCAATTCGATGCGGAGTATGGCCGCAACTCCGGGTCGGTTGTGAACATCGTCACCCGTTCGGGGACCAATTACTTCCACGGCTCAGCTTACTGGTACAACCGAAATTCGTTTTTCGACGCGCGCAACTACTTCAACATAAAACCGAATCCGCAAACGGGCTTCAACAACAACAATTTCGGCGGGTCACTTGGCGGTCCGATCCTGAAGGACAGGCTGTTCTTCTTTTTTGCGTATGAAGGTCAGCGCGAACGAGTCGGTTCGGACTTCAATCTGGCCGTCCCGTCGCAGGCGCAACTGCAAGAGGCGCAGCAGATCGCCACGAACAATCCGTACTACACGGTGGCGACCGTCAATCCGGCATTGATTCAGATCACAAATCTGCTGCCCACCAGCGACAGCAACGCGCTGGCGTACGCGGTGAAGGATAAGAACGATAACAACAACCTGATCGCCAAGGTCGACTATCGCTTGAACGACAACAACACGATCAGCGCGCGGTATGCGTTCGGTCAAAGCGACCAGGTGTTCCCGCTGGGTTCGCTGGGCGGATTCGGCAGCGGGTCGCGCCTGCAGAATTTCACGCAGATTTCGCCGACGCGCGCGCAGGTCGTGAGCGTGAACTGGCTGACGACCTTGTCGTCGAGCAAGCTCAACGAAGTGCGGTTCGGCTATTCCCGTTTCCGCACCAGTTTCAATTCCGCCGACGCGACTCCGGGCAATCCTTATTACATTGACCCGAGTGCTCTCGGGCTGAATATGGGCACCGGGCACGTCGGCCTGCCGGAAATCGATTTCAACGGCGTGATCGAAAACCTGGGCGCCACCGCGTATAGCGTGCCGCGCGGCCGACTGAGCGAAACGTTCCAAGTGCTCGACAATTTCACGTACATCCAAGGGCGCAATACGTGGAAATTGGGCGCCGAGTACCATCGCTATGACGTGCAGAGCTACAACGACAACCTGGAACGAGGGCTGCTGGACGTGAATAGCTGCTACTTCATCGACGACAACACTTGCCCCACGCTGTCTGACGATCGAATCGTCAACGCGCTGGCGAACTTCTATATCGGCAACATCTACGCGCTCGGCAACATCGGCAACACGAATCGTTTCACGTTCAACAACAACCTGGGTTTCTTTGCCCAGGATGAGATCCGTCTCCGCCCGAACCTAACCTTCACCGCCGGACTGCGTTGGGAGTACTTCTCGCCGCTGTCCGAGAAGAACAACCTGCTTTCCAACTTTGACGCCGCCGGCAATCTGGTTCAGGTGGGGTCACCCACGTTGCCGCTTGTGTATCACCGCGACCTGAACAATTTCGGGCCGCGCCTGGGCATCTCGTGGAGTACGTGGAAGAACACTGTGGTCCGCGCGGGCTATGGCTTCTATTACGACTACACGCCGCAAAACAACCTGATCGCCAACTACACCACGTCCGCCGGCATCGCCACCAACCCGGTCGATTCACTCATCGGTAGTCCCTATTTCGTCGGCGCGCAGGATTTCAATTCCGGGGCGTGGAATGGAAGCGCCGCGGGGTCTGTGTTTACGCCAACGGTCAATTCGCAATCCATCTTTGTGACGGATCTCGGTTTACGCACTCCGTACGTGCAGAATTGGAGCCTGAATATCCAGCAACAGGTGGCACATTCGCTTGCGTTCGAAGTCGGGTATGTGGGCAGCAAGGGCACACGCTTGACGCGTCTCTATGACGCGAATCAGGACCGCGACTTCGCCATCGGCAATCCAGCGTATCCGCAGTACGCGGCCGTCGACGTGTTCTCCGGCAGCGCCAACTCCACATACAACGGGCTGCAAGCCACCGTGCGGTTGCAGCAGTTCCACGGCTTCACCGGGTTCTCGACATACACGTACTCGAAGTCGCTCGATGGAGCGTCTGACGGCATCAACTTCAATTTTGCCAACGCGGCGCTCCCGCAAGACTCGACCAACCTTCCGGCAGAGAAAGGACCATCGACTTTCGACACGCGGCATCGCTGGACCACGGCGATCAACTACGACGTGCCGACCTGGGAGAGGATCCCGCACGTACTTGGAGCGGGCTGGCAACTCAACTCCATCATCACGGTGCAGTCCGGCCGTCCAATCAACATCATCACTGATGCGGGTGGAGTGAACTACAACTACAACCAGCGTCCCGACGTGGTTCCCGGCGTAAATCCGATTCTTTCGAACTGGACGCCCTCGACGGGCTACCTGAATCCCAATGCGTTCGCATATCCCGCGGTGACGGCAAGCGATCCTTACGGGTACTTCGGCACTTTGGGACGGGATCAGGTATTTGGGCCAGGTTTCTGGAACATCGATTTCTCGACGACGAAGAATTTTCAATTACACGAAGGATTGACGCTGCAATTCCGCGCGGAATTCTTCAACATCTTCAACCATCCGAACTTTGCCTTGCCGAACAACGTGATCTCCCCGGGCAGCAGCACGGCGGGTGAAATCACGCAGACCCCGGACGTCGCGCAGGGCAATCCCGGCCTGGGTGGCGGTGGGCCGCGGGTGATGCAGTTCGGTTTGCGCTTGCAGTTCTAAACTTCTACGAGCCGACAAAGGCAGAAAGCGCCTCAGATGTTTGGGGCGCTTCTTTTTTCCGTCCATGCCAATAGCCATCCGGAGCGTTGCGGGAATCTACTTCGTCAGGTATCTCTCAGCGATTTGCTTTTTTCAAACGAGCGGTTGAAAATCTTGAGGTTCGCCGTCGAGAGAGGTTGCTATGCCCGAAGCCGTCATTGTTTCTTCCGTGCGCACGCCGGTGGGGCGTGGTTATAAAGGCGCTCTGCGCACCACGCGCCCCGACGATCTGGCGGCGCTGGTGATCAAAGAAGCCCTGGCCCGAGTGCCGGGCCTCAATCCTCGAGAGATTGACGACGTGATTCTCGGTTGCGCGATGCCCGAAGGCGAACAGGGCATGAACGTGGCGCGGATCGCCGCGTTGCGTGCCGGCCTGCCGGTGGAAACTTCAGCGATGACGGTGAATCGCTTCTGCGCCAGCGGATTGCAAGCTATTGCCCAAGCGGCGGAACGCATCCGCGGCGGCTCGGCACAGGTCATTGTCGCTGGCGGCACGGAGTCCATGTCCATGGTGCCCATGGGAGGCAACAAGATTTCTCCGAATCCCTGGCTTGTGGATCATTATCCCGATGCTTATATCAACATGGGACTGGGCACCGAGAACATCGCACGGAAGTTCGGAATCACCCGGGAGCAGGCGGACCAATTCGCCGTGGAATCGCACCAGAAAGCGGTAGCCGCGCTTGCCGCCGACAAATTCAGAGACGAAACGGTGGCCGTAGAAGTGAAGATCACGTCTGTGGCCAACGGTAATGGCACAAAGGCGAAGCCCGCGACGCAATCCTTTGTTTTCGAGCGCGACGAAATGCCTCGTCCGGACACTTCCCTGGAAGTGCTCGCGGGATTGAAGCCGGCGTTCCATGTGAAGGGCACGGTCACCGCGGGCAACAGTTCGCCGATGAGCGACGGGGCCGCCGCAGTTGTGCTGATGAGCGACGAAAAAGCAGCAGAACTCGGCGTGAAGCCGCAAGCCCGGTTCGTTTCCTACGCCACGGCAGGTTGCCCTCCCGAGGAATTTGGAATCGGGCCGGTGTACGCGATACCGAAAGCGTTGGACCTCGCCAAACTATCCTTGAACGACGTTGCCGTCGTGGAACTGAACGAAGCCTTCGCCGCGCAGTCTTTGGCGGTGATTCAGCAAGCGAATCTCGACGCTTCCCGGGTCAACCCCAATGGAGGAGCCATCGCTCTCGGCCACCCGCTTGGCTGCACCGGCGCGAAACTCACCGCTTCGCTGGTTCGCGAACTGTCGCGCCGCAAAGGCCGTTACGGCATGGTCACCATGTGCATTGGAGGTGGCATGGGGGCGGCGGGAATCTTCGAGCGGCTGTGACCTCGAGTTGTAAATTCCGGCTTGACAAGCATCACTCCGCCTGGCAACATGTCGTTTGACGACATGTCGTAAGAGACTATATGACGACCGCACCCGTCACCGAACCGGTTCTCCTGATCCTGTTGAGCCTGGCTGAGCGCCCTCGCCACGGCTATGCCATTCTGCAAGACACGCAGGAAATGAGCGATGGGCGGGTTCGGCTCAGCACCGGAACACTCTACGGCGCCTTGAGCCGCTTATTGGAAGATGGCTGGATTGAACGCTTCGAGAGCGAGGATCAGTCGCGCGGAAAGCAATCCTATCGCCTGACGGCGGTGGGCCGACGCAATTTGCAGGCAGAGGTAAGCCGCTTGAAACAGTTGGCACGCATTGCCGGACTGCGGGTAGCCCGCAAGGAGACTTAGCGTATGCTCCGTCTCTATCACTGCCTGCTCGCGCTGTACCCGGCTTCTTATCGCAGCCAGTATGGCGGCGAAATGTTGTCTGTCCTCAGAGAGGTCGAAATCGAAGCAGCGCAGGCGAAAACGTGGGCGAGAATCTCGCTGCGCGTGCGAGAGATTGGCGGGCTGTTGAGCGGAGCTTTGACGGAACACACCCACCAAGTCACCGGTTTTTATCCAGCTCCGGTCTTGTTCCCAAGGAGGCCACGCATGCGCACTGAATTCCGTTTCCCGAAGGCAACTGCCATCCTGATGACCATCATTCTGGTCGCTGTAATCATGGCGATCGAGAAGGCGAAAGCGATTTCCGACTCATTGCCACCCAGCAGCACGCCCATTCCGCAGATCCAGCCGGAGCACTTCTCTACCGTAACCACCTTTCTGGTGGTCCTCGGCTTAGCCATTTCCATGGCGGCGGTCGGCTGGCTGGTGGCCTTCAGCCTGCGACGATCTGGCGTGCAGCGCTTCTCGGACGTGCACCCGGGTGGCGGCACCAGCCACAAGTAGCAGTCCCCCCATACCAAGGAAGTCCTATTGCAGTACGGCTCGAGATAAGGGTAGAATCGCCGGATTGAAATTCAAACGATCGTTTGAATTTTTCCCGGCTGCTGGCCGGCTGTAAGGAGTGCATATCATGGCGACTTCCGCTCTGACTAAATCACCGGTTAAAGGTGGCAGTTTCCTGCTGGAATCCCCCGCCCCCCAAGACATCTTCACGCCCGCCGATCTCAGCGACGATCAGAAACTCATCGGCCAGACCGCGGAGGAGTTCGTCAGCAAAGAAGTTCTACCGGTGGCCAAGGAGCTGGAAGCCAAGAAAGCCGGCTTGATGGCGGAATTGGTGCGCAAGGCGGCTGAACTGGGATTGATGAGCGGTTCCACGCCCGAGGAGTACGGCGGCGCTGGGCTCGACAAGATCGCCACCACTCATCTCACGGAAAAAATCTCGATCTACGGCGGCTTTGCGGTGACGCACGGCGCGCATGCGGGAATCGGCACACTGCCGATCGTCTATTTCGGCACGGAAGAGCAAAAGAAAAAGTACCTGCCGAAATTGGCCAGCGGCGAATTCATCGGGGCGTATTGCCTCTCCGAGCCACAAGCCGGCAGCGACGCGCAAAACCTGCTCACTCGGGCCGAACTGAACGCGGAGGGCACGCACTACATCTTGAACGGCCAGAAGATGTGGATTACGAACGGCGGCTTCGCCGACCTGTTCACCGTGTTTGCCAAAGTCGATGGCGAAAAGCTCACGGCCTTTATTGTCGAAAAGGGCTTCCCGGGGTGCAAACCGGGCAACGAAGAACACAAGATGGGCATTCACGGCAGTTCGACCACGCCAGTGTTCCTGGAGAACTGCAAAGTCCCGAAGGAAAACGTTCTGCACGAAATCGGCCGGGGCCATATTGTTGCATTCAACGTGCTGAACTCCGGCCGCTTCACGCTGGGCGCCTCTTGCGTGGGTGGCGCGAAGCACGTTTTGATGACCGCCTCCAAGTATTCGAAAGAACGCAAGGCGTTCGGCAAGCAAATTGGCGAATTCGGCTTGATGCGCGAGAAACTGGCGGAAATGGCCATCCAGATCTTCGCGGTGGAATCGATGATCTACCGGAGCGCCGGCTACATGGAAGCGGCGATGCAAGCCGCGGAAGGATCGGGCAACAAGACACAAAACGCCATGAAGGCGCTGGAGGAGTATGCGATTGAAAGCTCCATCGCCAAGGTTTACGGCAGCGAAATGCTCGACTTCGTCGTGGACGAGGGCGTGCAGATCTTTGGCGGCTATGGTTTCCACGAAGACTACCCGGTCTGCCGGGCGTATCGCGACTCGCGGATCAACCGCATCTTTGAAGGCACCAACGAAATCAACCGCATGCTGATCATCCAGATGTTGATGAAGCGGGCCATGGGCGGACAGCTGCCTTTGATTCCCGCGGCGATGAAACTTGCCGACGAAATCCTCGCGGGGCCGTCGTTCGAAGAAGCCCCCGAGGGCGTGCTTGCCGAAGAAGCGCGCACGGTGGCGAACGTCAAGAAGATGTTCCTGCAAGCGGCTGGGGGCGCGGTCCAGAAGTTCCGTGAAAAGCTCGCCGAGGAACAGGAATTGGTCGGCGCGCTGGGCAACATCGTCATGGAGATCTACGCCATGGAATCGAGCCTGCTGCGCGCACAGAAAGCCGCGACGGCAAAGGGCGAGGCAGCTTCCGCCGTGATGATTGATGCTGCACGCGTCTTCATCGCCGATGCCGCGGAGCGGGTGGACCACGAGGCGAAGCGGGCCGTCGCCGGGGTACAAGAAGGCGATATGCTGATGACGCAGATGGCGGTTCTGAAGCGTTTCGGCAAGCGGCCTGCTGTCAATACGATAGCGCTCCGGAGAGGGATAGCCGCGGCGGTGCAGGCGCAGGACCGATATCCATTCGAAGGTCGGTAATTGGGCATTCGCGGCCAAGGGTTTCGTTTTGGCCCATAGCAAGGCAGACACAAGTCCAACTAGATTTCTACTCACCCATTAGACGTCTCTTAGAATAGACGGATACTAGTACTGGACTCGACCTTGCGCCTAAGGCCCTTCCCGCGCTCCCTGGCCCTGTTGGCCATACTCACCGTGGCCGTCCACGGCGGATGTGTAGTGTTGTCGCCCTACTCCACGATCAGCATTTTCCTTGTGAATGTTTTGCAAAGTGGAATCGGCCTTCTGGCCGCGGCGTTGTGCATTCGGGCAGCGCAACGGGAAGATGGGTTCAGTCAATCGTTCTGGAGCCTAGTTGGCTTCGGCGTCGGCATGTGGGGAGTCGCCAACCTTGGCTGGGCGTATTACGAGCTAATCCTTCACGCGGAACCACCGCCCGGTTCCATGATCCGATTCCTGTTCGATATCCAGGGCATGTTCTTCGCCATGGCGATCTTCCTGGACCAGGAGAAAACCACGTCGAAGATCGAGATTGAAGAAGCCCTCGATTTCATCCAGATCGGTATTCTGTTCTTCCTGATCTATTTCGGGATGTACTACCTCCCTGCCCTGAATTTAACTCCCGCAGCGGCGTTCGAACGCGAAGTCTGGGTGGACTTGCGGAGCGACGTGGCAATCGTGCTGTTGGCGATTCTTCAGTGGAGGCGGGGCCGGCTACCCGAGACGCGGCGACTGTACGGTGGCCTAGTGCTGTATCACAGCGTGTATACGATGGGCTGGTTCGTAGCCCAACAATATCAACCGGAAGCAAGCCGGCCAGCGGCGAACTGGGCTGATCTGGGCTGGACCATTCCATTGCTGTTCGCCGCCATCTGGGCGGCGACCTGGCGACCGTCGGCGCAAGCCGACACCTCGCGCACGCGACGCGAGCAGACGCTTGCAGACGTAGTCATCACCAACGGAATGTTCGCGTTCCTGCCCTTGGTGATTCTGTTTCTTGTTTCGGAGTTGGGGCCGGGGCGCACGCTAATCCGCTTCAGCGTGCTTGCGGTTTCTTTCGTCTGTTACGCGCTGCGCATCGGGCTAGCGCAATACCAGAAGCGGAAGGATGAAGATACGGTGCGGCGGCAGACTCTGGCCATGGATTCTTCGGCCGACGGCTTTGCGCTGATCAATCAGAAGGGCGAACACATCTACGCCAATACGGCGTTTGCCCGCATGTTGGGAGTCGAAGGTCCTGGCGAGATTGTTGGTCAACCGTGGCGGCTGGTGTTCGGGCTTCAGGATCTGGAGGTTCTCGAGCCGCAGATTCGCGAGTCATTGATGCGGACGCAGAAGTGGTCGGCGGCGATGTCGCTTCGCCGATTTGATGGAAGCACGCTGCCCGTCGAACTGACGATAACGGCCATGCCGGACGGTGGAACGGTCTGCGTGTGTCGCGACCTTTCCGAGCGGGAACGTGCGGAACGAGCGCAGGCGGAAGCAGAAGCGAAGTATCGAACGCTGGTCGAGCAGGTGAACGCGATCACGTACATTGCGGAGATCGGCATCGATGGGCAGTGGCATTACGTCAGTCCCCAGGTTGAAGCGATCCTCGGGTACAAGCCCGAGGAATGGCTCGCTATCTCGAGAGACTGGGCCAACCAGATTCACCCCGACGACCGGGGTGCGGTGATTGCCGCCGAAGAAGCCAGCCGGAAGGGGCTACCCTTTCAGGCGGAATTCCGGGTAAAGAGGAAAGATGGGCGCGAGGTGTGGCTGAACGATACGGCTGTGGTGGTGCAAGGCAGCAACGCTAATCCGGTGATGGAAGGGATCATCGTCGATATCACCGAGCGCAAGCAACTGGAGACGCAGCTGCAGCAGTCGCGAAAGATGGAAGCCGTGGGCAGGCTCGCGGGCGGCATTGCGCACGACTTCAACAACCTCCTGACGATCATCAAGGGGTACACCGATCTTGCGCTCAGCCGGCCCAGTGTGCCGCTCGATCTGCGGTCGGACATCGAGCGAATCGAACACGCCGCGGGGCGAGCCGCTGCGCTCGTGCGTCAACTGCTTGCCTTCAGCCGCAAGCAGGTCCTGCAGCCGAAAATCCTGGATTTGAACGCGATCGTTGTGAACATGGAGAAGCTGCTGCGACGGCTGGTGGACGATAACATTGAAATGAGCACCAGCATTCGCGACGATCTGGGAAAGGTGAAAGCCGACCCGGCGCAAATCGAGCAGGTGATCATGAACCTGGTGGTGAACGCGCGCGACGCGATGCCCAATGGAGGGCGGCTCCTGCTCGAAACCACCAACGTTTCGCTCGATGCGGCTTATGCGTTCGAACACGCGTCGGTCAAGCCGGGCAGCTATGTCATGCTGGCGGTCTCCGACACCGGGATCGGCATGGACTCGGCGACGGTTGCCAACATTTTTGAGCCCTTCTTCACCACCAAGGAGAGCGGGCGGGGCACAGGGCTGGGACTGTCCACCGTGTACGGCATTGTGAAGCAGAGTGGCGGGTACATCTGGGTCTACAGCGAGCCGGGAAAGGGCAGCACCTTCAAGGTCTATCTGCCTCGCGTCGAGGAGGTCACGCAAAACGAAAGTGCGATGGCGCCATCCCTGCAGCAACATCGCGGGTCGGAAACAATTCTGCTGGTGGAAGACGAAGAGGCGGTGCGGGACCTGGTGAAAACCATCCTGTCGGGAAACGGATACCATGTGATCGTTGCGCGCGATCCGATTCATGCCGGAGAGATCGCTGAAAAGTTTCCCGGCGAGATTCATCTTCTGCTTACCGACGTGGTGATGCCGGGGATCGGCGGCCGCGAGCTGGCAGCGTCCGTGCAACGGAACCGGCCCAATATTCGCGTGCTTTACATGTCGGGCTATACGGAAAACCTGATCACGAGCGGCGGAATGCTGGAAGAGGGATTGTCTTTCCTGCAAAAGCCCTTCTCCCCAGCGGTCCTGGTGCAGAAGATCCGCGAAGCATTGGCCCCGGCCCCCGCCTCAGGCGCTCCCAGCAAGAAATAACCTACCGCGGTTTCGCGGTTGTCTCCGGTGCATCTTTCGGTTTGCCAATGGTGTTGAGCGTCTCGATATTGAAGCGCTTGTAATCCGAGTAGCGTTGAACGACGTTTATGCGAAAGCCCTTCACGAGAAGCACGCGCGCTCCGATATTTGCCTCCAGATACGTGGGCAGCCAGACCTCGTCGTTGATGTAGGCCTGTTCGAAGACGAATCCGGTTCCCTTCTGCACATTCGCGAGCAGACCGCCAGCCAAATGGACATCGCCGACGAAGTAGGCCTCGAGGCGCACGACATCCTTGGCTCTTTCGTCGATCCAGATCACGCCGGCCAGTTCTTTGACGATTTTTTCGGCTAAATTCCTGGGCTTGTACTCGGGATTGGGCTCGAAATCGAAGACCAGGGCGTCTTGCCCGCGGAAACGTTCGCGGCGAGGGTTCACAAACTGGCTCACGCGCAAAAACATTTCGACTCCCGGCTCGTCTGGATCCTTGGAATCCTTACCTTGCTCTTTCGCCTTTGCCTCTTTTTCTTCTTTCTTCTTCTCGGCCTTTTGCGCTTCTTCAATCCGCTTCCTGGTCTTCTCGTTTTCCTTCTTCTGTTCGTCCTCGGTCAGCGCCTTGTCGTCTTTTTTCACCAAGGTGGTAATTTCGTCGCCGTTCAGATAGAAAAATGTGGATTCGGTCACCTCTTTCTTGGTGACCTTGCCGTTCTTGTCGAATTCCCTTTCCTCTTCGACCTGGGTGCCCGCGTAATTTTCCTTAATCTTGTCGATCTGTTTCTGGTTGGCGTCGATTTCTTCGAAGAGTTGCTTCAGATCAGGCAGCTTGACTTGGGCCTTGATCGGAAAATCGAAAACGCGCTCCCCGACGGTGCCATTGATCGCCGCTCGAGTGACATGCACCACGAAGGTCTGCGCGCCGCGATGAATCTCGAACTTGTATGGCACCTTCACGCCATCGACGATGCGATAGTCGTCGTAATCGATTTCGCGAGGGATTCCAGCAATGGTGGCCTTTTCCGCGTCGATCAGATGGGTTTGCTGATCGAAGTACACCTGCCATGCCGCACCGCCGGGAAAGGTCAACTCCATCTCGGTTGTGGAGTGGCCGCCGATGGTCGCCGGCCCCTTTACGGCGGCCGCAATCTTTTTCTTCGAAAGCGCGAGGAAGCGGGCGTTGTAATACTGCGAGGCCGCCTCGATCTGGACGGCGTCCTGGCCCAGCAGCGTCGCCAATTCGCCGGTTTCCGACTGGTGCCAGGCCGATTTACCGTTGTACGCCTCGATCGACGTCTTTCCGCCCGAACGCCACTCCGCGTAATAGCGATTGGGAAGCTTAGTGATGAAGGTGTAGGTTCCGGCTGGCTGGTCCGCTGCGCTTTGCGCCGTGCCATCCAAGGTGAGGTTCTGAATCCGCGAAAGAGCCTTGCGTCCGCCAGCGGCTTTCACGAATTGATCGATGACTTTTGAGGCGTCCTGGGCGTGGCTATCGGGAACAAACAGAAGTGGCAACAGGAGGAGCAAACGGAGTTGTCGCATGGGTCTATTGAGGGTACGTCGTTCTGTGGCGAAATGTTGCAGGCGTTCACACGGGAGTCACGTTGCATTCGCGGTACGGCAACGATTCATGGGGAGTGCGGAGTACCAGTAGTCCTACGGCAAAAGTTCGGTACTTTTTTCTTTGCGAAATCGCGCGTATTTTGTCTGTATTTGCTTGACACCCCTAGCACGGAAAGGGAAAATGGCGGCTGCTTTTACTGCCTGATTGAAGCCAGGCAAGTGTCCCCGATCCGCGTCGGCCCTAACAAACTGACAAACCGCAGACGACGTAAGTCGTGATCCGAATTTTGTTGCATGCCTTTGAAGGAGGCTCGATGAAAGTTCTCGACCATCTCACTCGCGGCGCTTTGTGCGTCGTGGGCGTGTTGTGTATTTTGTGTTTGATTAGCGCTCCGCTGGCTGTCGCGCAGACTACCTTCAGCTCGCCGCCCTTTCCGGCCGCTCCGGCTGGACTGAATACCCAAGGTAATGCCAGCACGAATGGCAGTGTGCTGCAGTTGACCAGCAGCGGCGGTGACCAAGTTGGCAGCGCGTGGTACGTCAACAATGGAACAGGGAACAACAACGGCGCTGTTTCCCTCGTAAGCGGATTCAACACCACGTTTGTATTCCAATTCACCGGGCAAAACGTTAACTCAGGGTCGATCAATTATTGCTCAGTCCCTGGTAGCCCTAGCGTTGGCAGAGGAGGCGCCGACGGTATTGCCTTTGTGGTGCAAAACGGAAGCTTCTCCAACAACACCAAGGGTTCGAACGCCGTGGCTCCAAATACTGGTACAGGTGGAGAAATCGGTTTGAAAGGCCTGACGAACAGTGTGGCCGTCGAATTCGACACCTGGTACAACTCTGAATATAACGACACTTGCGCGAAGCCCAAAAGCCCCACCAGCGCGGATCAAGTCACAATCGAGAGTTGCGCAGGAGGCGCTGCCAACGCAGTCGACCACAATGCTGGCTGCCAGTTCGCGACAGTAGACCTAAGCGCGATCGCGACCCCAATCTACATTGGCGATAAGAATCCCCATACGGTACAGATCAGTTATGCGCCGCCAGCAGTTTCCGGTAGCTGCCCCATTGGCAGCCTTCTCGGAGCAAGTGGTTGCGGCACCCTTACCGTTACGATTGATACGCAACCGGTGCTGACCGCGCCTTTCAATCTCGCGTACATCACGGGCCTCGACAATAGTGAAGACGCGTATGTGGGTTTTACGGGCGCGACGGGTGGCGCATTTGAAACGCAAGTGATCAACAGCTGGAGTTTCTCCGCGACCGGTGCCACGACGGTAACGAATCCGGTTCCTCCGGGTGGCACGGTTGATAATCAGTTCAACAACACACCCGGAAACGTAAACGGGTACAGTTACGATTTCTCGACAATTAGCAACGGTCAAGAGAATTGCCCGCTGGGTTGCGACAACACAAACATAGTGTCCAACAACATACAGGTCACTCCCGGCACGTGGCCACAGTATGTCATCGGCACGCCGTACGCAACTTCCGTGCTGCCGACTCGCCCGGGTAACGGCCCGACAGCTCCCGGCTCGATTTTTGCCAACGCCTGCTATGGCGGCAGTGTGCCGATCTCCAGCGCTTCCGACGCGAATTGCCCTGTTGCCAACAATTCCGGCAACACTGTAACCAACTTCATTACGGTGAAAGATACGTTCGACCAGCCGGCAGTTCTCTGCACACCCGATAATTTTCCGAACTGCAAGCTGCCGCTACTTCCGGGCACCACGGTCGCGCTGATCGACTTCCATCCAGCGGACTCCAGCAAAGATTGGAATCCGGACACGGACACCGGCCAAGGTGAGACCAACCCTGCGTGCACGGACCTCACCGGGAACAACAACAATGGAGTAGTCACTCCGACTCTGTGCTACCTGCCGAATTCGCTGGACTCCGTCTACGGGGATCAAACCACGACTCGGGGTTCCAAGCCGCCGAAGAACGCGACGAAACTGGCCACGGCGTTTGGCGTGCCCTTCCCGATTACGTCTGTCTTCGTGTCGGCTGCCGGATGCCCGTCAATTGGGACCGACACACCACTGAACAACTCGAATGAGGACCAGCCCGGTTTTGGCACATCTGCCAATGCGAACGTGTGGTTCAACGGCGCGTGTCAGTTGTACTTTGCCGTGAATCCCGCGAAGGTGCCGCAAGCCTACACCTGCCCGCAGGGAGTTCCGAACAATAACACATGCAATAACTTCACTCCCGCTCCGCCGGCCGTTCTGACTTATGGGCTTGGCACTGCGCCATCGGGCGGCGACGCCGCGCCGTTGATCAACCCGAACCTCAGCAGTAATACGGCCACCTGGACTACGAGCGGAATTCCGCTAACCGGTCTCACAAGTTTGTTCCCGGGAGATGGCGCGGCCCAGGCATTCCACTGGTCATCGATCGACACGATCGGGATCCAAGAGAAGAACATCTACCTGCAAACGACCGGCGTCCATACCGATTGCGACAATCCGGACAGTGACCCGAATCTCGTTCCGCCGTGCTACAACACACGATACTTCAACAGCACCGTGAATATCGACAGCGTGTCTCCGACGCCACCTACATGCGCCACGATTCCGGCGCCGAATGGCAACGGCTGGTATAACGCGGATGTGGTCATCACCGGTTGCACCGTGACGGATGCTCTATCCGGCGTGTATTCCGGAACGATCGCTCCAGCTACAGGAGGGACGATTACCACTGGGCTGCCTCTACCTGGCGCCGGCGCTACGGCCTATTTCAATTTGAATACAACTGTCGGTGCCGGCAATGCCAATGCGAAGGCGTACACAGGTACCGCTCAGTTCGTTGACTATGCGCAGAACCCATCGGCCGCTTTGCAGGAAGGACCTTTCATGGTGGACATGGCATTCCCGACCATTCCGTCGGGGGTGTCGTTGTCACCGGCTGGTCCGTACACGGTGAATCAAGTGGTAACCGCAACGTTTAGCTGCGCCGACGTGGGTTCGGGAATAGCCTCGTGTACAGGGGCACCCCTTGCACCAAGTACCGCTTGCTCCACCACATCTGGCGTAACGACGTGCACGGTGAATACCACCACGCCGGGGGCAAACCAAACATTTACGGCTAGCGCCACAGACTTGGCCGGCAACGGTCCCGTGAATGCGATCGCGCACTACACGGTTAATGCTGGTCCGGACCTGCAGCTATGCGAACTGCCAGCGCCGTGCGCTACGTCGCGTGCGGACAAGGTGAAGCCCGGTTCCGTGCTGCTGTACTTCAACTGGGGCGCGAACCTCAGCACTTCGACCACAGCGACGAACGTGACGATCACGCAGTCGTTCCCGACGAGCGTGGTGGGGAGCAAGCCGCTCGCCATCGCCGGGGTGATCAGCTTCAAGAAGGGCGGAACTCCGCCGCTGATCGCGACCGGCGCAAGCTGCAGCTCGTCGGCGGACGTCAACACACAATTGACGACCGTGACGTGCCAGTTCGCGAATCTGCCGGCTTCGACCAACACAACAACCACGGCGGCGGCGGTGCTGCTGACTCTGCCAATCTCCAGCAAGGCGCCGCTTGGCGCGTTCAACATCAACGCCAGCATAAACGGAACCGGCGATCCGAACCTGTCGAACAACAGCGTGGTGGACACGGTGACGGTCAGCAAATAACCAGCGGCGCAGAACCTGCTACTTCCGAAGCCCCGGCAGCGCAAACTGCCGGGGTTTTCTTTTGCGACGGCGACGCAGACAAGCCGAAGGGAGCGGTAATACGCCCCGGACGGAGGGATCAGCTGTTCTTCGCGTTCTGAGTGGACAACTCGTTCATCGCCTTGAGATCCGGCCGCGAGAGCACTTTTTCGGATCCCGGCTCCTTCTGAATCTCGTCCAGCAATGCGGCAGCCTGCCGGAACTGGCCGGTGGCGCTGGTGGCGTCGCCGCTCTGCTTCGCGAGAGTTCCGAGCAGATAGTGAATGGTGGCGGTTTGCAGGCGGGTGCCGAGTTTCTCGCTGGTATTGAGAGCGCGATCCAGTTCCACCCGCGCTTTCGAATAGTCTTTGTTGTGGATCAGCGCTTCGGCGTAATTCACGGAACTGATCAGGGCCAGTTGCTTCATGCCTTCGCGGGCGGCCTGGTCGGCGATTGCTTTCAACTCCGAAGCCGCGGAAGACGAATGCCCTTCGGCAATGGCGACCTTGGCGAGATTCAGCTTGGAAACGAGCAGGATTTCCGTGGCTTTGCTCTTCTGCGCCAACTGGAGGGCGCGCTGGTAGGCCTCCCTGGCGGCCTTGTTGTCGCCACGACAGAAGGAGAGGTCCCCTTGGGTATTTTGGATGTCCGCCAGCAACTTGTCGTTTTTCAGTTCGGTTGCCAGGGCCTGAGCTTCGTCGAGGGTCTTGCCGACTTCATCGCCGCGCCCCGCTTTGGCCAGCGCGTCCGCATAGTCGATCAGAACCTGGGCCATCAGCCGGCTATGGTCGTTCGTGTCATGGAAACCCTTCACCGAGTCGCTCAAGGACTTCACGGCTCCGCCGAATCGCCCCTGCGCCAGCAGCACCATGCCGATGCTGTGCGACTCGAGCGCCGCCCCGTGCGCATCGTTGGCGGAGCGCCGCAACTGAATCGCTTTCATGAACGCGGCCATCGCCTGGTCGTACTGCGCGGTGTTGATATACGCCTCACCCAGATTGTGCAAGGTATCCGCGGTGTCCAGTGACACGCCGAGCTTTTCGCGGAGCTGCAGTGCCTGCTGGTAGTAGGTCAGGGCGTCGTCATTCTGGCCTTTGGCGAGGTAGGCACTGCCAATGTTGTTCAGGCAGTAGGCCTGCATCGACTCGTCGCCGGCTTCCCGCTGGGTCTGGAGAGATTCTTTGTAAAGTTCCAATGCCTTGTCGTACTGTCCGCGGTCCTCGTAAACCAAGCCGATGCTGACGAGCAGGTTCGCCGCATCCTTCTTCGCACCGATCTCCCGTTGAATTGCGAGCGCCTGGTTGTAATTGGCCAGCGCGGCATCCGATTTTCCGAGCGACCCTTCGACGTCACCGAGGGTGATATAGTTCCCGGCGATTCCCGCTTTTCTGCCGAGCTTCTTGTTGATCTCCAGCGACTGCTGTACGCTTTGCTTGGCCTCGTCAAATTTATCCAGCGTCTGATAGGCAATCCCGAGATACTGCAGGCTCTGCGCTTTCTGTTCCTGGTTGTCCAACTCGGAGGCGAGAGCGACGGCGCGGCTCAGGGGCTCCAGAGCAGCCTGCCCTTTGCCGCTTTGCACTTCCAACCAGCCGGTTTGCAAGAGAGCCGACAGATTCCTGGGATCGCTCTTCAACACCTTGGCGTACTCGGCGCGCGCCTTGTCGAAATCACTGTTTTCCAGATACAGGTTCCCGAGGGCGAACTCGACGTCCGCGTCACCCGGGCGGCTGGCGGCCAGTTTCTCGTAATTCTCGATGGCCTTCTTGGTGTCTTTCATCACCCGCGAGTGGATCGCCTCGATCAGGTACTTCTCGGCAAGAGGCAATTGCGAATCGAGTTCCAGAGCCTTGCGTGACGCCTGCTCCGCCTCCGAGTCGTACCCAAGCGCCGAATTCGCTTCGGCGAGGCGGGAATACGCCAGAGCGAAGTCTGGATCGTCTTTCACCGCGGTTTGGAACGCCTTCGCGGCGTCCAGATCCTTCCCTTCGCGACGCAGCGTCAGCCCCTGCATATAGGCGCGCAGCGCTTCGGGAGACTTCGAGGTCGGCTGATAGGAACTGGCCTTCAGCTCTTTCTGGACATCCGAAGAAATCGAGATATTCTGACGAATCAAATCCGCCAACTGATCGACGGCCTTCGGCACTTCCTTCTCACCCGCGGCATCGACCTTCAACGGCACATCGCGACCTTGCTTCAAATCCTGCACGCGCGCCTCGATGCGGATCTGGTCGCCGAATTTCATGAATTTACCGGAGACCACGGTGTCCGCATTGCCGAATTTCGCGATATTCGTAATCGTCGCTGGATCGAGTTGCGCCCCGGGGGTGAGCTTCAAATCCGAAAAAATCTGATGCATGCGGTCCGGCGAAAGCACGCGCAAGTGTGCCGATTGGCCGATGGCGGTGTTTAACATATCCGCCAAGTTTGCGCCGAGCGAATCTTGCGAGGCATCGCCCGTACCGTTCTGGAAAGGCAAAATTGCCAGCGATAACTCGGGGCCCTTCGCTTCACTCACGCCACTCGATGAGCCGCTGCGGACGATGCTCGACTTCAAGGCCCATCCGCCGCCGACCACCGCCACGACGAGCGAGCCGACCGCCACCCATTTCCAGGGCATGGGCTGCTTCTGGGGCGTCGGAATCGGAATTACGAGCGAGGCCAAGGTTGGCCGCGAACCGTGGTAAGCGTCGAGGTCGTGCAGAATCTCCTGCACGGACTGATAGCGATGATCGAGGTCGCGTTCCAGGCACTTCGAGACGATGTCGCTCAAGCCTTTGGGAATCGATACATCCAATTCCGCCGCCGGGAGCGCGCGCTCCTGGTTCCGTTTGAGCAGGCTGGCCATCGCGGTATCGGCTTTGTACGGAGTTTTGCCGGTGAGCAATTCGTAGAAGATCAGGCCGACCGCGAAGATGTCCGATCGCTGGTCGAGCGTCTTCCCCATGGCCTGCTCGGGTGACATGTACTCGATGGTTCCGAGCAGCGCGCCGGTCTGCGTCATGCCGTCGCCTTCGATGTTGCGAGCCAGGCCGAAATCCATCACCAGGATGCGGCCGCTCTTCGACTCGCGCATGATGTTCTGGGGTTTCAAGTCGCGATGGATGATCCCTGCAGTGTGAGCCGCGTCAAGCGCCAGACACACCTGGCGGATCATCTCGATGGCCTCTTCGGGCGACAGCTTTCCCTTATCAACCAGAATTCGCCGAAGGTCCGATCCTTCGACAAACTCCATGGTGATGAACTTCACGCCCTCGGCTTCGCCCAGGTCGTAGATACGGATCACGTTCTTGTGGGTTACCTGATGCGCGGTCAGCAATTCCTGCTTGAATCGCGCAAGAATGGAGGGATTGGAGGCCAGCTCCGGCCGGATCAGCTTGAGCGCAACGGTCCGCTCGACTTCGCGGTCCATGGCCTTGTAGACCGCCCCCATGCCGCCTTCGCCTAGCAGCAACTGAATCTCGTAGCGCCCGCCGATCACGTCTCCTGGCTGGAGGATCGCTTCCTTCATGTACAGCCCGGACACGGGGCGGGGGCCTGAGCCGGACGCCGGCGTAAAGGGCGCGCCGGTTCCCGGCACACTCTCGACAAAGGTCGCGTCCGGATGGTCCGCATGGGTCGGAGGCTTCGGCGGTGAGGACGGCGGCGTTCCCGGCGGGCCTTCAATGAACGTCGCATCTGGATGCACCGCTGGCTTTGCCGGGGGAGGGGAGGGACGGGACGAGGGTTTCGACGGAGGTTTCGGCGGAGCGTCGGAGATGGTCGCCCCTTCTAAAGCATCCGGTGGAAGTTTCGCGGCACTGTCGCCTTTGGCAGGGACACCTACTCCGTGAGACCCGCCAATGCCGAGATCCTCTCGGCCACTCTTTTTATCCTTAGAATCTGCCATTCAACCTCAAACACGCCGTGCGGTCACGAGTGGACAGGAATCGTCTTCGACTCCAAAAGGTATGCGGGTAAGTATAGACGACTTAACGTCCGAAACGCAGCCTTTGAATCACCCAGACGACCAGGCCTAGGTGGTGCAGTCCCCGCTTAGCCCCCAATGGCCTTGGTTAGTATTGCCATTGGTACGCCTGTTTTTGGATAGCACGTTCTGCGTAACTTATTAAGTTCAAAGAGGTAAGCCGAGTTCGTTTCGCAATTTTGCTATTTGTGATCGATTAGACCCCCGTGCGAACCACCTCACGCCAAAATTGAACAGACTCTGGAGTACCGTGCGGTTTTCGATTTCTCCACAAAATGACCGGTCATGCCCGCATCCACTCTAGGCAGACTAGGGACGCAGCCGGGTCTGACATGCGGATCAACTGATTGCAATTCACAGGAAAGGATTCGGTCAGGTTCGATCAGACTCACGAATTCTTTTTCTGCCCCGAGAGCAACCGCTGCAGGAAAGCGGGCCCCTTCTTCTTGTAATTTTCGATGCCCTCCTGCAGAAAAGCTACACAGATCTGGGCCGCACTTCTTCCCTCCGAAAGTCCAATTTCTTCCAGCCGAACCTTCAGTTCGGAAGGGATGCGAAAAGTAAATTGTGAATCCTTCTTCATTCGCCTGAATTCTAACACGCCCTACTTACTAGCGATCGGCCTAGTGGTGTTGACAAACGAAAGGTGCACTGTCATACTATGCACTGCAGTGCATTGCCATGCATAAACCGAAATGGAGGGAGTATGAACAAAATTAAATCCGTGTGGCGCTCGAACATCTCGTGTGCCCACCGTATATGGGGTCAGCTGCCTGCGACGGCTGTCAGTGCATTAAAGCAGATGACCAGTGATTTAGCGCTGAATGTGGCAGCCGGAGACCTGCAATTCCTTGAAAATCGCTGGTATGTCACGCATTCGGGTCTGCTCCGAATAGCGCAGCGACGCAAGTGCCGAGGGATCGAAACTGCAGTTCAAGATCACCTATCTGAACCTCACAAAAACAAGTGGGTGTTCAAAGCGACAGTTTTCAAAACGGATCGGTCAAAAGGATTTGTCGGCTATGGCGACGCCGATCCCTCGAATTGTTCGACGCTGGTTCACGGGGCAGAGCTTCGCATAGCCGAAACTCGCGCTGTCAATCGCGCTCTTCGCAAGGCGTACGGTATTGGCCTCTGTTCCGTTGAGGAGCTGGGTGCTCTCTCGCGCCCGTCGAAACCAGCGACCTCTCCCGCTGCGTCCTCATCCAACGGGTCCGATTCTTCCAATGGTTCCGGCAATGGCCAACCAAGACTGCGGGACCAACTCTGCCTTCTGATTCGCCAGTACAACCTCGATGCCAATCTCGTGAAGGCCTATGCCGCGGACTTCTGTGGCACGGAGAAGCTCAGTGGCGCCAGCCGGGAACTGGTCGAATCCTTCATTTCCCATCTTTCCACCGCCGCCAAAGGGAACCGCGATGCCCTGGTGTGCAAACTCAACTCCTATTCCCAACCGACGGAGGTGACTCCATGAGGCGACATCTGCCGGGTCTGCATTCGGGACACCCTGACCTAGTCAACAATCTCGAGGGCCTGTTTCTGGTGAGGATCGATCAAGCCTCCTATCGCTGGCAGTCACAAAAGCCGTTTCTCTCATTGCGCTTCAGCATTCTGGAGCCGGAATCCTATGAGGCGCTCTCTTTTACGGGGCGGTTGTATTGCACAGAACGGGCGCTCTGGAAACTCAGTTGGTTCCTCCGTGATTTTGGCTATGATGCCGAACTTCTGACGCGGGATCAGATCGATGAGAAAGCCCTTCGAAACCTCCGCGGTATCGTACGCACTAGCTTCACCAGCCTCAATGGCCATTCCTATCAAAACCTCGACGCCTTCGCACCCGAGGCAGAGTGGGAGGCTCTTTCCTGCGCCAATGGCAGTCAGCAACAACCGCAGAGCAACAAAGATGATCTATAGCTACACACAAATCGCACAGTACCTGCGTTGCCCGCGCAGCTACCGCTATCGCTACCTCGACGGATGGCGCGAGCAGGAGACACGGGCCGCGCTGATGTTCGGCCGTTGCTTTGAGAAGGCGCTCGAGGCTTACTTCTGCGGCGAGGACTGCACCGCCACCCTGCATCGAGAGTGGGGCACCTATCGGGAGGCGGGATTTGCCTACAAAAAGGGGGAAACCTGGGACCGACTGGTCCACCAGGGCGTTCATCTTCTCGAGCGCTTTGCCCAGGACAATCGAATTCGCATTGCACGCCCAAAAGAGAACCTGCAACTCAAGCTCGTTCGGGAACTACCTAACGCGAATCAGTTTGTTTCATACATCGACGCCATTGGCGAACTCGAGGGCGTTCGCTGTGTCATGGACTGGAAGACCACCTCCAGCCGTTACCCTGACGAGCCCTCGGGCCTGCTTTCACTCGATCCCCAACTGATTTGCTATTCCTGGATTACGGGCATCTCCGACGTGGCTCTTATCGTCTTCGTGCGGAAACACTTCCCTGAGATTCAGTACCTCAAGACAACGATTCCGGAAGAACAGCGCCTGGAATTCGGGCGCCTGCTGGCGGGAACGATCGATCATATTGAATCGGCGCAGTTCCCTTCCCACAGTGGCATTCGGTTTCCTCAAAATGGCTGCGTGAGCTGTGCGCATCTCGGCCTTTGCCTGGGTGACCAGAGGTTGATCGAGACCAACCTCATTCGGACTGCAGGAGCAAACGACCTTGCCTGGCTGGACGAGCTTGTGGATTAACAGAGGCGCGATCTTGACCCCAGAGATCAATCGACGGCGGGCCGTGTTCGTGCTCGGCAGGATCGATGAAATCCTGTCCTGGGAACGGAACAGTGAACAGGAAAAGGATGTGCGGTTTGTCGAACTGGGGGAATATCTCTGCGAGGTGCGCGCCAAGCAGTATTGGCGACTGGAGCACTTGAAATCCTTCGATGAATTCCTGGAAAAGCGCTTTGCGGATTCGCGAAGAAAGGCTTACTACCTCATGACCATCCATGAACATCTCACCAAGGTCCCCAAGCCACAGCTGCAAGAGATGGGATGGACCAAGGCCAGGGAGCTGGTCAAGGTGGCGCGAAGGGATGGCGAGGAATTCAGTTTGTGCACCTGGGTGCACAAAGCCAAGGAGCTACCGCGAGAGGAATTCAAAAGAGAGGTGGAACGGCACCTGACCGGGAAGGAAACGGAAGCGTGGGAGATCATCTACTTCAAGCTGTACAAGAGTCAGTTGCCGGTGGTGGAGAAAGCTCTAGAAACGGCTGGACTCATGCTGGGCACCGACAAGTCGAGGGGCTATTGCCTGGAAATGATCTGTGCGGATTTTCTGGCGGGTGCGAATCTGCAGGAAGATCGAACCTAGTCCCCTCACGAGGTTATGGAATGAATCGTTTGCGCTTCAAACGCCCCCGTCTAAAGCTGGCTGCCGAACCTTACAGAGCGCTTCGCAATGAGGTGTTAGCTCGCGACAGTTGGCGGTGCCAATGCTGCGGTTCCGCAAAGGACCTGCAAGTACATCACCTCCGGTCGCGGAGCAAGTTGGGGGACGATGTCCTTGAGAACCTGATCACGCTATGTGCAATCTGTCACAAACAACAACACAACGGCACCGCGGGACAAAGAAAGGCAGGCATATGACAACCTTCTAATCCCGCGGGCTGACCCTGGCCTCTCACTCATCCATCAAGGCTTTTTCTTCTTGCCGCCAAGTAAACCGCCAAGCTGGTTCACCACGTCGGAGGTCGCCCCGGTCTTTCCGCCCGCCAAGCTGTTGGCAATTCCCTGCACGTTGCCGGCGCCTCCACCGGCGCAGCTAAGTTCCGACTTTAGCAGGCTCGCCGTCGCTCCGCCCACATCGGGAACGAACTTCGGATCCGCAGTTGTGCCGTGGATCTGGAACGGCACCTTCAGTCCCCCATTCTTGCAATTCGTCCCACCGGCCCCCAACACTTGGTTCAGCCCGCCCACAGCGCCACCTCCAGCGTTATTCACCACTGACGAGCTCACCGTGGCGACCGCATTGAAGTTCAGGTTGTTCGAGGAATCCAGAGTGCCCCCACCCACAACGGTTCCGAGCGAAGCCACAACCAGGTTGAAGTTATCCGCTCGCAATCCCGTCGGCGCCATGTGCACGTTGGTGGTCAGCTTCTCTATGTCCAGATCCTTGCCAGTCTTGATCCCAGCCAGTGCCGCCACGCCGGACATCTTCTGGCCAAGGTCGAAGCCGGAGAGTTTGCCGTTGTATAGGCCAATGTTGCCGTCTGTCACGAGTTTGTTCGTCGGACCCGTCACGTGCAGGTTCGTACTCAGAGTTCCTGCCGAAAGTCTCGACCCGCTCGGTAGGTTCACGCCGATCGCCGGGAGGAAGGCTTCCAGGTCGGTAGCCGGCAGCCCCTGGCCGTCGATCTTCATATCGACCACGAATTCATCGCCTACCGACTTGTAGGTTCCGCTCAGATTCGACTTTGCGTTTCCGATATTCAACGTCGAGGGGTTCAATACTCCGCTGCCCGCTGCCAGGTCATAAACGGTATCGAAGTTGATGACCGCAGGCACTCCCGAAGGTTTTCCGCCTTGCACCAGCACGGCCTTCGAAAGGGTAAGCTTGCCCTTCGTGGCCATCTTGCCGCCCTGGCTCTTCAGAGCAGCATCCATGTCCACTAACCCGGCAAGGCCAAGGGAAGGATCAAGGAAACCAGTCGATGCAAGATTCAGGTTATTGATTGTCAGTTTCACATCCTGCGGCGTCAACGCGGCGTCCTTTGGATCCACCGGCCCGACTTTGCCTTCGATCTTCATCGTGCCGCCGCCGGGCCCTTCCATCGAAAACATGATCGGGAAGTTGTTTGTCGTCTCCACATCCGTGGCTCTCAATTCCACTTTCTTGTAAACGGTACGCTTCTGCGAGGCCGTGCTACCCAGCGTGATTTGACCGTCTTCCAGGGCTAATTCCTTGATCGAAACGGCTTGCGCGCCGCTGCTACCCGAACTCGCCGGCTTCTCGGCGGGCGCCTTCTGCGCAGACGTGGAGCTGCTGCTCCCGCCAATGGATGAGAAATTCCAGCGCCCACTCGGATCCTTCAGCATCGTCACTTGTGGCTCAACGATGGTAATCTCCGTGACATTTACCTGTTGGGAGAAGATCAGCGGAATCAATTCCACACCCACCTTCACTTTTTTCGCGGTCAGAAATGGGCTGGTGCTGAACTTTGGGTCGTCGCTCACCGAGAGATCATCAATGCCCAGCGACCCTCCGAGAATCGACAGGCTCAGATTTCCAAGTTTCACCTGGCGCCCGAGGGCTTCGGAAGCTTTGGCTTCGATGGTTGGCCGGAACTTGTTGACGGGAATCAGAAACGGCAGGATGACCAGAATCAGGATCAGCGCGACTACGGCAATGGCAACCCACTTTAGTGTCTTACTCATGAGAGTCCTCCGAAGGGCAGGGCGAGGCGGCGCCAATCTACGATGACTACGCGATACTATCACAACCGTTCGGGGTGAGACTGCTGCGCGCCACGGCGACTCAGACAGAGGACAAGGCGCTATGGAAGGTCCAGAGAAACAGAGCAACCGCCTCGAACAAGCATTATAGTGCAGACAGGCTTCGGAGTCTCAACGAGGCAAAGATATCTTCGAAGCCTTTGTATTTACTATAAAATACGAACAATAGGAAAATCGGACCGAATCGGTCGATATTTTGCTTGGCTGCCCGCAATCCTGCCTGTATTATAGTGCACGCTCCATTGCCGAAGATGCGCACCACCGCCGCACCCAAATCGCCTGCCCCGCCTCGGGTCTCGCCGATCGCCGGGGAGAGCGATTTCCTCCACTGGCTGGGCACACGTGTACGCGAATTGCGCAACCGGCGGGGCCTGACCCGCAAAACGATGTCGCGGGAGGCTCGCATCTCCGAGCGCCACCTAGCGCAAATCGAATGCGGCGAGGGGAACGTCTCGATCGCGCTGCTTCGCCGCATCGCGGTGACTCTCGGCGTTACCCTCCAAGAGCTTTTCGAGACTCGTCCCGCAAATCCCGAAAAGCAAGCGCTCGGGAAACTCCTTAGTCGCCTGCCACCAGCGCGCCTCAAAGAGGTCCTCTCGAAAATCCAGAGTGAGTTTGCGCCTCAAGAGTCAGAACGCCGCCGGCGCATCGCCTTGATCGGGTTGCGCGGAGCCGGGAAATCCACGCTTGGCTCGCGCCTAGGACGCGAGACGGGTACGGCTTTTATTGAGCTGGACGTGGAAATTGAAAAAGAAACGGGCATGTCTCTGGCCGACATCTTCTCGCTCTACGGCCAGAATGGTTATCGCTCCATCGAACACCGCGTCCTCGAACACGTGCTCCGTGTAAACCGCGCCGCGGTTCTGTCTGTGGGTGGCGGCATCGTTTCCGAGCGTGACACGTACGAGCTTTTGCTTTCGAAGTGCTACACGGTCTGGATTAAGGCCCGGCCGGACGAACACATGTCTCGCGTGATGGCTCAGGGGGATTTTCGGGCCATGGCGGGCAACGATGGGGCGATGGAAGACCTGCGGCGCATACTTGCTGCCCGTGAACCTCTCTACCGTCAAGCGGACGCGCAACTCGACACGTCAGGCAGCACGGTGGACACAAGTTTCGCGAAGCTCAAAGCGTTGATCGACTCAGCTCGCCAATAGGAGGACGTGTGGACGTATTCACCGCACCGGACACCAAAGAAAAGCTCGGCTCCGTCGACTACCAGACGGATCCCTCGCGGTACAAACACTGGCGCCTTTCCTTTGATCCTCCGGTCGCCACTCTCACCATGGATGTGGCGGAAGATGGCGGGCTTCGCCCCGGCTACAAGCTGAAGCTGAACTCCTACGACCTCGGCGTCGATATCGAACTGCACGACGCGCTGCAACGGGTCCGCTTCGAGCATCCCGAGATTCGCTCGGTCGTCATCACCAGTGCGAAGAATCGCGTGTTCTGTTCCGGCG
>Ga0335071_10000282_pt1 | contig 58204 bp, 56 predicted proteins | sample Lox_Sample_15_FD_206724 | JGI IMG/M metagenome (GOLD analysis project Ga0335071, IMG submission 206724) | Soil microbial communities from Loxahatchee National Wildlife Refuge, Florida, United States - Lox_Sample_1.5 | ecosystem: Environmental > Terrestrial > Soil > Wetlands | place: USA... | reverse complement strand
CGTAAGAGTGGGGAATATCCTCCTGTCTTCGGGAACATAGCCTACACCGAGCTTTGCCATCTGATATGGCTTAAGACCTACCGTCTCTTTGCCACTAAATTTGATGGAGCCGTCTTTGGGACGAACAATACCCATTATGCTCTTAAGAGTGGTGGATTTACCTACTCCGTTCCTTCCTAAAAGTCCAACAATCTCAGCCTCATGTACCTCAAGCGACACGTCGTGGAGAACATGGCTTTTGTCATAGAACGAGTTGATCTTATTGACCTCGAGCATGTCTCTTTTTTCCCAGATAAGCTTTTTTGACTGCTTCGTCCCTGCGAATATCATCAGGTCGACCGGACGCAAGCACGACACCATATGAAAGCACCGTAATCCTGTCTGCCATACTGAAAACCACATCCATGTCGTGCTCTACGACCATGAGGGTCTTTCCTTTTGTTATATTCTTGATGAGAGAAACAGCTTCTCTGCTCTGCTCTCTCGTCATACCTGCTGTTGGTTCGTCAAGGAGGATGAGTTTAGGATCCGTGGCCAGAGCGATCCCCACCTCAAGGGCCCTTTGCTGACCATATGAAAGCTCGCTGGCTGGAACATCCTTGATCGCATCCAATCCCAAGACATTGATGAGTTCAATAGCCTCCTGATGCACAGCATCTATATTCTTTAGCCTCACCAACATGCTAAGTCGAATCCCTCTTCTTGAGAGAATCGCATTTCTGATATTTCCGTACACTGTCATCCCGGGAAACACGTTTGTAATCTGAAAAGACCGGGCAAGCCCCTTCCTCGATATCTTATGAGGAGCGAGGCCCGTAATGTCCTCGCCGTTGAAACGAACCGTTCCCTGCGTGGGTTTATACTTGCCGGATATGACGTTAAAAAGCGTGCTCTTCCCGGCCCCGTTGGGGCCTATGATCGCGTGGCACTCACCTTCTTCAATTGCAAGGTTTATGTCGTTTAATACGGTCAGTCCCTTGAAATCTTTGTGTACGCCCTGAAGTTCAAGAATTGTCATTTGCTTATGTCCCTACCAAGACGGAACATGCTTATTATCTTCTCGTTCGATATGAGCCCGACAAGACCGGTTCGCAGATACATAACAAGAAGGATGAAAAGCACACCGAGAATGAACTCCCAGCGGTCGGTGATACGGCTCACCCAATCCGTAAAATAGAGATACACGCCCGCGCCCAGAATTGGGCCAAGAAAAGAGCCGACGCCTCCGATAAAGGTCATGAACACAACCTGCATGGACATCGCAGTGTCAATGGAACTCGTGGAAACAATTCCCTGGAAAAGGGTGAAGAGACTGCCTGCGATGCCAGCGAAGAATGAGCAGATCGTGAAAAGCGTCAGCCTGACCGAGAAGATGTCATATCCGATAAAATCGGCTCGCTCATCGTTCTCTTTGATTGCCAGAGCGCTATTCCCGAAAGGCGTCGATGTGAGATACCACTGAACAAGGATACAGAGGACAACAATTGCGATAACCAAGTAGTAAACATTAATGGCGTTATTCATAGGTATTGAGCCCAGGCCGGGCAGACAAAGATCGGGGCGTTTGATGCTCAGTCCGTCATCTCCCCCTGTAAGTGACCGCCACTTCAGCGCAATGGCAAAGAAGAACTGATTAAAGGCCATGGTGAGAAGCGCAAAATAAGCCCCCTTGAGCCTGACACAGAAAAATCCTGCCAGGAGACCACCCACGGCGCCCGCTACGCCACCCAGCAGGAGAATCAGAAGAAGCGGAAGGCCGGCGAAATACTTGCACAAAAGCGCCACGGTATATGCGCCGATGCCAAAATAGGCTGAGTGACCGAAAGAAAGCATCCCACCGTAACCGAAAAGCATATTGAAGCTCATGGCATAGAGAGAAAAGAAAGCGATCTCGATGACCATGTTTACCTGAGTTATGGGGATCAGATAAGGCAAAATACCGATTCCTACCAGGCACAAGCAGATTCCCGCTGTTCTCAAACCGCCTACCTTCATTCTTTGTCTCCAAAAAGGCCGGTCGGTCGGACGATCAGGACGAGGGCCATTAGAACGAACTGGAAAACCAGGGCAAACTTGGGAAGGATAAGTATCCCGAATGATTGGAGCACGCCGATCATGAGCGATGCTACTAGCGCTCCGAGAATGCTTCCGAACCCGCCGATGACAATGACGACAAAGGCGTCCATCAAGATGTCAAACCCCATAGCCGGATTTGTGCCAAGGAAAGGTCCGGCTATAGCGCCTGCCAGACCGGCAAAGGCGGATCCTATTGCGAATACCCCCAGAAAAACGAGCGTTACATTAGTACCAAGCGCGCCAACCATTTCTGCATCCGAGACAGCGGCACGCACTATGATGCCGATACGAGTCTTTGTGATGATGGCCGCCATAACCAGGAGCACTACAATGCCGCAACCGAGAATGAAGAGTCGGTAATAGGGATACGTGGCGCCGAGAATAGTCATGGAGCCGGTGAGGGACCAGGGCACAGACACGGGAACAGGGGAATTTCCCCAAAACCATTTCACCACTTCCCCAATCACAAGAAAAACACCAAAAGTTAGGAGTAATTCATAGGCGTGACCGTAAGCATGGACCTTGCGAAGCAGGAAACGTTCTACGAACATACCTCCTATCGCTGCACCCAAAGGAGCGACAAGAAGGGAAAGCCAAAAGTTTCCCGACCATGCTGCGACAGAATAAGCAAAGTAGGCGCCCAGCATGTAGAAGCCTGCATGAGCGAGGTTAAGAACCCCCATCATGCCAAATACAAGCGTTAATCCGGACGCAACGAGAAAAAGGAGCATCCCGTAGACAACACCGTGGATCGCTTGAATCACATAGATATCGAACGAAAAGGACATTAAATGCCTGTCACCGTGTATAGGTCGTTATGAAATCATTTACCATCTCATCCAAAGAATATGACACATACCATCCCCACTCTTTCTGGGCCTCATCGCACCGTATTTCCCGTGGTGTATTTTTATTAACCTCGGTAATCAGGGGATCGGGATTGAAACTGATTTTTGCCTCCGGATAGTGCTTCCGCACTGCGTTGACGAGATCCAGCGTGCTGGGCGGGGGGATCATCTGGCCGACATTGTAGATCCGTGTCACTAGAACATCTTCGGGCGCCTTATTGAGCAGGATGAGGCTTCTCAGTGCGTCCTTCACGTAAAGCAGTGGAATAACAGTGTCTTCCGGTACGTTCACCTCGAACGGTTTCCCCAGAATAGCTGCTTCAACCAGCCGGCTATTGTACTGCCCGAAACCGGGTGAATTCACATTGGGCCCGATCAGCACCGGAAGCCGTATGCCACGCACATCAATACCGAATTTCTTGTGATAATAGAGGCCCAGCAATTCCGAGAAGACTTTGGTAACTCCATAGACAAGGAGCGGACGTTGGGGCGTCTCTTCAGTTACAACTTCAAGGTTGTATCCAGGATTTACATAAACGGCCAAACTACTTGTCAGGATTACTCTTTTTGAATCAAAGAGTCGCGCCGCCTCCAAAATATGGTAGGTCCCCATTCCGTTCACCGAAATGGACGCCCAGGGATCGTTTTCGGAAGGCGCAGACAGAATCGCGGCCAAGTGAATAATGACTTGTGGCCTGAAATCGCGAACTGCGTTGAGGACTTGAGAAAAATTAGTGATATCGCCTTTGACGTAGCTTACCGCTCCGCCGCCATCAAAGAGAGGCTGGGGTGGTTTGACATCAAATATTACTATCCTGTCACCTTCAGCTACGAGGTTCTTTGCCAGTTCAAGTCCTATAAATCCCGAGCCGCCAGTGATGAGAACCGTTTCAGACATCAAATCTCCCGTTTCGGATAGAGAATCGTGAGGAGTTCCATTATCTTGTCGTCTCGGGCCCTTTCATCTCCGCTCATGAGATTACTTGATTCATATTCGAAAAAACCCTTCCCGGATTTCCGGCCTATCTCTCCCGCCCTTACCTTTTTCTGTATTATCCTTTGTGGTTCTAATGAATTATCAAGGTACGTGTACATATCTTTCATTCCGAACCAAAAAAGATCTATTCCAGCCAAGTCGATGCTCTTCAAAGGGCCTATGGTTGCAAGTCTCAACCCAAGGCTCCCGGACACAGCTTTATCAATCTCTCCTGGTGTTGCCACCCCTTCCTGGAGGAGGCTCAAGGTCTCTCTAAAGAGAGCAAATTGTATGCGGTTTAACAGATGGCCGGGGACTTCCTTTAATACTCTCACCGGAACTTTTCCTATCTCTTCAAGCAGGTGAATGGTCCTTTCCACCGTTTCCTGCGAGGTGGCCGCGCCCTTGACTACCTCCACCACAGGTATGAGATGTGGAGGATTGAACCAGTGGGTAACTACTAACCTTTCCTTTCTCTTAACATCTTTGCCAATGTCCGATATTGTGAGCATTGACGTATTGCTTGCCAGTATGGTCCCTTCTGGTGCGAGGGAATCGATTGCTTTGAACACCTTCTTCTTGATGAGCAGATCTTCCGGGACTGATTCCACGACAAAATCCGCATCACGCACTGCTTCGGCCAAGTCTCCGGTCGGTGATATCCTGGAGATGATTTTCTCTATACGCGCCTCCTCCTCAAGGCCTTTCTCCGCGGAGGCCTTCAGGTTCAACCCTATCCTTTGGCTTGCCTTCTCCAAGACGGTTTCGTCCGTATCATGCAAGGTGACGTTACACCCGCCCTGGGCAAAAGCCTGTGCTATGCCGTGCCCCATAAGACCTGAGCCTATGACGGCGATGCGCTCGGGGCTGGCTGCCGTCTTCATCCTTCTTTGGCTCATTCTGCACTCTCTTGAGTTGAGATACACACTGGATGCGTCATATATGCCCCAGCTTTTCGGGCCTCATAGTAGAATGGGCAATCTCTCTGTTGCGTAGGTCACGTTTGGGTTCAAGGGTACATTGCCAAGGCTTTCACCTGTGCCTGATTGATGACGAGTTTTCTGCGTTCTAATGCTGTGGCCGAGGATTCTTGTTCAAGCGGATAATTTTTGTTAATAGACAATATCGCTAAGCGAGAGTATATTGTCAACAATTATTTTTCATATTGTCAACAATTAGTTTTCCTGGTATATTACCTGTGACTCGGACTGACATGGAAACAACCACCACAGAAAATACCGTCAAAGCATCGCACGAGGTCGCAAAGGAAATTATGAAGGCCATCGCAACGGGTGCCTTGAAACCCGGCCAGAGGCTTGTCGAGGTCCAGTTGTGCGAACTCTTTGATGTAAAGAGGAACAAAATAAGGGAGGCGTTGCGAAAACTTGAACACGAGGGATTTGTAAACATCACTCCGAACGTGGGCGCCGTGGTGTCTGAAGTTTCACGAATCGATATCGAACAGATGTACGATCTCCTCAGTGTTCTCGATGGAATGGCGGTAAGGCTGGTCACACCATGTGTCATCCCCGAACAGCTTGCACGCCTGGAGGCCGTGCTTGATAAAATGGAGGCCACCGATGACCCGGCCCTGTTCGCCGATCACAATAACGAGTTCCACACTTTGCTCTGCTCATACAGCGAAAATGTCCGTCTCATGAAGGTAGCCGATAACCTTAGGCTCAGTATAATGGCTTTTGGATTTCGCAGCTTTTTTGCGCCGGGCCAGATTGCCGCTTCAAATAGAGATCACAGGAAGGTTCTGCAAGCCATCAAAGAAAATAGGCCGGAAAAGGCCGAGAAGATAATGCGAAAGCACGTCCTCGATGCAAAGAACCGTCTCATCAAGTGGCTGTACAAGTCCTTGTAGCAGACAAACCGATCCAACTGACATTTGCATTCTTGCCTCGGATCTGTTATTGCTCGTCAATAGGTCTGGGATTTCAATTGGATCGCTTCGCAACGGAGTCGATCCTGGAATTTGTAGTTGAGTAATCTATTTTGTGGTATGGACTGTTCGGGAGTCGATCAACGATGGTGAAATACAAATGCCTTCTTTGCGGAATAGAATGGGGCAACCCCGAAGCCACGGATTCGGACATCTCGCACGGGTACTGTCCGAACTGCATAAGAGCCTGCTACACTGATCGAATTCACGAAGCACAACTGAAAGCGGGGTTCTCCGATTGCTTTAACAGGGGTCACAGTGACTGCTCGGAGGATGCTTGCCGTTTCAGGGCAGCCTGTCAAGATGACTCAGTAAGCAATTGGAAGGAAGAAGTAATCGAAACAGTTGACTCTCAATGAGCAGTAGGACTCTCCCGCCTCTGTCAAACCTCCTCAAATGCCTGCTCTAAGTCTGCGACCTGATCGTCGATGTGCTCGATGCCGACGGAGACACGGATCATGTTTCGCGTTATGCCCATTGATTCACGGAAGGATTCCGGCATTGATGCGTGTGTCATGGACCATGGGTGCTCAATCAGTGACTCTACCCCGCCGAGAGATTCCGCCAAAGTAAACAGCTTGACCGCACCGAGCAGACGAAACGCCTCTCCCTCGCCTCCCTTCACGAGGAAAGAGAAAGTGCCTCCGTACCCGGTCATTTGTTGTTGAGCCAGTCTGTGCTGCGGATGGCTTTCCAGGCCGGGGTGCAATACTCGCTCTACTTTGGGGTGCGCCTCCAGCCAATGAGCCAGCGCCAAGGCGTTCTTGTTGTGCGCCTCCATCCGTACAGCCAGAGTCTTCACGCCGCGCAAGACCAGGAAGCAGTCCTGGGGTCCGGCGCACACACCCATCGCATTTTGAAGGAACCTGATTTTCGCGGCCAGGTCCGCGTTCTTGACGATGAGAGCGCCGCCCACCACGTCGGAGTGGCCGTTGATGTACTTGGTGGTCGAGTGCACAACCACATCGATCCCCAGATCCAGAGGTCGCTGGAAATAGGGGGACAGAAACGTGTTGTCGCAGATGGTCACGATGTTGTGCTCACGAGCAATTTCCGCGATTGCCCGAAGGTCCAAAATATTCATGAGAGGGTTTGTGGGCGTCTCCGTCCAAATCGCTTTGGTGTCCGGCCTGATAGCCTTGATCAGTAAATCCGGCTCCCGCAGATTGACGAACTCTACGTCCACGCCGTGTCTCTTGGTAACATGCATCAGCAGCCGATAGGTTCCGCCATACAGGTCGTCGTGAACGATCAGGTGATCTGCAGGACCATAGAGCTCAAGTATTGTCGCTTCCGCCGCCATGCCGGTGGCAAAAACGAATCCGTCCGTGCCGCCTTCCAGAGCGGCAAGACAATCTTCCAGGGCTTTGCGCGTGGGATTGCCGCTACGTGAATATTCAAATTCTCCAGGCTGATTAACATCCTTAAAGGCGAAGGTCGACGTCTGATAGATGGGTGTCATGACGGCGCCATACGCAGGGTCCTTCGCCTGTCCGGCATGGATGGCTAGTGTTTCAAAACGCATTCTACCTCCTTCGCGTCAACCCCTTTGATTATTGCGGCATCGTTCACACCTGGAGATGTTCAAATAAAGCCGTGGAAAAATAACGTTCACCAGCGTCGGGCAGCACCGTGACGATCAGCTTGTCCTTGTTCTCCGGCCGTGCGGCGACTCGGACGGCAACGGCCGCGGCGGCCCCACTTGATATACCACAAGTGATTCCTTCTTCCTTGTGCAGACGCATCGCCATTTCAATCGCTTCATCATTGGAGACGGTCGCGATTTCATCCACAAGGTCCAGGTCCAGAACATCAGGTTTGAAGCCGGCGCCGATGCCCTGAATCTTATGCGGACCAGGCTTCGGTTCTTCGCCGTTTCTGATCATCGTCAATACCGGGGAATGAATGGGCTCGACAGCAACTGACCATATATTTTTCTTCTTGTCATTCTTTATAAATCGGCACACACCGGTGATGGTCCCGCCGGTCCCGATGCCGGAAACAAAAATATCCACCTTTCCTCCCGTGTCGTTCCAGATCTCGGGCCCGGTTGTCTTGTAGTGTATATCCGGATTTGCGGGATTTTTAAACTGCTGCGGCACGAAGTACTTGTCTGGGTCGCTTGCCCGGATTTCTTCGGCCTTGGCAATAGCGCCCGGCATCCCTTTGGCCCCCTCGGTGAGAACGAGTTCGGCCCCGAACGCTCGCAGCATCTTCCGACGTTCCAGGGAAAATGTTTCAGGCATGGTCAATACAAGAGGATAATTACGCGCAGCGCAAACAAAGGCCAAAGCTATACCGGTATTGCCGCTCGTGGGTTCCAGGACCGTCACCCGCTTGGATCCCGGTGTCAGCTTTCCTTCTTTTTCGGCTGCCCAGATCATGGAGGCGCCTATACGGCATTTCACTGAATATGAGGGATTGCGTCCCTCGATCTTTGCGAGAATTGTTCCCGGAAGGCCTGCCGGGATGCGATTCAACTTTACGAGAGGAGTCGCTCCGATGCTGAGACTGTTGTCGTCAAAGATCCTTGTCATGTTTTGTCCTTTCCTGGTGTAGCTTACACCATTCTTGAGATAAGTTTCGGATGTAGAATGTCTACGGGCTCATGTTTACTTTGATTGGCCGGAAGGATGGAGCACTCGCTAAATTTATTACCTCCATCGGCATAGTAGACATTAAACCTGCACTTCAACATAAAATCCTTAACGCCTCGCAAAATCACCTACATGCCTCTCCGCTTCGAAACGGAGCGGTCCCCTCCTGACTCCGTTCGGGCTGAACTGCAAAAATCTAAATCGAGAAGTCCAAAACGCATTTTTGCTGCTCGTCGGCTTCCTGAACTACAAGCTGATGGAAGGTCGTTCCATCATAAACCTCTTCAAGCGCTTCCTCGGCCCGTTTCCAAAGGGAAAGAAATACGCAGCGACCATACATGGAGCATGCGCCTTTCTTGCCTGCCGCCGTGCACTCCACCGGGGACAAAGGTCCCTCCATGAACCGCACGATCTCACCGACCGTCAGTTCCTTTGCCGAACGCGCCAGCAGATAGCCTCCATCCTTACCTCGAACGGATTCGACAAAGCCGCCGCCCTTCAAGTGGTTCAGAATGTTTTCCAGGAACCTGACGGGAATCGCCTGAGCTTCCGCGATTTCGCCGATCTTGGTGGTTCCTGTGCCTTGGCGTTTGGCCAGCTCAAAGACGGCCCGTACAGCATACTGACATTTTTGAGAGATGGGCATTGGGGCCCCTATATCACTATGTCTATCAACTAAGTTGACTTTTAGCCTATGATTAATTTCGTGTCAAGATTTTTTTCGGCGACTGGGGAAACGATCAAGAGATCTGAGAAGCGAAGTGACACGACCTTCCTCTCTCGGCAATAAATTACCGGTCTACTGTCAAGCGTCCTGAAGGGACGCTCGGTATTTGAGCCCATTTGGGCGACTGAAAGTAGACCGGTGCTTTAGCGCCGGGCGACCGTCGTGCCACGATTCCCACGATGAATGGGTTTCTGAGACAGATTCTTTACGCTTGGGATGATCTTTTCAGTTACCCCCGCTTTCCCGAAGTAGTTGTAGGGCGACTAGTAGGCTCGGTTCAGGCAATGTACAAATTCTATCAAGTTACTCTCTAGTTGATATTGAGTAGATCAGTCAAGAAAAAGATTGATCGAGCCGTGCTCGTAGGATATGCTGAAACGAAATGCTGAAAATAGTTTTTCACGGCCCAATTGCCGTCTCATCTTTGCCGTGCATAGTGAATCAAGCAGGCATGGGACCTTGGACCTTTGAGAAAGGTGGTTGGCTTCAGGGGACCGGATGCGAGCATTTCAATTAAATTGGACACCGCAGGAAAATTGCTGAGGGGGATGAAAATGAAAATAGAACCGCACAAACCTGTGAACGTTTCTAAGACCGCTTCCTTTTTATATGATTTGAGAATCTCCTGGCGTGCTTTTGTCCTCATGCTGAAACAGGAGCATCGTGCGGCGCGCAGGGCCAAGGGCGTGAATCCGGGTGATGCTTTCTTCAACTTTGTGAAGATGTCATTTCTCAAGTTCACCTTGCTGAGGTACCGTCGCAGCGTGCGGTTCGGCAACCAGATAGTACTCGACTCGACTTTCCCGCCTTATCCGTCTGAGGCCCTCGACAAGCGCCTTTATAATTATATCAATAACTTGGATCTTACGGAACTCCCCACAGGCATCGTGTCGATCTCAACTACAAACTGCTGTCCTTATTCGTGCGCATTCTGTTCCACCGATGCACGCCGGGACACGGACGCAGACCTGGACGAGGAACTGTTAAAAAGAACCATATCTCAGGTGGAGAGCCTGGGGGTTCCTACTATCATTCTTCACGGCGGCGAGCCTATGTATAGGTATGACCGCTTCCTGCGACTTGTGAAGCATATCAACAACGATACCTGTCTGTGGATGTTCACAACCGGATATGGAGTCACTCCGGAACGGGCCAGGGAACTTAAGGAAAACGGACTATTCGGTGTATGGGTGAGTCTGGATCACTTTCAGCCCGAGGTGCACAACCGCTTGAGGGGCAATCCGGAAGCCTTTCAAAATGCCTGTAGAGCAGTTGAGAGCTTCAAGCAGGCGGGTGTTTATGCTTGCCTGTCTCTGGTGCCGCCGCCCGATTTACTCGAACCGGAGAATTTCAAGAAGTATTACAACTTCGCTCGTGGTCTGGGGGTCGCCGAGATTCGGGTAATGGAAAAGAAGCCTTCGGGGCGAGAAGCCTGTCGAGGAGTAGTGCCTCACAGTTCCGCCCTGGAAAGCTTGCAGAAAGAGCTGTTCAAAGACCCTGCTTACCGGGACTATCCGCCTTTCAGCGGGCTCTCCACGTGGCTTGAGAAGGACCCGGCACTGGGTTGCCAGTGTAGATTCGAGTACTTGTATATTACCGCCGCCGGCGAAGTTCAGCCGTGCGAGGCCGCGGAAGTTTCCTTCGGAAATATACAGGACGAGAATTTCCTGGAGCTTTATGCGCGGGCTTGCAGAGCCTTTCGTAATCCTGCCACCGGCTGTATCCCGATGGTGATGTTTGACGAAGTGCGCGAATTTCAGTCTAAGAAGGACCAGTTGTCCTCCGTCGAAAAGTCGGCACTTACTGCTGACATCATCAGCGATTTTCAGGCGCGCGGCCGCATTCCGGGCGCGTATCGCCCCATTTGGTCTATGTATCAGCGCCGGGTGCAAGCGTATCGCAAGCGCAAGGACGCAAACACGCAGCATGGCAGCTAAAAATCACACTTCATAGGGGCTGATTATTCCCGGACCCTGTAACGGAGAAGGCAAGGGTCCGGGATTGTCTTTCTGCAGCATCATTGACGGCGACTTGCAGCGATTTTCAGACGAAGAGCGGCGCAGGCTGCGACCACATCATCCTGTTCGGTTACCCATGTCACCACCGCCACATGTTTTGCTCCCCTTTGGAGCACTGAGTCGATGTTGGATGCTTTGATTCCGCCCATCACTGTCCACGGAATTGTGAGATGAGACGCGACGGCATCAATCGCTTCCAGTCCCAAGGGGTGAATTGATCCGGACTTGGTTTGAGTGGCGAATATCGGACCGATGTTGACATAATCCGCGCCTGCGCTCTGAGCTGAAACGGCCTCTTGGACTGAGTGAGTGGAACAACCGATGATCAGTTGCGGCGCTAGACTGCGCGCCGCCTCAACGGGAAAATCATCCTGGCCCAAATGGACGCCATCCGCACCGGTTGCCAGCGCAATATCGATTCGGTCGTCAACTATGAGCAGAGCATGTTCCCTGGCGCTTATCTCACGAAACTTCAGCGCCTGTCGGTATAAGGATTTGTCCGTCATGTCCTTTTCACGGAGTTGCACGACACGAACGCCCGCGTCCAGTACCTTGGCGAGGACCTCGGTGGGCGGCCGTCCCGCGCAAAATGCCCCTGTGATAACAACATAAAGGTCGGTATTCTCGAAGAGTGCCATACGCTCTTCCAGGGTCATCAACCGCCCCCCACAACCTGTATCAGTTCGAGTGAATCGCCCTCTACGAGCACGGTCGTCGGATACTCAGTACGCTGGACAATCGAATCGTTACGTTGGACTACGGTCCCGGCTGACGAAAGCGCCAATTCAGTGAGTAGTCTTTGTATGGTCAGGCCGTCGGCGCAAGTCAGATTATTTCCGTTCACCACTATTGTCATGTCTCTTTATTTCGTTAGTCGGATTTGGTCACCGGTTTCAGCGATCAAACGCCGTGAAAGCTGTGGTCGAAGTCCTTCCATACGGGATCATATCCAGCGCTGCGGATAGTACTCACCACCTCAGCGGGGGTTCGCCGATCCTCGATCTCGAATTGCGGTAGGGTTTGTTCGCCGCATGAAGCGTAGCCACCGGGACGCGTAGACGAACCCGCACTCATATGGGTGACGCCGAGGGGGATCAATCCATCGCGCAGGCCGGCCCGTTCACGAGTGGAAAGATTGAACCCTACTTCCGGCAAGAACAGTCGCATCGCGAGAATCAATTGAACGAATTCTCTGTCGGACGGAAGACCCTCAACCGGATACCGATTCGGCGTGTGTAACAACCGTGGAAAGGAAACTGAGACAGCGCTCTGCCAACACTTTTTTTGTAGGTATTTCGCGTGCAAAGCCGTCCAGAATCCGTCAATGCGCCAGTCGTACAAGCCCAGAAGCGCACCAATGCCAAGCTTTCTGACTCCGCCCAGTCCTGCGCGCTCAATGGCCGCCAGGCGATAATTAAAGTCTTTTTTTCGACCCTTCAGGTGCACTTTCGCATAGGTTTCCTTGTGATAGGTTTCCATGTACAAAGTGACACCCTCCAGGCCGAGATCAGCAAGCCTCTGGTAACCTTCGACGTCAAGAGCATAGACTTCCACCGATACGGAGGCAAAGTATTCACGCGCGATTTCCACCGCCCTGGCCAAATATTCGATGGGCGCAACCCTGGGCGCATCACCTGTCAGAAGGAGTACGCTTTGAAATCCGTGAGAAGCAAGGGCCCTACACTCAGCGTGAATCTCGGATTCCTTCAAGGTGTGCCGCTCGCCCTTCATGCCGGATCGTGTTGCATAGCCGCAATAGATACAGTCGGACGTGCAAACATTGGAAAGGTAGATGGGCGCGTAGAGGGCAATCGTTCGGCCGAAATGTCGCCTGGTGACGCGGTTGGAGAGACGCGCCATTTCTTCTAAACTCGCTTCGGCCGCGGGCGAGAGCAGAGCCGCGAGGTCTCGGGGCGAAAGGTCGTCGCACTGTAGGGCTCGCTTCACGTCGTCGGATTTGGCCTGCAAAACCTGTTCACGAACCCGGCCTTCCGGCCATGAATTCAGCACTTCTAAAAAGTCCAAAGCAGTCTCCTTGTGTTCAGCCGCTTACGGAACCAGTGAGCCGGAAACTCGCGCTTTTCTTATCCGCCTAACCCAAAAAGCCGGTCAGTGGCGACGATGCTTCCGCTGTCTCTCTGACGGGGCCCAAACCGGCTAGATAGGCCAGCCTCCCAGCCTCGGTAGCGAGCGCGAAAGCCTTGGCCATGGCCGCGTGGTCATTTGCGTCGGCCAAGGCTGTGTTGACGAGAACCGCGTCCGCTCCCATTTCCATTGCTTCAGCCGCGTGAGAAGGAGCTCCCAGACCAGCGTCTACTACCACGGGCACATTCGATTGCTCTATGATGATCCGCACCATTTCACGTGTTTTCAAGCCCCTGTTGCTCCCGATGGGCGATCCCAAGGGCATAACCGCTGCGGTCCCGATTTCTTCAAGACGCTTGGCCAGCACTGGGTCTGCCTGAATGTAGGGCAACACCACAAAACCTGCTTTCACCAGCTTTTCTGCTGCCACGAGTGTCTCAATGGGGTCTGGAATAAGATATTTCGGCTCGGGCGTCAGCTCGAGCTTCACCCATGATTCCAGTCCGGCAGCCCGGGCCATTTCGGCCAGACGTACAGCCTCTGCCGCATTCCTCGCGCCCGACGTGTTGGGCAGAATCAACTGCTTGCTGGGGTCGAGCGCAGAGAGGATGCTGTCGGCACCGCGCTTCGAAAGGTCAGCGCGGCGCAAAGCCACGGTGACAATTTCCGACTTTGAGGCTATCACAGCATCGCGAAGAGCTTTGGCTGAAGGGAACTTGCCGGTTCCCACCATGAGACGGCTTCCAAAACTCCGCCCCGCTATTATCAGCCGGTCCTTTTCCATGGATCGTTCCTTAATCTTTGTCCTGTCCCAACCAACTCACGATCAAGTCATTGAGCTTGTTTTCCCGAGAACGCAGAAAATTCGCTCGCACAAGGATCATAGTTTGATGGTCAACCTACAATATTTCAGATTTAATCTCGCTGGAGAAAATTTTACCGGAACCCAAGTTTTCAATCAAGCCTCGTGGACTTGTCAGTAGCGGGCTTCTTGTCGGGTGATCATCTAGGTCTCCGCCCCGATATCAGGAATCTCCGCCACTACCGGTGGGTCCCTGACCGGCGGACACTAATGTCTCTGCAAATGCTATTACCCTTCCTTTTTTACCTGGCCAATGCAATTTTGGAGGGCTTCTCCAAAAAGAGAGCGCATTCTTGCGGCTGAATCCTTGGGCTTATAGCCTAACTCCGTTTCGGCTTTGGCCCAACTTAAGTCCCAGATCTCGTTTAGAAAAGCGGGGCCTTTCCATTGGTCGGAGGGTATGAGATGGATGGCAGAGGTCGAATTCGCGAGATTCACGATCATTTTCCCAATCTGTTCCCATGTCAGAAAAAGGCTGCCTATGTTGTAAACTTGGCCGGATGCAGCAGGTTTTGTTATGGCAGAAATCATGGCGTTTCCCAGATCTGCCATGGTCACAAACGAGCCGCCCGCCGCGCTTACCATCTCCAAAGGCTGATGTTTCAGTGCCTTCCTAATCAAGTCCCGTAAGTGACGGCCTCCAATAGAGTCACCGAAGGCCCACCAGAAACGAAAGACGGTAACAGGAAGATTCCGCTCTTTGTAATAGATTTTACATAGTTCTTCTGCAGTGTATTTTCCCAGAGCGTAGAGAGGTTTTCTAGCATCCCCCACAACACATGGGTGGGTTTCAGTCACTGGATGTGAAACCGTACGGCCGTAAACGGTTGCGGAACTCGTGTAAATGAAGCTACGTATGCCGGAATGGGAGGCGGCTTCCAAGAGATTGATCTGCCCGTTGATGTCTTCTCCAAAAACAGTGCGGGGGTCATCGCTAAAGCCCCAAGCAAGATGGATGATCACGTCCTTTCCTTGGACTGCCTCGTTGACCAACGCCTTGTTCGTTATGTCCCCCTGCAAATAGTTAATTGATCGATTCTCGGCTACTTCTTGGACATTTGGCGCCCGATCCAGTACCGTTACCTCGTATTGTCTTCGAGACAGGTCTCTTATCAAATACCTCCCCACCTCACCAGCGCCACCAACGACCAGAATTTGCATCTTTCAGTCTCCCGGTTGATCTGTCTCAAATCTTGTGAAAGCAGGGAAGGCGGCCATAGGAACTAACTCGATACCAGGACTGCGACCTGAAGATTCTCCCCTCATCCTCTCCTGCATGGGCAGATCCCGCGTTTCGCTGGACTCCCTCTATGGGAGGGGGAATGAGGGGAGTGTGATAACCGCATGAAACGGCTGAAGCCATAGTGAACAGGCATCGCTTGTGCCCCTAGCCGCGGATGCTCGGTTTATTTGGTGGCAAGAATCTACTTTGAGGCCTCCTTCGCGATCCGGCTTCGCACCAAAGGCCGGAGGAAGAACAGGGCAGCAATTGCCGCACATACGTCGAGAATCGCCGCGATATAGTAAGGGACAACAAAGGAGCCCGCGAACCAGGAGGCCACCAGCGCGGCGCCATAGCCGGCGCACATGGTGGCCAAGCCTTTGGCGGTGTACAACATACCGTAGTTGGCGGAGGCATTCTTGGGACCAAACACGTCACCGGTCAATGCAGAGAACAAGGCGTAAATTTCACCCCATGCGAGGAAAACAAAGGGCAGCAGCATGACGAAGAGCAACGGGTTGCCCGATATCTGTGTAACCAGGAAGATGAGTACTCCTTCTAGAAGGAAAGCAAAGGCCATCGTGTACTCTCTGCCGAACTTGTCCGAAATGGCACCCCACATGATCCTGGACCCGGCGTTGGTAAGTCCTGCGAGAGTCGCGGTAAATGCGACTAGCCCTATACCGAATATCTTCGTATCGCCTACCTGAAGGGACTTGGCGATCTGAGAGAGGTTTCCGGTGGTCATCATGCCGCCGAAACACACGAACATGAGCATAAAATACATGAGATAGAACTCGGGCCTTTGGAGGGTCTCCTTCCAAGTGTACTCCACCCTTGTTTGGGCGACCCTTACGACGTCAGTAACCGGCTTGGGCACCCAACCCAGAGGCCTCCAGCCTGAAGGAGGATGAGTCAAAATCAGGGCCGCGCCAATGCCGATGATCAGCGTGGCAATTCCCCAGATGCCCATGGAGGTCTGCCAACCTACAGCTTTGATAGTCCAGTCAATGGGAATCAACGTGAGAGCGGCCCCGCCTCCGAAACCGGCCGCTGTGCAGCCGGCGGCCAGGCCCCTTTTGTCGGGGAACCATTTCACGGCGTTGGCCACTGTGGCGATGTAGATGATTCCGGCTGCGGTGCCGGCTATTACCCCGTAATAGATGTACATCTCAAAAATCGACCTGCAGAAGAATCCCCCACCGATCCATCCTATCCCTACACCGGTTGCGCCGATGAGCATGAGCTTGCGCATGCCGAATCTGTCGATCAAATACCCGGCGACCGGCACAGGCCAAGTCTCGAACAAGATGAACAGGGAGAATATCATTGCGATCTTGGGGTAGGGAACATCCACCCAGGTCTCTTTCATCCCGGGTGTGAAGAGTGTGAAGGAATACTGGAAGTTTGATATGACGATCATTGAGATCACGCCAGCAGCCAACTGCATCCATCTGTTTCCACAAATGTTTCCATATAGCTGCTTTGCGAGGTCCACCTCTGTTCCCGCCTGCGTTAGGCTCTCGTTGGACATAGCGCCTCCCTGCGAGTCGTTGAAGATTATTCCAATCAAGCGCAAGTGGATGCCCAGCCCGGTTCGGCGGGGCATCCTGCATGCCAGAGCCAAGAGCCGAGCTTTTCCCCTCTAGCGGAAAAGTCTAAGCCCCTGATGCCGGTGTGGGGATCGGAGCCTCGACGGCAATGGCCTTGATCTTTTCGATCTTCTGATCCACGAAAGCCTGCATCTTGGCGATATGTTCCTCTTTCAAGTGAGCGAAGCGCCCTTGATACTTCATGTATTCGCTGACCGGTTTATATTTCTTGGGGATATTCGAGTATTTGTATTCCCCGTTCTCCCATTCATAGAGTGACCACATTCCTGTTTCCACTGCCAATCGGCCCATCTCCACCGTCAACTTTTCATCAAATTTCCATCCCTTGGGACAAGGGGCCAGCATATGAAGAAAGGTGGGACCATCCACATTGAGGGCCTTGCGCACCTTGTTCATCAGGTCCAGGGGATGGGAAATACAGGTTGTAGCGACATACTTCACGGCCGGATGGCCTCCGATCACCAATTGAGGGGGATCTTTGGGGAAAAGGGTCTTGCCCTCGGGAATGAGCTTACCTGGAGGAGTAAAAGTCGTATGCGATCCATAAGGAGTCGTAGGCGAAGTCTGAATACCCGTGTTGGCATAGGACTCGTTGTCATAGCAGATGAAGAGGACATCGTGCCCCCGATACATCATAGCCGACATCGCCTGTAGACCGATATCCACGGAGCCGCCGTCTCCGGCCATCACGATGATATTCGGAAACGGGCCGTCGTATTTTCCCCTGCGCATCATTGTCTTGTACGCGCCCTCGATGCCCGAAGCCACGGCCCCGCCGTTGGTAATCTGGGCATGAATCCAGGAGACCGCATAAGGGGTACAAAGATAACTGGAATTGGCCACATACATGCAGCCGGTGGGTCCTACAAAAATCGTGTCCCTCCCGGCAGCCTTTGCCACGAGACGGTAATTCAAGGCGGGACCGCAGCCTGCACAGGTTCGGTGGCCGGGAACATACATCTCTTCTCTTGGCGCCCCTTGGAGAGACTTGATGGGGCCCAAGATCTGTTTCTTATAATCGAATGCTTGCATTATTTGACACTCCTTCGATAGTCTGAATTGGACTATTCTTCTTCAAAACCGATCCAGTAGACATGCCGATGGGTCTTTTTGTCTTTGGCCATCTGGTTGAGGATCTTTGCCATGTAGTAAAAGTCTTCCAGCAAGATGACCTCTCCGCCCAGACCGCCCATGAAGGACGTTACGAGGGGACGTTCTTCTAAATCGTAGAGCGAGGCACGTACTTCGTGGATCAGGTTACCGCCCCGCATGGCACCGCCATAAGAAGTACTGGTTTCCACAGTCCCAACCGCTTTTACTCCGGACAACGCTTCGGCAATCTCGAGAGTAGGCCAGGGGCGGACCCACCGCGGCCTTACCACGCCTGCTTTTACTCCCTGCTTTCGGAGGTTCCTGGCAGCGGACTTTGCGGTATTGGCATGAGCGCCCTGGACGAAGAAAGCGATGTCAGCGTCGTCCATCTCGTATTTTTCCACAAACGGGTCATAATTGCGGCCGAAAATACGATTGAAATCTGCCGTGGCCTCCTTGATTACCTGAGGGACTTCCAGGAAGGTCGCGGCCCTTTGCGCATCCATCGGCGCGCCCTGATCCGGCCGGATCTGCGGTCCGTGGGAAACCGGGCAAGTAAGGCTCAGCGGATGAGGGGCTTTGTAAGGAGGCAAGAATTCTCTTACCTGAGAAAGCTCCGCCAATTCGACTTTATCCGGGATATGGGAAATGAAATAACCGTCCTGACATACCATCTGGGGCAGCATGACGCGAGGATCTTCTCCCACACGGTAGTTAATCAGCGTGTTATCGAAAACCTCTTGCGGTGTGGAAGCCCAGCCCATAAGCCAGCCCTGATCGCGGAAGGTCATGGCATCGGTATGCTCTGAACCGAAATCTCCCGGCGGATCCAATGTTCTGTCGGCAATGGCCATCTGAAGAGGATAACGTCCACCCGCTATCGGGCTATAGAGCTCACCTGCATAGGTGACCCCCACTCCTGCGCTTCCGGTGTACGCTCGGGCGCCTGCAGCGGAAGCTCCCAAAACGACCGAGAGTTGGGCGTGCTCCCCTTCACCGTGGATGAATTCCGCGTCCAATTCACCGTTTGCCACCATTCTAGCCAGTTCCATCATGATCGCGGTGTATGGGCGGATGGGAAAGGAACAGATGACCTCTACTTCTGCTAACTTTGCAGCTTGAGCTGCCGCAGCGCAGCCGCTAAGCAACTTTTCTTGAGCCATAATATTTGCTCCTCTTTTAGAAGGGTTTTTCCAAACGAACCACACCGTCCTCAAAGTCCAGCTCCGGGACGGCAGTCAGGGCCTCCACGGCACATTCATGAATACAGAGCTGGCAGCCTTTGCAGAACTTCCAGTTCCATTCCACCTGCTCTTCTTTTTCATTATAGGACCAGCAGGAATCCGGGCAGACCATGACACACGAGAAACAAAGAGCGCACTTTTCACGATCAATGACCGGACGCACAATCCTCCAATTAGAGGTTATGAACAACTCTTGCGCGGTCACTGGAGCGGGAGTAACCGCCCCAAAGGGCACTTCCCTATCTTTGGGGACCTTTATCGTCGCCGTCTTCTGCTCGGTCGCTGGAGCCATTACGCCCGCCCCAATAGGCACTTCCCTATCCTTTGTCGACATAATTTTCTCCTTTTCTTAGGTGCGGTTGGATCCTCACTTCTCAGCCACCCCAGAAGTACGAGGCTCTAGGCTTACGAAATTTCTGGATTTTCACCTCATTGTATCCACGTTCCAGGGCTGCGACGTCACTGACGATCTTTGCCAGACTGTCTTTCTCCACCATGCCGGTCACCTTGGCCATTGCCCCAAGGAGCGGCGCAGCGATTCCGCCTCCCAGACCTGACGCGTCGACTCCTCCTTCCGAACCTGAAAAGTCAACTGTGCGCACCCCGGAGATGCTGTCGGCATCCACCGTGGCGACTGCGCCCAGCAGATCACGATTGGGAATGAATTGGAGCATGTAATCGATGGGGCGGTTCGTATTGATTAGCAGAAGCCCTCCTTCCGGCATGCCGCGCAACACATTGATCCCTTTGACTATGGTTGGTTCGACAACAACAACAACCTCAGGGTGATCGTTGGTATAGAGATATTTCATCTCTATCTCTTCTTCGCTGATGCGGACATACTTCCGGGTCGTAACAAGTACACGGTCCGGCAGGTCTTCATAATTATCGAAGGCCTGGATAAATTTGCCCTCCATCTTTGCCGCTTGCCCGAAGGCATTGGCAACGTCGCGGGCCTCTTTATCCATTACGACCCCTCTTGTCCAAACTGTTATTTCGGTCACTTTAGCCATACGGCCCTCCTTTTGGATGATGGCACAGTGAGATTCGCTCTCGGGATTCTGTGCCCGGATCTTCTGACCCCGCAAAGTGTCGACCCCGGTTCCTCATGGTCGGACGGCGGAGCGTATCGTTTCCAGTCCCTCAGCGTCACTACGCGGGGACAGGATCAATTCCGGAAAAAGTTTCTAGATGCCGATCAGCGGGTTCGATAGGAGAGAGATCCGAAAAATGAGGAAACCAATTACTCCACTTGAGAACGCAAGCGGAAATAGTATATAAGCCTATCGAGCGCAGGCTGACCCGCCCCTGCAACGCTGGGGTGTGAACGTCAAGCCGGTTCCAACGAGCCCACGCGAGATCTTTTTGCCGAGAGTACCGCGTGGGTTTCGTGTTCTGGGTTTAAGGACACATACAACGAAATCTTCCTGTTCCACCTCCTTTTGTTATTGAATCAGCCTGATGCAATCAAGGCCGGGGGCTGAATGAAATAATCGGCCCCTGCGTGGGTCACGAAACCCCGTGAACCGACTTTGCCGACAGAAATTGTTGCTTCTTCTCACCCCCTTTCTTTTTTCTAAAGATGGAACTTTCTACCTCCTCTAAGTGTCGACGCATGGCCTTTCGCGCTGCCACTCCGTCTCCATCCTTGATCGAAAAAAGAATGTTGCGATGGCCATGAAGTGATTTTTGCTTTCTATCTTCAGTTTGTGTGGATTTTCCTCGTGTTTCACTCAGCAAGTCGATAAGAGCAAGAAAAAGACGTTCCAAAACCCTGTTTCGGGCCATTCGAGCTAAAAGATGGTGAAAATGAGTATCGTTTCGAAAAGGATCCGCGCCCCTTGCTACCTCTTTTTCTTGCTCTTTTAGGATTTGTTCCAATTCACTGATTTCTTCAGGTCTTGCATTTTCCGCGGCCAATTGGGCAATCCCCGGTTCGATGATTTTGCGAATGGAAAAGATGTCAATCAGATCATCCTTCTCATGAAAGAGGGCCGCCGCGAGGGGATGCACCAGGGTCTCTTCACTGGACGCGATCACATAAGTCCCGTTGCCCTGACGCCTGTCAACCAGCATCATGGCTTCCAAAGCGATAATAGCCTCTCGTACCGTGGCTCGGGACACTTTAAAAGTTTCCGACAGCTCTCTCTCTGACGGGAGCTGGTCATCCCGTTTCAATTTTCCCTTTTCAATGAGAATACGGATTTGACTGACGATGTCTTCGTAAGCCCGCTTTTTGATTACTGCTTTAAGCATGTCAAAGACTCCTGCACTTTCCGTATTGCTTTTATTGCCTCTCGAAAGTGCCTGGCATAGATCACCAGTTCTGTCGGCGGCTTATTCTCCGAGGAGCTGATGAACTCTGAAATGGCCATCATTGTTGAATTTTTGCAGATAGACGCGATTTCGGAACCCACCATTCCTTCCGTCGAGCTGGCCAACTCTTGAAAATTCACATCCGTTCCAAGCGGTCTTTCCCGGGAATGGACCCGAAATATTTCCAATCGCTCTTTCTCATTGGGAATGGGAAATTGAAAAATACAGTCAAGACGTCCGGCTCGCGTCAGCGCAGGATCAAGTAAATCCTCCCGATTCGTGGCCCCGAGGACAATCACCTGGGAATGGTCACTTAAGCTGTCCAGTTCGTTAAAGAACTGACTGGCCACGCGCTCAGCGGCCCCTTCGTTGCTGGCAACACCGCGGGCAGGCATAAGGGCGTCTATTTCATCAAAGAACAGGATGCACGGCGCCGATTGTTTGGCTTTTTTGAAAACCTGATGCAAGGCCTTCTCTGATTCTCCCAGCCATTTTGAAAAAAGGATCGGACCACTGATGGATATAAAATTTATGCCGGTCTCGCCGACAAGGGCCTTGGCCATCAGCGTCTTTCCTGTGCCCGAAGGGCCGGTGAACAAGATCCCTCTAGGAGGGGAGACTTTTCCCACTACAAAAAGGTCCGGGTACCTGGCCGGCCAATCAACCATGGAAATAAGGGCTTCTTTAATCTCGCCCAATCCTCCCACATGGTCCCACTTCACTGTGGATCTTTCAGTGTAAAATTCACGTGTAGCCGTAGGCTCGATCTCCCTGAAGGCTGTCAAGAAATCTTGCATCTGGATGTGCAGTTGTCCCGCGGCGGTGAGAATGGATTCGAGATGATTTTCACCTTCCAGGCTAAGGTACCTTCTTAAAGCGGCCATCCCGGCCTCTTTGCACAAAGCCTCCAAGTCAGCTCCCACAAAGCCGTGAGTAATCTGAGCAAGTCGGCCCAGGTCAACGTCAGGGGCAAGCGGCATGTGGCGGCTGTGGATCTTGAGGATTTCACGTCGTCCTTCAACATTTGGGACCGGTAGAACGATCTCTCGGTCAAAGCGGCCCGGCCTTCTAAGGGCAGGGTCTATCATTTCCGGTATATTGGTCGCCCCGATGACAATGACATGTCCACGGGAAATCATGCCGTCCATCAGGGCGAGGAGCTGCGCAACCACTCTTTTTTCGACATCTCCCAAGACGTCAGCCCTCTTAGGGGCGATGGCATCGATTTCATCAATAAAGATTACGCTCGGCGCTTGGCGGGTCGCTTCTTCAAAGATCTCCCGTAGCCGGGCTTCACTTTCGCCATAAAACTTGTGAATAATTTCCGGACCGTTCACCCGCGCAAAGTGAAGTTTACTCTCGCTTGCCACTGCCCGAGCGATCAGTGTCTTTCCGGTCCCCGGGGGGCCGCAAAGCAGGACGCCTTTGGGTGCCTCAATACCCAGCCTTTCGAAAGCCTCCGCATAACGAAGAGGAAGTTCCACCATTTCCCGCACGAGCTTTAACTCATTCTCAAGTCCACCCACGCTTTCATAGGAGACATGCGAAGGTCCTTCCATGGAAAAATCGGGCTTTTTTAATATGAAACGGGTCTTTTGGTTAATGATGACCCCTCCAAGCGGAGAAGTCGCTTCCACCTTAAAAAAACGTTCCTTTCCTCCCAGAAAAGGAACGTTGATTTTATCCCCCAACAAAACCGGCAAGCCTTGAAGGACCTTAGCAAACTGGTCCAACTCGTCTCTTTCGGGCAACGCGCTGTTAAAATCGAGCGGAGTGACGAGGACCGTCTCAGCCGTTTGACGGCGTATCTTTCTTACCTGGACCAGCTCGCCTACACTTGTTTGTCCATTGCTGCGAGTGATGCCATCAATCTGAATTACCTTTTTCCCGTCGTGCCCCGAAAGAGTGCCAGTGATGCGGGCAACCGTCGTTTTGGCTCCCTTGATCTCAATCAAGTCTCCCAGCACGCCATTTAAGGCCTTGATGTCGTCGGCATTGAGGCGCGCCCAGCCCTTGCCTAAATCTTCTACGAGGGCCTCAGCGACCCTAAATTCAAGGTGAGTACCCATCTCGCAAGCCTTTATTGAGGGGGATCAACTGGTTGAAAAGTCCCTTCGCAATGTGGCTCTTTTTCACAATTCCCGTTGCCATCCGACACCGAGTCGGTCTTGTAAGCACACAGATCTCCGCACATCGTGCAGGTTTCATGGTCCTCACGACAGGTTCGCCCGCGGATACGCCGCGCCAGTTCAGGATCTATGGCCAGCCGAAGCTGTTCGGACCAATTGCGATCCTTTCTCACGCGGCTCATCTTCTCATCCCATTCCCATGCGCCCGGCCTGCGCTTTACCAGGTCGGCCGCGTGCCCTGCAATCCTGGCCGCGATGACGCCCATGCGCACGTCCTCTACGTCCGGCAGCCCCAGGTGCTCTGATGGAGTGACGTAACAAAGGAAATCAGCTCCGTGAAGGGCCGCCAAAGCGCCGCCAATTGCAGAAGTTATGTGATCCAGACCCGGCGCAACATCCGTTACAAGTGGTCCCAGCACGTAGAATGGAGCATCGTCACAGAGCCTCTTCTGAAGAATCATCTGAGTGGCAATCTGATCCAACGGGACATGTCCCGGGCCCTCAATGATCGCCTGGACCCCCTTTTCTCGCGCCCGGCGGCAGAGTTGACCCAGGGTAATGAGTTCTTCCACTTGAGCTTGGTCCAGTGAGTCGGCAATAGCGCCGGGGCGCAGGCCATCGCCCAGGCTAATCACCATGCCGTAATGCTTGCATATGTCCAGGACTTCGTCGTAACGCTCAAACAGGGGATTTTCCTTTTTGTTGGCCCGCATCCAACGAGCCAGGAAGCTACCGCCACGGCTCACGATGCCACAGACCCTCGGCTTGTGCCCGAGGTGCGACAAGGCGGCAAGGGTTACTCCACAGTGGACAGTCACAAAACTTATTCCATCTTCTCCGTGAAGACGAATTGCGTCGAGCATTTCCGCCGTTTCCATCCGCTCGCCGCCGCCTCTTTTTCTGATCGCATCCACAATGGCTTCATAGATGGGGACCGATCCAACAGGGACCGACGATTCTGAGACGATCTTTCGGCGTATGGATCGTAGATCTCCTCCTGTGGAGAGATCCATCACGGTGTCACTACCCGCACTTAACGCTGCTTCCAGTTTGCGCAGCTCAAAATCCTCGTCACACACATCTGAGGAGGTGCCGATATTCGCGTTCACCTTCACGCGGAGATTTTCGCCGACGGCCACTGCTTTGCCGTGGGGAGACGCTTTGAAAACAGCCAGGGTTCCCCGTTCGAGATCCTGAAGCAGGGTTCGGTGTTCCACGCCCTCTTGCAAGGCGATCTGTTTCAAAGATTCCTTCGCGACTGAGGCATCCATGATCTATCCGAGGTTCATACTACTAGTGAACCGGAAGTAGCTGTTAGTGTTGATAATGTGATCTAAAGGTCTGACCACCTGATGACTTTATCATCAGATGGATAATACATCCTCTCAAGGGGAGATAACTTTGTCAAGAATTTTCGAGATGATCTTGCAAGTTCACTCTTCTGTTCAGGCAACAAGCAAGACAAATGCTGTAGAGACTGAGATGAAGCCTGGAGACGCTCATCGGGGAGATAACAGTTACGGTCGCGGCCATCGAGTAAAAAGTTGCTCGTTGAGCGCGGGCGATGTAGGGCGATCGCCGCGCTCAACGTCGACCTAATCGTGTCGGACCGGTGTCCCAGAGATCATCGGTGCTTTTCTCATCCGGCTATGCTTCAGTTGTACAAAGTCCCTGTCATAAGGGCACATTGATATGGAACTCGCGCCGGTCCACCTAAGAGATGGCTATACCAATGATTGTTGGACTGTATTTGCGACGCTTCTTGGCCCTCCACCGGACCTATGGGCAGATCACAAGCGGTTATTTGCTGCTCCACAATGCTCGCAGTTCCGGCAGTGCCTCCCGTGACGATCGGAGGCAAAGCCGACCAAAAGGCGATCACAAAGAATAATCCGTATAATGATACTGCAAAAGCTATCAAATACTTATTCTTCTTCACATCGGACCTCCTCAAACTACTTTACCGTGTGTCACACTAATGATCTCACCGGTCCTAAAATCATTAGTACGTCTTCCGTTCCATTTATCTTAGATGCATCTCTTAACCGCAAGGTTCGCGCGATTGTTCACTATGTTAATTGACTCACTTAACAAAGCGTGGTAGTAGTATCATAGATTGACAGGAACATGAGAAAATGAAGATTTCCACAAAAGGCCGGTACGGATTGAGGGTGATGGTGGAGCTGGCGACTCGATTCGGTCAGGGACCCATCTTGGTGGGGACCATTGCCAGCGCCCAGAACATTTCGGGAAATTACATCCACATATTGTTGGCCGCTCTCAAGGCGGCCGGGTTGGTGCGAGCTATTCGAGGACCGACGGGGGGATATCAATTGACCTGTGATCCTGGCAAAATTACTACTCTCGACGTCGTGCGCGCGCTCGAAGGACATGCCTGGCCGGTTGCGTGCGTTGCCAACGAGGAGTGGTGTTCCAAGTCCAAAACGTGCGCGGCTCGGGATGGTTGGCGAGAACTCGCAGCTGCAATGGAAAAAGTCCTTTCGGCGATCACTCTGGAACAACTCGTAGCAAGGCAGCGTGCAAAATCCGAAGGTGCAATGATGTTTCATATTTAAGAGGGATTCACTATATGGACGATTCGTACGAACGACTCAAGGACCTGATTCGCCAGATGAATGGTGCTGTGGTGGCCTTCTCCGGCGGAGTAGACAGCACCGTGCTTCTTGCCGTTGCACAGGAGGCGCTCGGACGGCGAGCCCTTGCAGTGACCGCCCTTTCCCCTACGTATCCTGCGACAGAGCTGTCCCGGGCCAAAGACCTGGCGAAGCGTTTAGGCGCCCGTCACTTGGTCATCGAAACGCGCGAGTTTGAGCATCCTGTCTATCGAGCCAATCCGCCGGACCGCTGCTACTTCTGCAAGAAATACCTGCTTGAAGAGTTGATGGATATCGCGTCTCGGGAGGGATTGCCATTTGTGATGGACGGTTCCAACACGGATGATCTAGGAGATCTCAGGCCAGGGCGCGCAGCCGCGACAGAATTGGGTGTTCGATCGCCATTTGTCGAGCTGGGCTTGGGTAAGACAGAAATTCGTCGCATGGCAAAAGAGCTTGGCCTGTCTAACTGGGACCAACCTTCCCAGGCTTGCCTGGCCTCTCGTATTCCATACGGAGAGGAGATTACCTTGGCCAAGCTGGAGCGCATCGCGCGTGCTGAAGATGTGATGCATGAACTGGGTTTTCGCCAGGTCCGTGTACGAGACCACGGCACCCTCGCCCGTATTGAGATTTCATCGGACGAACTGGACCGCGCTCTTCTTTTAGACATGCGAAAACAAATCATCGATGAATGCAAGAGAGCCGGCTACACATACGTGTGTGTAGATCTGGAAGGGTATCGCACCGGCGCCATGAATGAAGCACTGACTCATCGTTGACAAGAATAGAGCTTTTTATGTTGAGATCTGCGCGACGCCAGTTTGGGAGATTCGGCCTTTTACTTGAGGGGCATATTCTTTGATCTGAATGTTGGGCATGTGGATTGTAAGCCGATCAGGGGACAAAAAAGAGCCCGAAGAAAGTCAACCTTGCCTGTATCAGCTTGATATAACTTGTCGATTTATTAATGTTGTTGATTAGTAAATTTGTAAAGTATACTATACTTAAGACTACAATTGTTCTCTATAATGAACGCACGAAATGATGGCATCAGTTAAACTCCAAAAAAGCGAAGGTCAGGTCAGTCCCAGCCGTGAAAAATGCCGGGTGGGCCCGGAAATCTCGATTGATGAGGCCAGAGACCTGCTCCGGAATGATGAACGGGTAACCCTGGTGGATGTGCGAAGTGAGGGGGAGATGTGTTTGGGACATATCAAGGGCGCTCGATTCGTAGCTCCGGGCCGTATCGAGGAGGAGGCGAACACACTCTCCGAAGAAAAGGACGCTCCTATCATCGTGTACTGTTCTTCCGGTGACCGTTCCCTGCGTGCGGCCGAGAAATTGAGAAAGATGGGATTCAGCAACGCGTGTTCCATTGCGGGCGGTTTCAATGAGTGGCTGAAGTTGGGCTGCGAGCTGGTCACCGACAGCCAGTTCACGGTTCAACAGCTTGACCGTTACAGCAGGACCATGCTCCTCAGAGACATTGGAGAAGAAGGGCAAATTAAGCTCATGAACGCAAAAGTTCTCCTGGTCGGCGCCGGCGGTCTCGCTTCTTCCGCAGCGCTTTATCTTGCCGCATGCGGTGTCGGGAACCTTGGAATTGTGGACTTCGACCGGGTTGATCTTTCCAACCTTAACAGACAGGTCATTCACGGAACGGATGATGTCGGCAGGCTGAAAGTCGATTCGGCAAAGGCGGCCATCGGGCGGATCAACCCGGACGTGAACGCAATCGTTTTTGCTACTCGCCTGGTGCCGGGAAATGCCCTCGAGATAATATCCGATTTCGACATTGTCATGGATGCGTGCGACAACCTCAGCACAAAGTTTCTGCTCAACGATGCCTGCTATTTTGCGGGCAAACCCTACGTTTTTGGCGGCGCTGTCGAATTTGACGGGCAGGCAGGTGTTTTTTGGCCAAGAAGTGGCGGGCCTTGTCTGAGGTGCCTCTTCCCAAAACCGCCGCCGCAGCATCTCGCGCCAACCTGAAGCCAAGTGGGCGTCCTCGGGGTTGTCCCGGGACAAATTGGCTTGGTCCAGGCCACGGAAATAATAAAATTGATCCTAGGAATAGGAACACCAATGATCGGTAAGTTTTATATCTATAACGCTCTTACATTAAGCACCAGATTTGTTGAGACCGGAAAAGATCCCGACTGCCCTTTGTGCGGAAAAAGTCCGAGCATAACCGGTCTGGTCGGGGATGGTAGCGCTGAATACGAAGGCTGTTGACACAGTGGGTAATGGGACGATCCGACCGTCTAGGGGGAAGTCCCGCGCCCGCTCTATGAATCTTTCACATTATGGGAGGGCCTTAAATGGCAGAGAAGAAAAAGGGCTTAGTTGCCGCTGAGAAGACGGAAGAAAAGCCACAGAAGGTGAGATTGACATTAGTGGATAGAGAAACCGGAGAAAGCAGGGCCTGTACTCTGGATGAAGTAAAGACATGGGACTGGGGTAACCCGGATCAATGGATGATGATAGGAGGCTGGCAGATCACCAGCTATGCGAGCTTTCTCCATGTGGTCGGTCTGAGAATTGAGAACGGACATAGAGATATTGAGATACTGGTTGCGCCCCGTTTCGCTATGCTTTCCGGAGGATGAGTTGACCGAGTGTCGTTGGATCGTAAAGAAGAATGAATCGAATCTATCTCGATCACAATGCTACCACCAGACCGGATCCCGTGGTGCGGGAAGAGATGTTCTCCTGCCTGGACAATGCCTTTGGCAATCCATCCAGCTTACATGCGTTCGGCCAGGAAGCCCGAAGGATCGTTGATCGGTCCCGGAATCGAGCGGCCAAGCTAATCAGTGCCGCCCCTGACGAGATTATTTTCACCAGTGGCGGCACTGAATCCAATAATCAGGCCTTGTACGGAATTGCCGAAAGCCTCGGCAAGCACAAGCGACACATCATCACAACCGCAATCGAACACCACGCATTGTTGCATCCTTGCGCCTATCTGGAGCGGCGCGGCTTCGAAGTCACCTACCTGCCTGTTGATGAAAATGGTCTCGTGGATCCTCAAGATCTCATCCGGGCTTTGAGAGAAGACACCAGTTTAGTGTCCGTCATGCTGGCCAACAACGAGGTCGGTACGATACAGCCCCTGACTGAGATTGCTGCAATAGCTAAAGACAGAGGAGTGCTGACGCATACCGACGCGGCACAGACGGTGGGCAAGATCCCGGTGAATGTGGAAGAGCTTGGTATTGATCTGCTTTCCTTTTCCGGACACAAATTCTACGGACCCAAGGGGATCGGCGCGCTTTACGTTCGACGAGGAACACCCTTGCAGCCCATTCTCTATGGCGGTCATCAAGAACGCGTCCTACGGGCGGGGACCGAGAATGTGCCCGCTATCGCTGGATTTGGAAAAGCTTGCGAGCTTGCGGAAATGCGCCTCGACCGGTATGATAAATTGATTCGAAGCCTTCGGGACCGGTTCGAATATGCGGTCCTCAAGCAAATTGATGGGGCACACATTAACGGCCACCCGACGCTTCGTCTTTCGAATACTTCAAATATCGGCTTTGAGGGCGCAGACGGAGAGATGCTTGCAATCAACCTGGATCTCGCGGGGGTTGCCGTATCCACGGGGGCCGCGTGCAGCTCCGCGGACCGCGAACCCTCCCACGTTCTGTTGGCCATGGGCCGCAAACCCGAAGAAGCCCTTGCATCGGTACGCTTTTCTTTTGGTATGGAGAACGCTTCGGACGAAGTGGACCAAATAGTGGACCTTTTGCGTGATACCTTGGGAAGTCTCAGGTTAAACAAGGCTAATACGGGCTGAATATGGATGACCGGCGGAAACACCTGCGCATGGGTAGTTCAAAAGAACGCGTAGTCACGGCCATGAGTGGGGGCGTCGATTCGAGCGTAACAGCAGGGTTGTTGGTGCAGGAGGGTTTTCAGGTCATCGGAGTAACGTTGCAGTTACATGAATGCTCTCGGAACATCGGAAAGGCGTGTTGCGGAATTGAAGGGGTGGCCCAGGCCCGGGAAGTGGCCGGAATATTGGGGATTCCCCATTACGTACTGAGCTGGCAGAAGCAATTTGAGGATCTCGTTCTGCGCCCTGCTTGGGGAGAGTTTGCCCGGGGCAGAACTCCCAACCCTTGTGTACTATGCAACGGGCGAATCAAATTCGGCTTGCTGATGGATCGTGTCCGCGCATTCGGCGCCAAGTGGGTGGCCACCGGCCACTACGCGCGCATCGTGACCTCTCCTGCCGACACACCGGTGTTGCTCAGAGCCAAAGACAAGGACAAGGACCAGTCGTACTTCCTTGCCAGACTGAACAATACTCAATTGCAGCGAACTTTATTTCCCATCGGACATTTGGAAAAAAAACAGGTCAGGGAGCTGGCGCGGCAGTTCCATCTCCCCAACGCGGACGCTCCGGAAAGCCAGGACGCTTGCCTAGTGGCGCCTGGCGAAAGCTTTTCCGAAATGTTGCGGTGCAGGTTTGACGAGCCGGCAATCACGGGACCTATCATAGACAGTGACGGGCGCACGATAAAATTTCACAAGGGAATTCACCGGTTTACTGTCGGCCAAAGGAGAGGGCTCGGTATTCCCGCGAAGAGTAGACTCTGGGTAAAAGAGATCGATAGCGTCGGCGCCGCTGTCTTCGTCACAGGCGACGGCAGTGAGCTACTTTCCGACGGATTAACGGCTTCCGATATCCGATGGCTTGGCGAGAAGCCCACCAAATGGCCGATTGCGTGTGACATCCAGACAAGATACCGGCAGAAACCGGTCAAGGCCAGTGTGGAACCGATTGGGCATGATTCTGTGCGTGTAAGCTTCAGCCGAGCGATTCGGGCCGTGACACCGGGTCAAGCCGCAGTGTTCTTCGATGGCGACCGGGTTTTAGGAAGCGGGTGGATTGATGCGCCGACGTAACCAAGATACTCTCAGCCGGATAGCTACCTCCTCCCGCGAACGACTAATCGTGTTTACTCGCTACCCGGAAGCCGGTAAAACCAAGACCCGACTCATAGCTGAATTGGGGCCTGACGGGGCGGCGGACCTTCAGCGCCGCATGGCGGAACATGCGATTCGCCGCGTCGGGGAAGTGATAAAAAGCCGAGGCGCTTCTATTGAAATCCGCTACGAAGGCGGTAATCAGATCCTGATGAGCCAGTGGCTGGAGGGTAATTTCCTCTATCGGGAACAGAGGGGTAAAGACCTGGGCGAAAGGATGCTCACGGCGTTCGTGGACGCGTTCCAGGACGGGGTTAAGCGGGTGCTGCTCGTCGGGACTGATTGTCCGGGCATCACTTCGGAAATTGTGGAAAGAGGCTTCCAGGAACTCAGCCGATTTGACGTAGTGCTTGGACCTGCCGCGGATGGAGGGTATTATCTCATTGGTCTAAAGAAATCCTACCCTGAGTTGTTTTACGACGCGCCGTGGGGAACCGATGAAGTACTTAATTGGACATTGAAAATCGCATGTTTTCACGGACTGAGCACGAGACTCCTGGATTGTTTGAGTGACGTGGACAGGCCCGAGGACTTGCATATATGGAACACCTGATTTCAGTTATAATTCCGACTTTGAATGAAGAATCGAATCTTCGCGCCGTAATTGATGATCTCGTCGGCCTGGAAAATATTGAGACAATTGTTGTCGATGGCGGCAGTAGCGACGGTACATGTGCCGTGGCGGCATCGTGCGGTGTCAAATTGATTGAGACCGCGAGAGGCCGCGCAATTCAAATGAACGAAGGAGCAAGGGCAGCCAAAGGCGACATTTTACTGTTCTTGCACGCAGACACTCGATTGCCGCACAATTGGGCCCGGCTGGTCCGTGACGAGCTAACAAAGGCGGGAACTGCCGCGGGAGCATTCGAATTGGCTATTGACGGAAATATGCGGGGACTAAGAATTATAGAACGCATGGCCAACCTTAGGGCACGGTGGCTTCAGCTCCCATACGGTGATCAGGCGATCTTCCTGAATGCGGCGTTATTTCGCAGCGTTGGTGGATTCAGCGACCTGCCGATAATGGAAGATTTTGAATTCATTCGACGTCTTCGCGTCCACGGGCGAATCAGGACCGTTCCCAGTCGTGCGACCACGTCTGCTCGTCGCTGGCAGGATTTGGGGGTATGGCGGACGACGTTGATCAATCAAACCCTGATCATAGGTTACTTGATGGGGATTTCCCCGAAATTTCTGGCCCGAGTGTACTACGGGGACTATCCCGCCATCTGTAAGGACCAAAAAAAAGAGCCTGAACGGACTTTGTCATGCGAGCCTTAGTCACTGGAGCTACCGGTTTCATAGGCAGCCATGTAGTGGAATTTCTCTTGGCCGAAGGATGGGAAGTCGTCTGCCCGGTCCGAAATCCTTCAGTTTTGAGGCACTTGGAAAGGCAGCCGGTGCATGTGTTTCCGCTTGACCGACTGGCCGCAGAAATCAAGCAACGTTCGGACCTGGATTACGTCATCCATATTGCCGGGGCGACTCGTGCAATAAATTATGAAACCTATCATCGCTCCAATGTAGATTTAACCCGGCTGCTGCTGGAACTTCTCCGATCTCAGAATATCAAGGCCGAGTTGAAGAGATTCGTTCTGGTAAGTTCTCAGGCCGCTGTGGGACCCTCTCCGGCCGACGGTAAGGCCGTAACTGAAGAATATCCTGCATCACCCGTGTCCATGTATGGACGCTCCAAGCTCGAAGCTGAACGGGTGGCGGCCGAATTCATGAACGATCTTCCCATAACTATTGTCCGCCCCCCTACCGTATTTGGTCCGCGCGACACAGATGTTCTCAATGTCTTCAAATGTGCCTGTTACAGGTTCGCTCCGTGCATTTCTGGTCCTGACAGGCTCGTCAGCATCATTTATGTGAAAGACCTAGCCCAAGGCATTTCAGCCGCGGCTCGGTCTGATGTGGCTAAAGGCGAAACCTATTTTCTCTCCAATCCCGACCCGGTGGTATGGAAAGAATTCGGGCTTCAGGTTGCCCGGATAATGGGTTGCCGCGCCGTGGCGTTACCAGTTCCCATTAAGATTATGAAATTGCTAGCCTTAGCCGGAGAGTTTGCCGGCCGCCTTACCGGTGAGCCAAGTCTGTTCAGGACGGAAAAATTTGAAGAGATGAAGCAACTAGCCTGGGTTTGTTCACCAAATAAAGCGTTGCGTGAACTTGATTGGTTCACGACCACACCGCTTGATCATGCAATTCAAGAGACTGCCCAATGGTACGTGGACCACGGCTGGATCTGATTGTGTCCAAAATGGGAACCTGCGAGAGTGCAGAAACAGCCCTAGAAATCCCCCCATTTTCTCCTTCACTAGAGGCGGATTAAGGTACTATTATTTCTCGTAAAAGGCGAAGAAATCCTTCCCGTAACCCTGGTCGTATCTCTTCAAAGTGTACTGCAATTGCTCCGGTGAAAGCCGGTCCCGTTTCACTATTTTGTCATTCTCCGTCCTAAAATAGAAATTGCAGACGATATTATGGATGTTCGCATCTCCGTGTATCGCTCTTTTGCAACCGGCCAGCACCAATGCTTTCGACAAATCTTTCGTACTCACATGATGTCCCATGGCGAAAATCAGGTTCCCATCGTCTCGGATACCAAAAGCCGTCCGGTTAGCCAGAAACCAAAACTTGTTGCCCATGGTGCTTCGGCCCTGATTGTCTATCAAGAACCCACCCAGGCCAAGTTCCGAATCCACGACTTTCCCGTTCCTCACAACATTCTCGACCACAGCGCCGTCTTTGATCAAGAGATACCGTAGCTGTCTGGCATCCTTCACGAATTGAAGAGGAATGTCATCAGTCCATTCGATGATGTCCACGGAGTCGTCTCGATAGATCACCATAGTAGCCATTCCAGGCACCATCGGATAAACCACTCGCCCTCGAAACACCGCTCCCGCGCCCCGAGCATGCTGTTGCATCCACATTGCGTTGGTAATAGCAACTATTTTGGAGAGATTTTCGCGTTCCGGCATATAAGAAATTTCATACATGCCTGGTTCGGTCTGACCTATGAACAGGCGCGGCTTGAGTTTGGCCATATCAAATAGAGCCATATAAACCATTGAGTTCGGAAATTCCGCGCTTGGACGATAAACGGTCTTGTAGACCAGAGGGCGCCCATCTGCCCCTCGGGGCATGTCGTCCGATGTCCAGATGCCTTCGCCCTCCAGCGCAGGCGAAGTGTAAAGTGGAGGAATGGCCGGAAGTTTGAGAGACAACGGGTCAGAATTGCTCACAGTGTCTGTCTTCGATTCCGTCTCCAAGGTGGTATCGTCAACCGGGGTTTGCTCACGTGAATTCTGGGAATCATCCGCCTGAGGAGGACGGGCAAACAGGTCTTCCAGCCAGCCGGGCAGTGCGAGTTCGTCTACCGAATCCAACTGCTGGTCATGATCCGCTGTGCCAGAACTGATTTTGGCATGCTTCTGCAAAGCCGAATCAAGTGCGCCCCCAGACACCGGAAGCAGGAAGATCATGGATACGATTAGGAAGGCAGAAAGCACCGAAATCCTATACCCCATATCACACCACGTCATAACAAAAATAAAGTGGGCATGCCTTGGGGCAGCCCCGCAAGCATAGAATCATATCAAAGCTTTTCAAAAAATTCAAGAGTCAGTCACCGCGCGCTCCAGCGCATGCGGCCTTAAAATAGTTTGAGGAAATTAACTCTATGTGCCTCAATGTCAAGTTTTTATTAAGTGCTGAGGAAGTCGATCAGCAGTCGAATGGCCCCGCAGGGCGGTTCGAGGAATGAGACATGTCAGAAACCATCAGAGGCACGTTCTCGAAGCAGATCCGCCAAGTCGTCCGGCTCGAAATCCAGATGCATGAATATTTTTTTCTCTACACTAAGTGTATTCTCTTTCATCCATCGAAGACCCTTCAAAGCTTCAAGGCTCTTCCCATAGGTCTTCTCCAGGTAGTCGAACCTCTCTTCCAAACTTACGACGGCGTCATGGACCACCCGCTTGTCAGAATAAAACAACACATGTTCCTCCCCTACCGGATCATCCATGTTGGTCCTGAGAACTACATGTTGGACAACGATACGTGCTACAGCCGGGAACCCTTCCTGGTCCAATATCTCCTTTCCTCTGACATCGTGATACTTGGAGCCGTCGAGAATGCACGGATATTTTCCGACATCATGAAGCAGGCATGAAGCCCTTATCAGGTCCATGTCAACGGTCAAATTCTTATTGAGCAACTCCAGGCCGAGCAGCCTTCCAACTTCCCACACCTTTTTGGAATGCTGAACTATATGTTCAGGTGTTTCGTAGCGTTCCAGCAAAGCAATGCAGGAGTCTTCGTCAGGGATTCTCATCAATGTCATAATCTGTTCCCGTAGATCAGAGGTCGGGGCTTCACTAAGTATAGCAACTGTGTCTAAAAGCGTAAACCTGCCGACCGACTCGTTCTCACAATCGAAGTTGGTGTCGGCTTATGCAACATTGAAACTGGAAGTCCAACATCTCCTGCATCCGAAAAAGACGGATGCCCTCCGTCAAGTCGAGGGGCGCTGGTACCTGATCTCCCTGGCCCGCTGTTGCAAATCTACAACTTTGTCGGTCTCGTCAACAATCTCCTTGCCTAAAAGCGTTTCGATGAGATCTTCGAGGGTTACCAAACCTGCGACCCCGCCATATTCGTCCACAACTATGGCAATATGGCGGCGCTGCTTGAGAAATCCGGTGAGCAAGGCCAATGAATCTCTGGTCTCCGGCACGAACGAAATCGCTTTGGCCAGAGACTTTATCCGAGACTGCGGATTACTGAGGGTCTTTGCTGAGAAAAGATCGTGAATCGTGATGTAGCCAATGATGTTTTCACGGTCTTCCTCGTAAATGGGGATTCGCGTGAGACCCCTCTGATCTACGGCCTTCAAGGCTTCTTCTACGGTGGTTTCCGCGTCCAGTGAGAACACAACGGTTCGAGGGGTCATGATCTCCTGAACCTGTCGGTTCTCAAGGGAAATTATATTGTGAACCAGAAGGCTTTCGTCATGAGAAATTTCTCCCTCTGTGGCTCCCATCCGTACAACCGCCAAAATTTCCTCTTCTGTCACTTGTGGAGCTTTGTGGCCTCGGGTGATCAGTCCGGCAAAAGCCTGCGTGAGGATTATCACGGGATACAAGACGTATTTCGTCACTGTGACCGGCCATACAATCACCGGCCAAAGAGTGCGCCAGTATACGACGCCTAATGTTTTAGGTGCGATCTCCCCAATCAATAGAACGGTCACAGTGAATAGTACAGTGAACAACGGGACCAGCCAGTTTCCCAGTGCTTCAGCAGCATATAAACCGACCACTGTCGCGCCGGCCGTATCCGTCACCGTGTCCAAAATCACAATGGCCGAAATGGGCACGGCAATGTCTCGTTTCATTTCAATGAGGCGCTCTGCCAGTCCAGCATGTCTTCCCTCGGTTTTGGCCACTTCCAGGGTGCTCATGCGGCTGGAATAGAGCGCTGCTTCGCATAATGAACAGGTGAAGGAAATGAGAATTGTCAGCGCTACTATTGTTACAAGTACAGTCATAATGAACCCCGTTTGCCCGATCACCTACCCAAGCGCAAAATGACCCGTTGCTCGTCATGTTGCAGTCTCGGGACACAGGCCCCAGCTTCCTTTAATCACTGTTAACATTCAACAGCCGTCAAGTCGGTGCAGATTCAAGAACGGGCCGGAATAACTGGTGAGTGGGCTATGATTTTGTCAGCCGCTCTTGAATAAAATTGCACAGGGTTTCCGGTTCATCGGTTCCTATGCGATATATCCTGCCATCCTTCATGTAGATTTCTACCGCATCCAGACCGCTAATGTTGTACATCCAGCCCCTGTCGAGCTTGCGAATGCCCCAACCGTAATACCATTTATTGCGGACAGGACTGCAATGCTCAATGTCTTTCCATCTGAATTTCGTTCCGATCACGCCTATCCCGAATCTGACCCCCAGACCGTCATCGTCCGCGACAACGGTGAGGCAGTAGAATAGTACGATCAATAGCATCAATGCTATAAAGAACACCGCGTTTACCAATTCTCCATAAAAAATCCATAGCAGGCCGACGAGAAGTCCAGCCCCTCCCACCAATGCTATCGTGAGCCATCCAATTTGCTTGTGGAAATACATGCTGACTTCCCCTTTACTCTACGGCTTTGCTCCAACGTGATTACCATGATGTTATAGCGGCGGTGCTCTCCAAGCAGGCTCGAAGCTTTGGGAACGCATCCCGCTCAAAGGAATATTTCAGGCAATACGAATAGGAGTGGCTTCTATGAGGACCTCGAAGAATCCCGGGATCTTCCGCTTCACGATAGAGTCCTAGGACACAATTTCTCAATCCGCAGGCTGAGTGCAGAGTGGTCCGGGTTTTCGGCATCCGATGACAGGCGAACGACTCCATAACCTTTTTGTCTGTAGCGCTCATCGTCATGCATAACAATTGCTTTCGGGATGAATTTCAATTGATAGCCGGCATCAAATAATCTCTTGGAAAAAGACACATCTTCACCTTGGTAAAAGCCAAGCTCCTCATTCCATGAATGTTCCCGGAATATGAAATCCTTATAAATACCGTACCCTCCGGTTACGTATTGGCATTTGTCGAACATTTCATGGTAAGACCGCAGAAAGGTGGAATTCTCTATGTAATTGACCCAGTCGCAGTATCGGCTGAGATCAGGATTTACTATTATGCCCGTTGCGACATCAAAGTTGCCTCTAATTTCGTTCACTGCGCTGGCCCATTTGGGATGAAGCAAGAAATCATCATCAAGACACACAAATTTGTTGAACGCGGCTTTGTTCGCGAGGACATTACGCATAGCCCCCAGCCTGCCTTCAGACGCAGCCTTGTCCATGGGAAATCTTCTTATGCCGCCGTTGGAGGGAATGTCATCTACACAGCCTGCAATGAGAATTTCATAGCCATCTTGTGGTAAGTTCTGACGATGGATCGTTTCGATCAACCTGGCCAATTTCTCATTTCTCTTTCCGTTGGTAATTATACCGAAGCTGAAACCTTTGGGATTGAAAGATTGCCTGGTTTTTCCTGCACGAGTAGGTGGCAGGGCCTTGCCAAAGTCATTGAGCAGCTCGATTCTTTGAGCCAGAGTTAAGATCTCGATTCTATTGATTGCGGCAACGTTCTCAAGAAGCTCATTTCTGAGAATCTCGATTTCCTGTCTAAGTATTTCTTGACCCGTACTCCCGGAACCCTCAACGTCGGTACGAAGGATCTCGATTTCTCGCCTCAGCGCTCCGATGCCGTTTCCCTGACTACCGTTAAGCGCCTGCTTTAATGTTTCGATCTCGCGCTTTAGCGAGTCTATCTCTTGATATTTCACGTACGGGAATAATTTTCTGACAAAAGAACCGATCTTATATTTCAGTTCCTGGCCGAACATAGGCCGTTCCTCCTGACAAAGCTGTCACAGCGATTATTCTCTTAGTCGCCGCAACGCCACGAAAGTTTCATTTGTTTCAAATGCTTACCGGTTAGTAGCCCATTGTAGCCAGGGTCACGGGTGTGGCCCCCCTGCAAAATCCAATGGGAAGTTAGAACCATGGATGGGCTCGCGATCCGTTTCCAAATTCGGATGTTTTCGAGTTGAAAAACCTGGTTTGATTCAGTGCGCCCCAAAGCACGCGTTTGCATCCCTGAAAATTTCTTTGCGGCAAGATGCTCAATCGTTAATAGTATGCCACAACTGACCTGAATTCAAGTCAAATCTTGTTTCAGCTCCGGCGTTCCCCCGATCTCAAACCAACCTATGCAGGAATAATTTGTGAAGGGCTATTCATTCAAGGCTCTCGTACGCCCGCGTCTTGCCGAGCGTTGGTGTATTGTTGCTCGTTATTTTACTTGACGGTATCGGCCCAGCGGTGATATCAAAATGTTGTTTCATACAAAGAACCGCAGTTCTGGTGAACGAACTAATGACAACCCCCCAAAAAACCGGAATAAATGACAAGTACCTGGTACCCGCTGTGGAGCAAGCTTTACGTATCTTGTTCCGCATGGCAGAGGCCGAATCGGCCCATATGAACTTGACCGAGATCTGTGAGAAGCTACGAATACACAAGAGCACAGCTTTCTGTATTCTCCACACACTCCGAAAATTCGGCCTGGTTCAAACGACCGGCAGAGGAAAGGGCTACACGCTTGGCCCAGGTATTATCGGCCTCTCACGAAGATTTCTTGACACTCTCAGCACTCCAAAGCTTGCCGAGCCTCTTTTGGCGGAACTGGCGGCCAAGGCCGGAGCTACGGCAGCCCTTGGGCTGATCGCGGACCGGAATGTGTTTGTCGCGGCTAAGCACGAAGGTGGGCGAGCAATTGGTATGACCATGCGCGTAGGCCATCGTTTCCCGCTTACCTACGGCTGCCACGGTAAGGCTATAGCCGCCTTTCTCTCTGAGAAGGAACTTGAGGTCCTGCTGCGGCAGGAAGAACTTTATTTCCATGGAGATCCGTCGAAGTTTGACAGGGATAGGCTTGATGAGGAAATGAGCAGATGCCGCCGGGAATGGGTCGCCGACGACCTGGAAGAGATGGTGCCGGGGCTCAATGTTGTCGCAGCGCCTGTGCTCGGACCCAACGAACGACCCATCGGATATATAGCGGTACTCGGACTGCCATCTGCAGAAGCAGCTCGACAGTGCGGACCATTGGTCGCAGAAGCTGGAAAAACTCTGTCACGACAAATGGGCGCCAAGGTAGAGGGATAGCATTGAGAGGGTAACTTTATAGATGGAGGAAAAAATGGCATCAAGCGGGGCAAATCGTGATACTAGCAAAGCGCTCGGGACCCGCGGCGTCGGCTTCTTCGTCAATGGACACCACCACCAATTCAACGTAGGGACCGAAACGCACGAAATCTCTCCGACCCACACTCTGTCCAGGACGCTCAGGGAGGACCTCGGCCTTACCGGCACCAAGGTTTCTTGCGACGAGGGCGCCTGCGGATGCTGCGCGATTATCATGGACGGAAAGGCTGTGCTTTCATGTAAGGTCCTGACGATCGAGTGCGATGGAAAGTCTATAACAACAGTCGAAGGTTTGAAGGACCCGCAAACAGGCGCGCTCGATCCCCTTCAGCAGTCGTTTATTGACCACACGGCATTTCAGTGCGGCTACTGCACACCGGGAATGATCATGACCGCCAAGGCATTCCTGAACGAAAATCCACATCCCACGGAGGAAGAGGTAAAAGAGGCTCTTTCCGGAAACTTCTGCAGATGCATAAGCCATTACCAGGTGATCAGAGCCGTAATGGCGGTAGTAGAAAAGAGAAAATAAGCATGGGTCATAATTACAGATACATCGGAAAACCAATACCGCGGACGGACGCTGCGGATATCGTCACAGGGGCCGCTCAATACTTCGACGACCTGAAATTTCAGAATCTGCTCCACGGAAAGGTGCTAAGAAGCGCTCATGCCCATGCAGTTGTCACGAATGTTGACAAAGCCAAAGCCGAAGCGCTGCCCGGAGTACAGGCGGTCCTGACCTGGAAAGATAACCCCGATTGGAGGGGCGGCACACCCCGCAATTTACCTGTACTGGATAAAAAAGTCAGGTACGTAGGAGACGCTGTAGCCCTTGTTGCGGCCGTGACCGAGGAAATTGCTGAAGAGGCTTTGGATCTCATCGATGTGGAGTACAAGGTCCTACCTGCGGTCCTCGATATAGACGCAGCCATCAAACCCGGCGCTCCGCTCGTTTACGATCAGTTCCCCGGCAATATCCTACCTGGAGGCACTATCGCTTTCGGACCCAATTGTCTGAAAGGCGTAATGATGGGGGATGTGGACAAGGGATTCGTGGAAGCAGACGTGATCGCTGAAGGCACCTTCGGGTACGAGAACATACCAAACGCCCTGCCCGCTGAATCCGTAGGCGCAGTGGCGATATGGGAGGAGCCGAACAAAGTCACCGTTTGGGCCACAAGTCAGGCCCCGTACATGGACAAGGAGACCTTGTTCCATGTCTTCAATAGACAGGTAGAGGTGAGAAGCATCGGAAATCACGTGGGCGGCAGTTTCGGGACAAAAATCATGTGTTGGCAGGTTCAGGCCTACGCTGCCCTTTTGAGCAAAGCCACGGGGAGGCCGGTAAAGATTATGTTCACAAAGGAAGAACATATGGCCTGCTTCACCTTGAGGATCGGCTCCAGGATTCATGCCAGAGTGGGTATGAAGAAAGACGGCACATTAACGGCTATACAGGGTACGTGGTACGTTGACACGGGCTACTATTCTTTTACCACGCAAGCTCAGGTCGCTGTGGGATCGGGCGAACTCATGATCATGGCCCAATGCCCCAATTGGGACCTGAAGAACTTTGTTGTGGCGACAAACCGGAATGCTTCCGGCAGCACAAGGGGCTTCGGGGGCCAGGAGTTGAAGTGCTCATTCATACCTCTCCTGTGTCTTGCCATGCAGAAAGCGGATCTCGATCCGTTCGACGTGCTCAAAAAGAATTACGTCAAGCCTGGTGGAGGATACTACTGGCGGGACGGCAACTGGTATCAGTACCGGGGCATAGACTATTCCAGAGCCATGGATAAGGGCGCCGAACAATTCGGCTGGAAGGAGAAGTGGAAGGGCTGGCTCACACCCACCTCAGTCAATGGCACGAAGCGCACAGGAATCGGCGTGGGTGTCCACGGAAATGCCGACGTAGGCGAAGATGCGGCAGAGGCATACGTTCAGATCGATTCTAAAGGCACTGCCACGATCTTTCTCTGTGCGGCGGAGCACGGCACCGGCCAGAAGAGCAACTATGTCAAGCTGGCAGCGGAAGTGCTTCAGATACCGCCGGACCGAATCTCCATGACCCCGGCCGATTCGCTGGTAACACCCTTTGAGTTCGGTCCGGTAGGCTCCAGGGGGACCTATGCCATTGGAAGCGCTGTTATCAACGCGGCGGAAGATGCGAAGAGAAGACTGTTCGAGTTTGCCGCCCCAAAATTGGGAGTAGATCCTAACGATCTGGATACAGCCGATGGGATTGTCTTCGTAAAAGGGCATCCGGAAACGAACCTGAAATGGAAGGCTCTGGGATATGACCGCACCATAATGGGTTACGGACGCTTTGAGCCGGATTTCACTTTGTGTAATTGCATGATGGCCTTTGTGGAGGTCGAGGTCGATACGGAGACCGGAAAGGTGACCTTACTGCGTGTGGTGCTTGCCACCGACGTAGGTCAGATCATAGACCCCCAGGGCCTCGAAGGCCAGCTCAACGGCTGCATCGGTTCCGCAGGCATCGACAGCGCCATCTTCGAAGAAACAATCATCAATTCCTCTTCGGGACACACACTCAACGCGAACCTGATAGATTACAAGTGGCGGACATTTAGCGAGTTGCCAGCCATGGAGCATGTGGTGCTCGAGACACCCATTCCTACCCACAGGTTTCACGCAGTCGGCGTTGGAGAAGTGGCTACTGCTCCAGGACCTTCGGCCGTGCTCATGGCCGTTTCCAATGCGCTGGGTCGCTGGCTTTATGAGTATCCGGTCACTTCCCATAGGGTAATCAGGGCCTTGGGCAAGTTGGGCAACGCAGCAAGAAGAGGCACTAAATGAAGCGGTTTGAGCACCATAATGCACGCTCCATCAGGGACGCAGTTAGACTCCTGAACCACTACAAAGGGAAGGCAAAGGTCAATGCCGGAGGCACCGATCTCTTGGGCGCTCTAAGAGATAGGGTCTTCGCTGAATATCCGGACGCTGTTATCAACATAAAGACCATTGATGGCCTCGACTACATCAGGCATGACAAAAAAGTCCTCAAGATAGGCGCTCTTGCCAGCTTAACCGATATCGCCAATCCCCCGGCAGTGAAAGAAGAATACAAGCTGCTTGCTGAGGCAGCTCACTCTGTCGCTACACCCCTTGTCCGCAACATGGCCACTATTGGCGGTAACTTGGCCCAGGACGTCCGCTGCTGGTTTTACAGATACCCTAGCCGGATCGGCGGCCCCATGGTCTGTCTGCGCAAAGGTGGCAAGTTTTGTAGTGCCTTGGCCGGCGACGACCGATACCATTCGATATTCGGCGCCGCCGGACTCACCGAGCACCCTCCTGCGGACCATCCCACCACCGGAACCCATATCCCATCCTATCCCAGCAGGGTTCGGAAGGGTTGCTTCGCGGTGAACCCGTCGGACATAGCTGTTGCGCTGATCGCGCTGGATGCCCGCATCGTCACCACAAAACGAAGTCTCCTAGCGGAAGTCTTCTTCACGGCAACGGCAACTAGCTCGACAGTCCTGGAGGCGGACGAGCTGATAAAGGAGATTCGGATACCTAAACCGCCGGTTGGCGCGAAGCAGGCATATGAGAAATTCACTCTGCGAAAACCGATTGATTTCGCCATCGTGAGTGTGGCATCGGTCCTGAGAGTTGACAACGGAGTGTGCAAAGACGCACGGATTGTGCTAGGCGGAGTGGCCCCTGAGCCCGTCAGGGTACGAAACGCTGAAGAGCTAATAAAAGGGCGGGCCGTTGATAAGGACATGGCGGAGGAAGCGGCCAACCATGCGCTTGCAGGCGCTAAGCCACTCAAAATGAATCACTATAAGGTGGAGATCGCGAAGGCGCTAATGAAACGGGCTATTCTAGGCTGACATTCAGAGTCATGACCGCAGCAGCTCCAATTCGTGGATCACTCGTTGCTTGTCACCAATGGGAATCAAGTTGGATTTCGCCATTTCTGTGATGGCATCCTGCGTCACTCTCTCTATCAAGTCCCTCTTTTCCGTGGCATTAATTTCATATCTACGGCAAAAGCCTTCGAAGGTATCGGGAAGGGCCTTGAGACCTCCCAAGCCGATATGATCAATCTGAAATTTCCAATAAAGTGCGCGCACCTGCATACGATCTTCGTCGGAGAGATTTGCATTGCAGGCCCGCAAATTTCTATCGCTGATATAAATTGCCGCCGTCAATTGCGCATCGTAATTTCTGACCGACGCTTGCTGGCTTTTGTCAAACAGCCGGTAATGATAGAGCACCTCGGGAATAATTGCAGTATTTTCTTTTGCGGAAATACGTGACCACAGCTCGTAATCTTGGGCATAGAGCAGGCTCTCATCGTACATCCCGGCATCGATGACCGACTGTCTTCTCAACATCACAGTTCCATGTCCGTAAGTGTTGTGAAACTGTAACCGCCAGAGCCGGTAGATCGGGTCCGTTATCAGCTCTTTTGTTTCAATTAATTCGCCATTGTCGTCAATGACATCGAAGAAAGCTCCCAAAAGATCAATCTGAGGATGCGATTCCATCTCCGCAAATTGCATTTGCAATCTGTCGAGTCTGCTGACGTCATCGGCATCCATTCTGGCCACGTAATCTCCTCGGGCCAAGCCTAAACCTCGGTTGAGAGAACGTGCCAAGCCCATATTTTCTTGGCGGTAAACCGATGTTCGGCTGTCTTTGTAGGAGCGGATTGTATCTTCTAAAGGCTGCTCGGAGCCGTCATCTATGATGAGAAATTCAAAATCCCCAAAAGTTTGTCCCAGGATACTTTCAACGGCTTCCGGCAGGTACGTCCGGCCGTTGAAAACCGACATCAACACCGTGACTTTGGGATTCATAACGCTGGTTCACGCCTCACTCAGTGCGGATTTCGGCCGGATGGTCCATTGGCGCCTCTGAGGGCTCTGCTTCGGCCCAAATTTCTCCCCATCGTACCTCTTGATGCACAATGCGGAGACCAGCTTCATTTATTTCCGCTGCAAAGTCTTCGATGGTATATTCAGTCTCATGAGTAGGGTCGAGCCGGTAATCCAACCCAAGCTCCTGTTTGAGAGGGACTCGCCAATCTCTCTCGAAAATAGGAACGCGCAGTAGGATACGGGCAGGCCAAGCCACCTGCATTACACGTCGTAGAAACTGTGACCTGTCGGGAATGTGCTCGAGGACATTGGACAGGATCACAGCATCAAAATGGTCGTCCAGAGTCATCTCGAACAGGTTTCCCACATGATAAACAACGTTCGGGTGGGAGTATCTTTCCCGGGCAATAGCAATGTTTTCCGAATTCAGATCTACACCTAAAACAAGAGCTCCGGTTTTTTCGGCGATGTCAAAAGACAACGCTCCTATGCCGCAACCGATGTCCAATATCTTCTCGCCCTTGTTTACCCTTTGAACGAAAAAGTCGTGATAATGTGTATGACGATGTTTGGTGTGGACGCCTCCCTCATAATCCACTGCAAGTCCCCCTTCCAGTGGGTAAAATGCCGCGTCCAGGGCGAACAGAAACCTCAGACCGTCAGCAGGAGATAAAGACCGAGCTCGAGTTGAGGCGACCTTCACAAGCAAGTTCCGGAGGTCTTCATCGGGCAATCTTGCAAGAAGCGATTTCAAAATATAGTATATGAGCTTCTTCACGTGCTTCCACAACGCCGCTGCAGACTCGCCACCTCGTGCAGCATAGACAGTTCGACTGGTCCGATTTCGGAGAGCGAATAATTCTCGATCACGTAACGCCTCGCGTTGACGCCTAGCTCAGTGCGGAGCGTGGGATGACCCAGCATTTCCTCCACGGCAATACGAATGCTTCGAGAATCCGTGCCGCAAAGAAACCCGGTTTGGCCATGCCGGATCAGTTCTCTGATGCCCGGAGAGTCGGCGCCTAGCACCGGGACCTGGCAAGACATGGCTTCCAGAACCGTCTTGGGATGTCCTTCGTACAGTGAAGGCAACACAAAAATATCAGCCCGGTTTAAGAACTGCGGAAGAAGTGAATTCGGGACACTGCCTTCCCAGACTACTCGGCCATCCAGTTCCGCAAATTTCTTCTGCAAATGAGACCGCAGCTTCCCCTCCCCTATTATTGTCAGCTTCACTTGTAATGGTCGGATGGCCTCGAGCAGCGCTTCCAAATTCTTTTCCGGGGCAATCCTTCCGATAAATAGGAGCGTCCGGCCATCAGTCGTTTGCTTGATGGGCTGAAACAGGGCCGTATCCACATAGTTAGGTATTATAAACACTCGGCCGCGAGCATCAGGAAGGCGTCTCAGGATATCCTCGCGCATAGTGGAGGTAGTCACTACAACGCGGTCGGCCGCGCCAAAAACCTTGGCCTCTACTCGGCGAGCCTCACTGGCAGTTGCAGAATTCTCTCCGTGTTCGCGGGTCGCATTGTAAGACCACATATATCCACACCGCGCGATTAAAGGCTTGTGCAAAAGCCGTGCAGTCCAGAGAGCCAGTTCACCACCGTAAGTCTGATTTGTCTTGATAATGTCCGCGGTCCGGAGAACGTCGCCGTGCAATGACAAAAGAAGGTTTTCATATCGCTCCAGAGGCAGCCCCTGTTCATTGCACAGGATGCGAATTCCAGCCAATTGGTCAGAATATTCAAGGTCGGTCGCGTCCCCATAGGTGACGAAGCTCACCCGCAATCCCTGGTCCATAAGAAAGCTATACAGAGCGACCTCCCTGTCGAGCATTCCCATCATGCTCCACGTCCGCAGAGAAACGCCCCGTGTGAAGAATAAAACAAGATGTATGCTCATTGCACTACATCTCGAATGAGAGATAGGTATTTTTCTGCGACATCATCCATACGGGACACGGCGATGAGCGCTTGATACATCTCGTAATTACTTACTATTTTATCCAGTTGCGGGAGAATGTCGGACTCTCTGTCAAACGGAAGGCCGCCGTGACCTACCAGTTCGGGATGTCCCCCATCGTTCAGATAAAGGGCCGGCAAGCCGCATGCCATGGCTTCGATGAGCGCATTGGAACAAGGGTCATTTTGACTGGCCGTAATGTAGATATCATGATTTCGGAGAATCTCCGCCAGTTCCGTTGAAGAGACTGGAGGAATGTGCCTCACACGAGTGAAAGCTTCCGATACATTTCCGACAAAAGTGTATTCGTAACGATTCCAGTCCAGGTGCTCCTCAATCCATTTATAAGTGGGACCGCCCTTGCGTGGGTTGTTCGACCAGCTTGTCGAGATAAGACGAACCTTGCGCTCCCGATCGAAATGGACCCGTCCGGTGGGATGAAAGATTTCGGAATCAATCGCATTGTGAACCACTACGGGCATTACGGGTTGGTACCCCGTCTCGACTATATGCGAATAGCACCACGCGGATTGCAATACTGTGGCCGAAGCAAACTGAGTGTTCAAGCGATAGCAGAGTTCATCCTTTTCCCGGTCGTATCCGCGGATCAAGTAGATAGGTCCGTCTATTCGATGGATGACATTGATTTTGTGTTTCCGGCTGAATTCCAGGAACTGGTCTACATCGAAATGAATCGAATTGAGTATAAAGGCGTCGATTCCTTCAGACAGCTCATTTTCTCGCACGTCAATCCCTCGACGCAGAAGCGCCTTACGTAACGCGAGCATGAACTGGTTTCCGCCGCCGTATGGAGGCTCGAAGAAGGTATGCCACAACCCAATCGTGAGAGTGTCGGATCGAGATTTCGGCTGTCCGAGGCTCGGTTTTTCAACGTGTGTTTCCGTGTTAATTCCTTGCACAGGGAATCCGCGCCGGCCTGATCCCAGCTTGGGGACAGAATCTATTTCCTTATAGAGATTGAGAAACAAATCCACTGCACATTCGGGACGATGATTGCTGTAAACCCGTTCATAGTGGTGAGGCAGCGTGCCCGCCAGCGAGTTTTCCTGCATGTCATTTTTTATCAAATCCACTGCATCGGGTGGGGTCTTGAAAATACATGCCTGATCGAGCAAGTCTTCAGCGAGTCCCACCGGCGTGCTGATAATCTTGCATCGAGACGCGGCGGCTTCGAGGATTGCATGTGGTCCGCCCTCAGAGCGGCTTGCCACTACATAAAGATCGAGAAGGTTATAGAGAAGGTTAAGGACATCCCGACTCAATGGATTTAGATCAAGGTCGTCTGTTTCGATGGGTTGCCCAATGTAGGTGAACGGTATGCCTCTGTCACGAGCCGCGTTCATCAACCAATGCCGCCGCGGCCCTGCCAGCACCAAGTGAAACTTCAGCCCGAGCCGCTGGAGCGCGGCAAGGATCTCAAGCAAAATGTCAGGACCTTTCACCAGCTTGGGTCGCTTAAGGTCCGAGCCTTCGGAGTCCCGCTGGAAGCTCCCTATAAGATAGGAATCCGTCGGAAGTTCCCATTTCTTGCTTAGCGCCACCAGTTCATGAGCGTCCGGTCTGATCGGCTTGAAGGTCTCCACATCCACAAGATAAGGTATCAGAGCGCTCTTGATGCCGACTTCCTTCATCTCGCGGTGGGCCCGAGAGGTCGGGGTAATCCACCGCCCCACTATCGGCATCATTCGACGGTGTTCGGGCATCGTGAAGTACCGATAGGGTTCACCGGGCACATGACAGATGATGCGTTTACCGATCAACTGTTCCTGTGGCAGCATCATCAAACCGGACCACCAGGCCGAGTGGACGATTTCACATTCCGTCAAATCCACCAGATCTACAATGCTTTCTATCGCCCGTCGCGTCAGCTTCAGGTCCTCGTCAACAGCCCAGCCGATGTCGTCACCACCGGTTAAGAAGACTTTCGGTTTTTTCATTCCTTCTTCGCCCTTATACCGAACCCGGTAGTGAACGCCTCATACAAACGGTCATCCGGAGTATTCGACTCTTTGTCCCAAGCCAACGCCTTGCGCTTGCCTGTAGAGACAGCCTTTTCAACTACCTTTCGCGGCCATGACGTTGAAAACAGTCCATTTCTTGTTTTCCGAAGTGCAAGTTCGCGCAACATATCCATGAGCACGCACCAGAAAAGGCCTTGTTTCTCGATTTTCAGATCGGCAAATCCCACAGCCTGGAGTGTTTCCGACCAATAAAAATCCGTGTACCGCCCATAATCATGTGGATCGCCGTGAATCCGAGTCAAAAATGGAATGCAAATTAACAACGTCCCGCCTTTACGGAGAATCCTGTGGATTTCGCTCAGCACCGACGGTGGGTTCAGTACGTGTTCGAGCAGTTCCGAACATACCACCGCATCGAAAAGCCCTTCTCGAAAAGGCAAACATGATGCTTCAGCTTGCAGGTCCGGTCGCTTCGCTGTCGAGAGATTCGAGTACACAACTTGTAAGCCATACCTCTCTATATCAAAAAGCCCTCTCTTTCCCGTACGATTTCCCCCGAGATCCAGCACCAGCGCGCCTGTTTTCAATTCCGGGACCTCTCGGAAGTGAAACTCGTCCACCAAGTAACGCCGAAGAGAGGATCCCATATCGTGCAATAGTGTTTCGTCGCCCTTTAAAGTGGTCTCTTCTCTCGTCATGTCGGTAACTGCCTCAACAAGCGTTCCGGTCTAAATCATCACTCAATGGAATGAGTTCCCATTGACACTCTCCTGCTACTATGCCCCTGGCTCGATTGGTGCCAATGACCGCAAAACTCAATATTCCGGCAAGGCGCTCCAAAGTCTCGAACGATGCCCCGTCTCTTACTGCGAAATGGATTTCGTACGCGCCGTTCATCAAATAGTTCTCGGGATACCATGCTCTGACCAGATATCTGCTGGGCGGACCGGGTTCGGCAAGTCCATCTTCCTTGGAAATGTTCCATTTGCAGAGTATTCCCTGCGCATTATGAATTCCTATAGAAAACATGGGCAACTGAAGGCGCTTGTTGAGTCGGAGGTCAACCTCGACGCCGAACGGCTCCCCGGCACGAATCTCGGTCAGCGTTTGGCCGTTGTTATCGTAAAGTCGGGCATTGTAAATGTTGGCTTCTTCGCTGGTAATACGACTACGCGCGCGATGCTCGAGCCGTTCCTTCTCGGATCGGAACACCAGCGTCTCATAAGAGTTTATGGCTTCCAGAGCCGAACCGGACGCGACTACTCGACCTTGTTCGAGCAATATGCCACTACGACTCACAAACTGCAGAGTTTCGAGGCTGTGACTCACCAGAAGAATCGTGGCGCCGCTCTCTCGCAATTCCTTGACCCGAGCGAGGCTCTTATTTTGGAATTTCAAATCGCCGACAGCAAAGGTCTCATCAATCAGTATCACGTCGCTCTGAATGTTTACCGCCACCCCGAACCCCAGCCGCGCCAGCATTCCGCTGGAAAATGTCCTGACCGGCTTGTCAAACCATTCTCCAAGTTCAGTAAATTCTTCGATATCCGGGAGTTTGTGTTCAATCTCTCTTCGGGAAAGCCCCATCACCGCCCCGAGGAGGCGAACATTTTCGCGTCCGGTGAGTTCCATATTCAGGCCGGCATTCAACTCTATCATCGGGAATAACCTGCCGCAAATTTCTACCCGACCCCTCGTCGGCGCGGTCACTCCGGCAAGGACCTTCAGCAAAGTGCTTTTACCCGCGCCATTGCGTCCGACAATCCCGATGGTCTCACCTCTCTTGATTTCAAGGTTGATGTCCTTCAGTGCCCAGGGACCGCCATCCGTATCGGCGTCGGACGCGTTTCGATTTCGCAACAGGTTCCATCCCTTACGTAGAACCTCTGGAACCGGCAACCCGTAACGTTTCCAGAGCCCTTCTATCCGGACCATCACCTCATCAGACATGGAGCCTCACAACACATCGGCAAAATAACTGGAAAGCCGGCGGAATATGGGCCATGACAGGGCCAACAAGGCCATTGTCACTACCACGGAAATTCCCAGGGCCTCAAGAGGAGGCGCGCTGGCTTTCAAGAGTACATTCCGGAAACCCTCGATGACCCCGACCATGGGATTAAGCATGTAAATAGAGCGCCACTTCTCGGGAACCGTGCTGAGTGGATAGATCACCGGGGTGGCGAAAAGCCATGCCTGGGTCAAAAAAGGAGTGGCGAAAATGAAATCTTTCCTGAAAGTCCCTAACGCGGCAATTAAAATACCCACTGCATATGATATTGCCACTACGAGGACTACTAACACCGGCAACCACAGCAAAGCCAAGCCAACTGTGACCTTAAACCATGCCATCATACCGGCCAATATTATTCCGGACATGAAAAAATCAAAGGCCGTTGCAGTCACCGCCGCTAACGGGAATACTTCCCGCGGGAGGGCGATCTTCTTTATCACTTCCGCGTTAGTCAAGATGCTGGGACCGCAAGCGGCAACCGAATTTGTGAAAAACGTCCATGGAACCAATGCAGCATAGCTGAAAAGCACATAAGGCAAGCCATCGCTGGGAATATCCACAAATCCTCGTAACATGTTGAAAAGCAGCATTAGTATCACGGGCTGCAAAAAAGCCCACCAGATCCCGAGGCTGGAACGCCTGTATCGACCCGTTAAGTCTCTGACAACAAGCGCATACAGCAGGCTGAAGAACCGAGAGAACTTCTCCCCTGGGGGCGCAACATTGATGTAGACACCAGTTTTCCCAATAGCAGGTATGCCCAATACCTTTTCTCCTCGGAATATCCTTTTCCCTGGTTATTCCTGAATATCATTGCTGGACATGCAGAAAAAAACAAGGGACTCGAAACAACGGAACGAGTCCTTGAGCAGGTTATTTCGTCCCCCGAAACCATTGAGTGGAAATGAGGGCTCAGAAAGACCTCTTTATGAACCGAATATTGTCCTCGGTTAGCAATCTTTCATGAGCGTTGCCATAAACCGAACTATCGTGATTTTCGACCTCAATTCATGCTTTTCATTCAGTCTTCCACACCTGGAGGCCCCTCTGCGTTTTCACGTGCCCGTCGCTTCTCCAGCGAAGCTAGAATCCATATGCCCACTTCATATAGTAGCACCATAGGTCCAGCCATAAGGCTCTGATTTATTACATCCGGACTCGGAGAAACAATGGCCCCTATAACGAATGCCAGGACCACAAAGTACCTGCGTCCCCTCTTAAGCTGTCCACTGTTAAACAACCCGAGAAGCCCCAAAAAAACGATCACCATGGGCGTTTCAAAGACAGCACCGAACGCGAGCATCAGCACCATCACCAGCGAAACGTACTCTCGAATCGAGATCATGGCTCTCAGTTCAGGCGTCTGATAACTCAGGAAGAACTTAAACGCGGCCGGGAATACGATGAAGTAGGCGAAACAGCCCCCTATGTAAAACAAGGCTGTGGCCAACGCTATGAATGGAATGGCCATCTTTCGCTCTCTCTGATACAGGCCTGGACTGATAAACTGCCAGAGCTGATACAGGATATATGGAAGAGCGATAAAAATTCCCGCAATGAAAGATACCTTTAAGTAAATGAAAAACGGATCCGGGAGCGAAGTAAAAATGAGCGACGATTCTTTGGGCAGAAGTCTGGTTACAGGAGAAGCCAGCACGCTGAAGAGGGATTCAGCAAAAACGAAACATATGCCAAAAGCTATACAGATAGCGATAACGGCCCTTATCAGCCGAGAGCGCAACTCTTCGAGATGTTCCAGGAACGACATTCGCGCTCCATTTTCGTCCGGCACGATGCTTGACCCTTTCTCTCCGCGCTATGGCTCAGTCGCGGGACCGAATGCAGATACTAATCCCCCAAGGCAGCTTGAACTGATTTGACAGGGCATTGACTATCCACAGGGAAACCGAATCCGCAATAGCCAAATGAGTTAAATTAGCACGGGGCCTACCTGTTCGGCAATGCACATTGTTGATCCCTGTGCGGATCTGTGCTCTGATCCGGTTTTGGAGGCAAGTACTCTAAGTTTTGGCAATCATGCTCTGATTCCTTTTGTATTGACGAGTCACCACAAATACGAATAAGCTCGAACCTAACCATCAGCGCCGGATATTTTCCTAAGCATTGAGAACTTCTCTATTCATTCCATGTCAGACCCGAGCCGGCAGATGAAGACATCTGTTTTGGTGATCCATTGCCGAAACAACTCGTAAAAATGGGCTCTTGGACGCGGTATAGCCGATGGCTCCATAAGACATTCGTGGAGCCGCTGGTTCGTTCCGTGAATCCCCCCTGGCACGATGCGCGAGCAGTTTCCTTAGGGCTCATCGTAGGTTTCTTGGTCCCGCTGGGCGGACATCTTGTGACCTTGGCCTTGCTCCGGCTATTTTTGAGGTTCAGCTATGTGATTGCGGCGGCGTTCACTGTAGTGAACAATCCCCTGAACATTATCCCGTTATACTATGGATACTATTGTTTGGGCTCTTATATTCTCGGGAGGCCGATAGCTATGGATTTCCGGATTTTTCAAAAGCTCATGAATCCGGTCATGGACAAAACCTATTTTTGGGAGGCTTTCGCAGCATTCATGAACTTGGGACGAGAGATCCTAGTTAGGTGGCTTGTGGCCGCAGTGATAGTCGCTGTAGTTTTCGGGATTATCGGATACGTCGTAACTTTTAAGGTGCAAAAGAACCGATGTAAACGAGCAGCCGAAAAGCTGGGTATGAAGTACGAACAATTTGTAGAGGATTTGGAACGAAACGTTCGTTCCGGCAAAATCTGAATAGATTAACTTCTGGCATTTGATTTCAAATATGTTAAGAGGGTGTCGGCCAAAGACCAATTCACTTCAGAAAGTTCCGGTTTTCTTCATGAGCGATGTAATCGAAAAGGGAAAAAGCCATCCGCTCGGCGCTACGGTAGTAGCGGGGGGAGTCAATTTCAGTCTATTTTCCAAAAATAGTGAGGCAATTGAATTGCTTCTCTTCGACAAAGTGGATGATTCACGACCGTCTTCGGTCATCAGATTGGACCCTGGCAGCAACAGGACTTACGACTATTGGCACGTCTTTGTGCCGGGGCTGAAGGCTGGTCAGCTTTATGCATACCGCGCTCATGGGCCGTATGATCCGGAGAAAGGGCATCGCTTCGACCCGGATAAAGTGCTGCTGGACCCGTATGGCCGAGGTGTAGCGGTTCCCAAAACGTACAGCCGACTCGCGGCCGGCGTGCCCGGAGACAATGCCGGTTATGCCATGAAAAGTGTAGTCGCCGACCCAAGTATGTACGATTGGGAAGGAGACATGCCACTTGAACAGCCCTTTGTAAATACGGTCATATACGAAATGCATGTAGCCGGGTTCACCCGACACCCGAATTCCGGCGTGGCGCCCGGCAAACGTGGTACGTACACGGGCCTCATCGACAAGATCCCATACTTGCAGGAACTCGGCATCACGGCAGTTGAATTGCTCCCCGTCTTCCAGTTTGACGAAAAGGCTGCGCCTCTAGGGCTCATTAACTATTGGGGGTACTCGCCTGTCTCGTTCTTCGCTCCTCATTGTGCGTACAGCTTTCGCAAGGACCCACTGGGTCCTCTGGACGAATTCAGAGACCTGGTGAAGGCGCTCCATCGGGCGGGAATCGAGGTTATTCTGGATGTGGTGTACAACCACACGGCAGAAGGCACCGATAGAGGCCCGACTCTATGTTTTCGCGGGTTGGAGAATTCGGTTTACTATATTCTGGAAAGTGACAAACGTCGGTACACCGATTACACCGGCACAGGAAACACCCTGAATGCAAACCAAGCGGTCGTTCGAAGATTAATCCTCGACAGTCTCCATTACTGGGTCCAGGAAATGCACGTCGATGGATTTCGTTTTGACCTCGCTTCAGTCTTGTCCCGCGATGAGTCCGGCCGTCCTACGGAAAATCCGCCAGTCATTTGGGACATTGACTCGGATCCTCAGCTAGCTGGGGTCAAACTCATCGCGGAAGCCTGGGATGCGGCGGGTCTGTATCAGGTCGGGACTTTCGTCGGTGACAATTGGAAGGAATGGAACGGAAAGTTCCGGGATGACGTTCGTAGTTTTCTAAAAGGTGATAAAGGGACGATCCCTAGGGTCGCAGCCAGATTGATCGGCAGCCCAGATATTTACAGTAACCACGAGCGAGAACTGGAACGCAGTATCAACTTCATCACGTGTCACGACGGTTTTACCCTGAATGACCTGGTTTCTTACGATACGAAGCATAACGAAGCTAACGGAGAGAACAATCGTAACGGTTTCGATCAAAACTTGAGCTGGAACTGCGGAGTGGAAGGACCCACCGACGATCCCGAAATAGAGCGGCTCCGCAATCGCCAGGTAAAGAATTTCTTCGCTATTACCCTGCTGTCATTGGGCACACCGATGCTTCTAATGGGGGACGAGATACGTCGTACGCAGCTAGGTAACAACAATGCCTATTGTCAAGACAACGAAATAAGTTGGTTTGACTGGACTATGCTCCAACAGAATCATACGATACTTCGGTTTGTGAGACAGCTCATCTTTGACCGATTACGCCGGACACCTTTGGAAGTAAACGGGGCCATGACTCTGAACGAAATCCTCCGCAGAGCACGCGTTGAATGGCATGGTGTCAAATTGAACCGACCTGACTGGAGCGAAGGGTCTCATTCGCTGGCGGTAACAGCCTGGAGTCCTGTCGTGGGATCGATGTTTCATTTGATGTTAAATGCCTACTGGGAAGCGCTGGAATTTGAACTGCCGCCATTGAGGTCGGACCAGAAGCTCCGCTGGCATAGGTGGATCGATACATACCTGGAATCTCCTGACGACATAAGTGACTGGGCGGATGCTCCGCCGGTCCAGGGCCCCATGTATCTCGTACAGCCGCGTTCCGTTGCAGCCTTATTGGCTCGGGATTAACGGTGTAAGGACCAATTCTTCAAAAAACCTTCGTAATAGAGTCCGGCAGTCATTCTTGGGTCCCCGCTTTTGCGGGAACAACGGTGCGGAAAAACAGGACTGACCGCGAAGAATTAATCACAGCCGGGCTTTCGTACTACCCATCTTGTCCCCAAGCGGAAATAATTTTTTTAACAATCGCTAATGATCATAAAAATATCAGATGTATAGCCATTTACAAAAGATTCCAAATGTGGTATATTCACTTTGAGTAATCTGACCTTTGCTGAGAAAGGTACACAAGATAAGGAGGCACAGGGGATGATCCTCAATGACGATGTGCGACGCCCCGGATCCAGGGACCAGCAATCCATTTCAGGATGGACAAGCCTTCATTCATGGATATTTCTTGCGATCGTGGTCCTTGGAGTGCTGATCATGGCATTCCAGAACAGATATCATTATCTTAGCCCTCTGGGATTGGGCAAGGCCTATAGAATAGACAAGATTTTTGGCGGGATCCAGGAGTACGATCCTGGTCAAGGATGGATAGCAGCCCAGCTTCAACCGTTGCCGCCTCAGCAGGCCATGTCGATGCCTGGGCCTGAGGGGTCCCAGGCGGTGCCTATGCATATGCCCGGTTCGCTACCTCCATCACCTCCGGCTATGGGGATGGGAACAGTTCAGGCGCCTGAGGTCAAAGAAGAACCCGCGGCTCCGTTGGTTACCCCCAAAGAAGCAACCCCTAAAACCGGTTCAGTTCAGAGTACTCGTGCAAAAGAATCCGCGGAAATGACCTTAGAGGAAAGAATCAAAGCATTTAAGAAAGCATTCCCGGATTTTGGAAAAGAAGAATTCCAGCTCGCTAATGATGACTTGTATCCGGATTGGAAAAAGAGTGTTGCACCAAATGGGAGTTGGTCTGAATTTCTAAGTACCTACAGAGAGTTTGTCCAGTGGTGGATTGACCAGGGATCGCCTGCAGAATCCGGATCGAAGCTCTGGAAAGAATTTCTGGCCTCACGTGGCAGGCGGTGAATCCTGTAAGGTATCCGAATCACCCTTTAAAGACTAGTTGCAAATCGCACAGCGTTACGCTTTTACAGTCGCGAATATCATTCTGCCCGCGGTGGTCTGAAGCACACTTGTGACTGTCACATCGACGTTTTTCCCCATGTGGCGTCTGCCGTTGTCTATTACCACCATGGTGCCGTCATCCAGATAGGCCACTCCTTGACCGTGCTCCTTTCCTTCCTTCATTATTTGTACCCTGATGTTTTCCCCTGGGAGGACAATCGGTTTTAGGGCGTTGGCCAATTGGTTAATGTTTAAGACCTGGATGGAGTGTACTTCGGCCACTTTGTTCAGATTGAAATCGTTTGTTATGATGGGATGGCCTGTTTCCTTGGCCATTGCGATCAGCTTCTGATCCACCTCTTTTATCGTCGGATAATCGGTCTCATCAATCACTATATTCATGTACGACTGTTTTTGAATTCTGTTGAGAATATCCAGGCCACGACGACCTCGTGTGCGCTTTGTGGAATCTGAAGAATCCGCGATCATTTGCAGTTCTTTGAGCACGAACTGAGGAATAATCAGATCTCCCAGAAAAAACCCTGTCCCACAAATATCTGCAATACGTCCGTCTATGATGACAGATGTGTCAAGAATGCCCATTATCTCTGGCTTCCGATCCGATGGTTCTACTATTTTCCTCTTCAGTTCCCATGCCTTTGTTGATCCCAACTGCATGCCGATTAGGCTCATTATCGCCATGGCCAGTCCGTAAACCAAACCTGATATTTGCGGTGACTCAATGTTGTAGGTGACAGGCAAGCTGATCAGCATGCCGAGAATGGCGCCTATGATACTTCCTATCGCCCCGCCAAGAATTTTGTAAGCCTCTATTTTCAGCCAAAAATGCAGAAATCGGAGGCACACAAGCCCCAACGCGAGCCCCACGACCGCGGACAGTATCATTCCGGTCTGATCCAAATTGAGATACCACCCGATCGAGCTCATAAACAAAATAGAAATGAGCACAAGAGCGATGGACAGCGTCTTGCTCGGCATCAACTACATGTCCTTTCGATGCAGAAATAGAAAGAAGGGAGGAGATTGAGCCTTAGCTTCTCTCCTCTTCAAGAGAGGTCGGAAGGTTTCGATTGTTGAAAGATCTTGGTTATTGTCCGTTCTATCTCTCGTTCATCCGTCTTTTTCGCGATGGACAACTCTTTAATTAGAAGGTTCCTTGCTTGATCGAACAGCCTGCGTTCTCCGTGAGAAAGGTCCTTGCTCTCT
>Ga0335071_10000280_pt1 | contig 58963 bp, 57 predicted proteins | sample Lox_Sample_15_FD_206724 | JGI IMG/M metagenome (GOLD analysis project Ga0335071, IMG submission 206724) | Soil microbial communities from Loxahatchee National Wildlife Refuge, Florida, United States - Lox_Sample_1.5 | ecosystem: Environmental > Terrestrial > Soil > Wetlands | place: USA... | reverse complement strand
GGGTCGTCGGTCCCGCGGCGGGTCAACGTGCGCGTGATCGCGGCGACGAACAGGGACCTGGAAGCCGCCGTGCGGCACGGGTCGTTCCGCGCGGACCTCTTCTTCCGGCTCCGCTCGGTGAACATTGTGGTCCCGCCGCTGCGGGAGCGGCCGGACGACATCCCGTTCTTCTTCCGGCTCTTTGCCGAGGAGGTGGCCCGCAAGAACGGGATCGCGTTCCGGGGCATCGCGGAGGGAGCGATGGAGATCCTCCGCGCCTACCGCTGGCCGGGCAACGTGCGCGAGCTCCGGAACACGGTGGAGAGCATGATCGTCCTGGAGAAGGGAAAATACCTCGAGGCTGAGGACGTGCGCAGGTACCTCCCCGCCCTCACCCCCGGCGGGCCGGATGAGAGAAACCTGCCGGTGCCGGTGGGCCGGAGCGTGGAGCAGGCGGAGCGGGAGCTGATCCTGCGCGCGTTGCTGGAGCTCAAGGGGAACATCATGGAGCTCAAGGCGATGCTCGACGAGCAGCGCCAGGCGCTTGACGCCACGAAGCGCTCCGGGGGGGGACCGGTGGGGACGCCGGAGAGCGGAATGTCGCTCGAGGAGATGGAGCACCGGCTTATTGCCGAGGCACTGGCCCGCTCCAAGGGAAACCGCCGCATGGCGGCGCGGACGCTCAACATCAGCGAGCGGACACTGTACAGGAAAATCAAGGAGTACCACCTGGAATGAGCCGCCGGGTTGTGTGTGCCGCCGCAGCCATGGCTGCCGCCGCGCTCGCCGCGGTACTGCTCGCCGGGTGCGCGTACTCGTTCACGGGGGCCTCCGTCCCGCCCCACCTCAAGACGGTGGCCATCCCGCTGGTGGACGACCAGTCCGGCTTCGGCGAGCCGGGACTCAGGGAGAAATTCACCAACGAGCTCATCCAGCTGTTCACCTCCGACAACAGCCTGGAGGTTGCGGACCGGGGCACGGCGGATTCGATCATCGAGGGGGCGATCGTCTCGATCGCCGACGCGCCTGCGGTCGTCGCCCAGGGCGAACAGGTGACGCGGCGCCGCGTGACGGTCTCCGCCCGGTTCGCGTTCCAGGACCGGAAGCTGAGGAAGAAAGTCTGGGAGAAGACATTTTCGAACTGGGGCGACTACGATTCGGGGGGCGGGCTGTCGCAGCGGCAGGCCGGCCTCACGGATGCGATGCGCAAAATTGCTGAAGACGTATTGCTGGAGACCGTATCCGGCTGGTAGGGGGCCGGACCCCGGCGACATTCCCATCCTTCACAACGCGAGGTAGAGGCACGACACCATCATGGAAGAATTCATCCTCATCACGTACATGCTGTCGCTGACCGTGCTGTTCATCTTCGGGTCGCACGGCTTCATCATGATCTACTACTATCTCAAGTTCCGCTCCAGGAAGCAGGCGCCCTCGGAGGACATCGGCAGCTACCCCGTGGTGACCGTCCAGCTCCCCGTGTTCAACGAGATGTACGTTGTCGGCCGGCTGATCGACGCGGCGTGCGCGATGGTCTACCCGAAGGACAAGCTCGAGATCCAGGTGCTCGACGATTCCACCGACCAGACGGTCGACGTGGTGGCGGGGCACGTGGAGCGGTACCGGAAGCAGGGATTCGACATCAAGCAGGTGCGCCGGGCCACGCGGACGGGGTTCAAGGCAGGGGCGCTCCGCGAGGGACTCGTGACCGCGCGCGGGGAATTTGTCGCGATCTTCGACGCTGATTTCGTTCCGCGGCAGGATTTCCTGCTCAAGACGATCCCGCACTTCATGATGGACGGCAAGGTCGGGATGGTGCAGACGCGCTGGGAGCACATCAACTCGGAGTACTCCCTGCTGACCCGCACGCAGGCCATGGCCCTCGACGGGCACTTCGTCATCGAGCAGTCGGTGCGCAACAAGGTCGGCTTCTTCATCAACTTCAACGGGACGGCGGGCGTGTGGCGGAAGTCCTGCATCGAGGACGCCGGCAACTGGCAGTCCGACACGCTGACGGAGGACCTCGACCTCAGCTACCGGGCGCAGCTGAAGGGGTGGCGCTTCCTGTACCTGAACAATGTGACCTCGCCCGCGGAGCTCCCCTCCGAGATCAACGCGCTCAAGTCGCAGCAGTTCCGGTGGACCAAGGGGGCGATCGAGACGGCGCGGAAGATTCTCCCGTTCGTGTGGCGCTCGAAGCTGCCGCTGAAGATCAAGGTCCACGCGACGTTCCACCTGACCAACAACCTGGTGTTCCCGTTTATCGTGCTGGCCGGCGTGCTGAACGTTCCCCTGGTGTTCGTGAAACACACCGGACTGTACGACTCCTACTTCACGCTGATGTCCGTCGGCGTCTTCGCGTTCATCGGCTCGTTCCTGTTCTACCTCTTTTCGCAGAAGGACGTGTACAGCGACTGGCGGCGGCGGCTCTTCCTCTTCCCCGTGTTCATGGCGGGGAGCATGGGCTTCGCGGTGAACAACAGCCGCGCGGTGATCGAGGGACTCTTCCGCAAGAAGAGCGAGTTTGTGCGGACGCCGAAGTACAGCATCCGCGAGAAGTCCGATTCCTGGTCCGACAAGAACTACGTGCCGGTGAAGATCAGTCCCACGGTCATCGTCGAGGTGGTGCTGGCGGTGTACTGCCTGTTCGGCGTCGTGTCGTCGATCTATTTCCTGGAGATCGCCGCGGTGCCGTTCCAGCTGCTGTTCTTCCTCGGGTTTGCGTTTGTCTCGGCGATGTCGCTGAAGCACGCGTGGCTGGGACGCCAGGTGCATCCCAAGTAGCGCGCCGTGCAGGAAGGACGCACCATGATATCGGCGGATACCTCAGGGCACGGCGCGTCGGGTGCTGCGAGTCCCTGGTTTGCACGGATCGCGGCGGATCTGCTGGAGTCCGGCAACATGAAGGAAGCCCTGCGCGTGTGCGTGGAGGGGACGCGCGTCTTTCCCCGCTATACGACGGGCCGGCTCATGCTCGGGAAATGCTACGAGGCCCTCGGGAGCCACGTGGAGGCGATGCTCGAGTATGTGCGCGTGCTGGAGGTGTTTCCGGACAACCCGCTTGTGCGGGAGCTGGTGCGGCGGGCCGAACAGCACGAGCAGCAGGGGTTCGAGGCGTTCGCCGGCGAGTGGCAGGCCCGCTGGCAGGGCCGGAAGGATCGCCTGACATTCGAGGAGTACGTGGGGAGTTCCGCCCCGGAAGCTGCGCCGAGCGTGGAACAGATCGCCGAACAGCTGGAAGCGGCGCCGCGCATCGTGCCCGTGGCGCCGCAGGAGGCGCCGCCTGTGCCGCCGGATGCGCCGCAGGCCCAGCCCGCGCCGGGGCGGTTCGTCACCGCGACGCTGGCGGAGATCTACGCGAGCCAGGGGGAATACGACGAAGCGATCGAAGCCTACAGAACGCTGGCCGCGCAGCGCCCGGGGAGCGCCGAACGGTACCAGAAGAGGCTTGCAGAGCTGGAGGAGCTGAAGAACAAGACGGATCAGGCGGCGCCGGGCAGCGCTACTTGAGGTGGTTGACGACCGCCGTCAGGCGCGACTTGAGGTTGGCTGCCTTGTTCCTGTGGATGATGCCTTTCGCAGCGAGCTGGTCCAGGAGTTTCACCGTCTTCCGCAAGTCAGCCGCGGCCGCGGTTTTGTCGGACGCGGACCTGATACGCTTGATATCCGTCCGCATGCGCGACTTCAGCTGAGCGTTGCGCGCCGCTCTCCGTTTCGAAATTCTGGTCCGTTTTTCCGCCGACTTGTGCTGTGCCATGGACTGTTCCCGGAATGCGTTACATGTGTCCGCTGCAACATTGAACTTGTAAGATACCGAACCGGGCCCAGAAAGTCAACGAACCTTGCCTTTTTTTCCTGGCAGGAGTATATTCTGATTCTTCCCTCAACGCTCACCGGAGGAACGATGAAGGTTGCTGTCTGCGTCAACCACGTGCCGGACACCGAAACGAAGGTCCGCGTGGCCCCCGACGGCCTGTCGATCGACAGGACCGGCGTGAATTTCATGATGAGCCCGTACGACGAGATCGCCGTCGAGGAAGCGCTCCGCATCAGGGACAGGTTCACCGGGAGCGTCACCGTGATCTCGCTGGGGGGCGAGACCCACAGGGAGACGCTCCGCAAGGCGCTCGCCATGGGCGCCGACAGCGCGGTGCTGCTCCGCGACGACGCGGCGCGGGATTCCTACGCCGTGGCGGCGGGACTGGCCGCGGAGCTCAGCTCCCTGGCCCCCGACGTCATCCTCTTCGGCAAGCAGTCAATCGACTACGACGACGCGCAGGTGGGCACGCTGGTGGCGGCGATCCTCGGCCTCCCCTCCGTTGCGGTGGTGGTGAAGCTCGCCATCGGCGACGACGGCCGTGTCGTGTGCGAGCGGGAGATCGAGGGGGGACATGAGACGGTGCATACGAAGCTCCCCGCGGTGTTCCTTGCGCAGAAGGGACTCAATGACCCCCGCTACCCGTCGCTGAAGGGGATCATGGCGGCAAAGAGCAAGCCGATCGCGGAGAAGCCGGCTGCCCCCGCCTCTGCGCGCGTTGCGGCGGTGGCGCTGCGCAAGCCGCCCGCGAAGAACCCCGGCCGCATCGTCGGCACGGACGCCTCCGCGGTGCCTGAGCTCGTGCGCCTGCTCCACGAAGAAGCAAAAGTCATCTGACGACCACCATCGACCGACTGCTGCCATGAAGATCATCGCTGTTGCCGAGGAACGGGGCGGAGAGATAAGGAAATCGTCGCTGGAAACGGTCAGGGCGGCGCGCCGCACGGCCGATGCCCTGGGGGGCACATGCCTGGCGCTGGTGGCGGGCCATGGTGCCGCCGCGGCGGCCGCGGGGCTGGGGTGCTACGGCGCTTCGCGCGTCATTGCCGTGGAGGACGCCCGCCTCGCGCGGCGACCGAATATCGCCATCGCGAAAATTATCGCGGAAATCGCGCGGCGGGAACAGGCTGCGCTCGTCTTCCTCCCGGCAAGCCAGGCCGGCAAGGACATCGCGCCCCGCGTGGCCGTCGCCCTGGAGGCCGGGCTGGCCTCGGACTGCGTTGCGCTGCGTGCGGAGGGGGGCGACGTGGTTGCGACGAGACCGGTGTTCGCCGGGAAAGCGCTTCTGGACGTCCGCGTGACGACGCCCGTGAAAGTCTTCACGCTCAGGCCCAATGTCTTCGAGGCGACGGCTGATGCGGGCACGGCGTCCGTGGAGACGGCCGCCGTGCCTCTGGAAGAGGCAGATCTCGTGACGACGGTCGAACAGACAACGGTGGCCTCGGGCCGCCCGGATGTGACGGAAGCCGACATCATTGTCTCCGGGGGCCGGGGGATGAAGGGACCCGAACACTTCGCGCTCATCGAAGCGCTCGCCGACGCGCTCGGGGCGGGCGTGGGGGCGTCGCGTGCGGTGGTGGATGCGGGCTGGCGGCCGCACGACGAGCAGGTGGGGCAGACCGGCAAGACCGTGTCGCCCACGCTCTACGTCGCCTGCGGTATCTCGGGCGCCGTGCAGCACCTGGCCGGGATGTCCACGTCGCGCTACATCGTGGCCATCAACAAGGACAAGGACGCCCCCATCTTTCAGGTGGCGGACTACGGCATCGTGGGCGACGTGTTCGATGTGCTCCCGGCGCTCACCGCCGCGGTGCAGAGGCGGGGAAAATGAGGTTGCGGTTCGGGAGGTTTTCCCGTATGTTACCCGTGGTCAGTGTTCGTGAATGAGCGTGCCGGAGCGGAATGTGGATAAGGTGCTGGTGGACATCCTGGGGTTGTCGACGAACCCGGCGAGCGGAGGGGCGTATGCCCTGATTCTCCGGGAGGTAAACGGGAACAGGCGCCTGCCCATCATCATCGGCGCCTCGGAAGCCCAGTCGATCGCCCTGGAAATGGAGGGCATCAAGCCGCCGCGCCCGCTGACGCACGATCTCATGAAGAACATCATTACCGCATTCGGCGCCGAGCTCACCGACATCATCATCGACGACCTGCGCGACGGAACGTTCTACGCGAAGCTCAACATCGACAGCCAGATGATCGACTCGCGTCCCTCGGACGCGATCGCGCTCGCCGTGCGCTACGGCGTGCAGATTTACGTGGCCGCCTCCGTGATGGACGAGGCGGCGTTCGTGCCGGAAGAGGACGAAGAGGAAGGCCGCCCGTCGCCGCCGGCCTCGCCGCAGCCGTCGAAGCAGCAGCACGCGCCCCCCTCGGGCAAGATCACGCGCCTGGAGCAGCTGAACCAGCAGCTCAAGGAGGCGATCGAGAAGGAAAATTACGAGAAGGCGGCGGCCCTGCGCGACGAGATCCGCAAGCTCGAGCTCCGCGACTGACTTACCCCGGGCGCACCAGCGCCCGCATCTCCCGCACCGCCCGCTCCAGCCCCACGAACATCGCCCGCGTGATGACCGCGTGGCCGATGCTCACCTCTTCGATTTCCGTGATCGTGCTGAAGGGAACGAGGTTGAGGTAGTTCAGACCGTGGCCCGCGTTGACGCTCAGCCCGAGCTCCCGCGCCCTGCGCGCGGCGGTCCGGATCTCCTCCAGGAGAGCGCGCTGAGCGGCCCCCCCGGCGGCGTTGGCGTAGGCGCCGGTGTGTATCTCGATCGTGTCGGCGCCCGCCGCGTGCGCGGCATCGATCTGCTCCGCGACCGGGTCGACGAAGAGGCTGACGCGGATGCCGCGGTCCTTGAGCCGTGCGACCGCGTCGCGCACGCCCGCAAGGTTTCCCACCACGTCCAGTCCCCCTTCCGTGGTCAGCTCCTGCCTGCGTTCCGGGACGAGCGTTGCGAGCTCGGGACGCGTCGCGCGCGCAATGGCGATGATCTCGTCCGTGGCGGCCATCTCCAGGTCCAGCTTCGTCTTCACGGTCTCCCGCAGCAGCCGGAGATCGCGGTCGTTGATGTGTCGCCGGTCCTCGCGGAGATGGCAGACGATGCCGTCGGCCCCCGCACGCTCGCACTCCTGTGCGGCGGCGACGGGGTCGGGTTCGGATCCCCCCCGGGCCTGGCGCAGCGTCGCGACGTGGTCGATGTTGATGCAGAGTCTCATGGGCGCTTTCTCACGATGTACTGGAGGTGCTCCGGCCGCCGGGTGACCAGCTGCACGCCGGCGGGACAGGCGACCTCGGCGTCGATCAGTCCCGTCGAGTCCGCGGCGACGCTCCCGTAGCTTGTGGTTGCATGGAAATCCGCGGCGGAGAGGGCCGACAGCTGCCGGATGCCGGCCCGCACGACGATCTCGATCCTCGGGGGAATCAGGATCACTTCCCGGTGATCCGGCACGCCGGCGACGACCACGGGGATGCCAGCGATGATCTTTTCAGCGAACGGCTCAACCGTGATCGCGATGCGGACCGACGGAACGGAGAGGGCGATTGCGAAGGGGTCGGGGGATGCCAGCGGGACCTCGGCGTCGAGGGGACCGCGGACGTTGTCGAACACCCTCCGTTCCGTCCTCCAGGCGTCGATCGTCCGCAGCACGGCCTCCGCCCCGGTCAGCGTCACGCTGTCGGGAGCCACGAACGTGGGTCCCACCTGCCCGTATCCCTCCCGGAATCCCGCGACACAGTCGAGCACAACGGGAACGCGCTTGCGCACGGAAGATCCCAGCGCCACCTCGAGCGAGTCGGGCTTGACGTCCAGCAGCCGCACGCCCGGCGGGAGCGCGATGTGATCGGCGAAATCGTGGAACGTCAGCGGGCGGTGATGCGGCGGGAGCGACGAGGCGGACATCACCACCGCGGGAGCCCGTGCAAGCAGAACGCCCGCAAGGCGCCAGCCCTCTCCGCGGAGCCGGAGCAGGAGCTCGCGGGGGAGCGCAGATTCCACCGCCATGCCCGGCGGGATATCCTGGAGGATGAACGGGGAGGTGATGGTGGTTTCGTAGCTCTCGCGCATCGTGACGGAGACCCATGCCAGGATGCCGAACAGTGTCGCAACGACGGCGATATAGACCGAGCGGCGCTCCATGGGGGCGGGACTCAACCGCCGGCCCGCACGTTCAGGAGCTCACGGATCAGCACGTCCCTGTTGGCCATGGAGATCTCCCGCCCCTGGATGGCGAGCCCCGCGGTGTTCCGCGCGAGCGTCCTGAGCTCATGCACGTTCATTGCCTCAAGCCGGGCCCGGTACTCCGCGGCGCCGGATGCCGGCGCGAAGGAGAGCTCCTCCTCCGCGGGAGTGGGCTTCTTCTCCGCCGCCGGGGCGGCCTCACGGGGGAGGATCGCTTCAAGCTCCTGTGCGGGACGGGGGATGACGTGCGAGGAGACGAGCCCGCCCAGACGGGTGGCGGCCGCGGCGCCCGCCTCCACGGCGGTTCTCACGGCCGCCACGTCGCCGGTCACCTGCACGGTCACGAGTCCCCCGCGGGCATATTCCAGGCCCAGGAGCGAGACCCTGGAGGTCTTCAACATGACGTCAGCGGCCTCAATCGATCCGATGAGGCCGCGCGTTTCAACAAGACCCAGAGCGTATTCCGGCATGGCTCATTTGAGCTGGGGGCGTTTCGGCAGTATTGTCTCAAGGTCGCTGTGGGGCCGGGGGATCACGTGGACCGAGACCAGCTCTCCGACCCGCTGCGCGGCGGCCGCCCCGGCGTCGGTCGCAGCCTTCACGGCCCCGACGTCACCGCGCACCATGACGGTGACATACCCGCCGCCGATTGCTTCCTTCCCGACGAGCTGCACGCGCGCCGCCTTCAGCATGGCGTCCGCCGCCTCAATGGATCCGACGAGACCCTTGGTCTCCACCATGCCGAGTGCGTCTAACGAGGTCTCCGCCATGACAGTTGGTCTCCTTGTAGTCGAGCGAGGCGCACCGGCTTTCGGGGCACGGAAATATACCCACGCCCCGGTTCATTGTCAACGTCTCACGGCTCCTGCGCGGGCTCCGGCGCGCGGCGTGCGCGCAGCGCGGGGAGCCGCCACACACCGCCCGCAACGCACAGGAGCGCGATCCCCCATGCCGCGTTGGTGAGGAGCCACCCGATCCTGTACATCGGCGGATCGAACGTGAAGACAACCTCGTGCGGCCCCGGGGGAACCACGACGGAGCGGAGCACGTAGTCCGTCCTGTAGATCGGGGTTTCGGCTCCGTCCACCGTGGCCTTCCAGCCGGCGGGGTAGTAGATCTCGCTGAGGACCAGGAGCGCGGCGGCGGGCGCCTCGGTGTGGATGCGGATCTCGCGTGACCTGTACGAGGTGATCTGCGGTGCGTGCGCGCTGTCGACGGGATGGATCTGCTCCGGCAGAGCGGTGGAGAGCACGGCGGTCTCCGCGGGATCGAACGACGGTGCGTTAAGCGTGCGGAACACCTCGGCATCGCCGGCGGCCGTGAGCGCCTCACGCACGAAAAACGCGCGCGGCAGCGCACCGGGATTCCTGTACGTGAGGACGCGCTCGGCCTGGTCGACGTTCACGACCTGGAACCGCGGTTCCGGAAGCCGGAAGTGGGTGACCATGAACTCGACGTTCAGCATGTCCACGACATGCATGTTGATCGGGAGCGCGGGATCGGGGCTCCGGTACATGCAGGAATCCAGCAGCGTCTGGTAGATCCGGAGCTTGGCGGGACTGTACCCGGTGATGGACTGGATGCCGTGGTACGCGAATGAGTTGTCCATGTAGAGGGGGTCCGAGGGATCGATTCCCGCGAACACCCGGAACAGGCCTTCCTGGCGCTGGAGGAACGTTTTCGTGGCGTCGGGCTTGAATTCCTGCATCAGGCTCTCCTGCGGGCGGGGGTCGATGTACTTCGCGTCCACCAGCGACAGATCGAGCGCGGTCAGCAGCAGGATCGCCGCGGCAAACGACCACTCCCGCATGTTCTTCTTCAGATACGCGGCGGCCAGGCCGCAGAAGAGCGCGCCCAGCACGGCGAATTTCACAAGGTCCTTCCAGAACACGTCGAACCGCATTTCGCGGATCTGGGCGAGGGCGCGCGGAGCGCGCGCACCGTACTGGCGCTGGATCTGCTCGATCTGTCCCTCCTTGATGAACATGGAAGAGGGGAGCGCGTCCAGCATGCTGCTCTGGAAGAAGATCGCGAGCAGGAACAGGCCGCCCAGAACCGCCGATGCCACGAGCAGCGTCCGCGCGAGGCGTTCCGCGTCCAGGCGGGACCCCTCCGTGCCGGCCTCCGTGAGCGCGGCGTACCCCGCGGCCGCCAGCACGCCGGTGACAAACGGGAGGAGATGAAGGATCTGCTCCGGCGAGCGGAACTTGTTAAAGAAGGGGAGGACGTTGAACAGCGGCTGATACAGGAGTGAGAAGTTGTTCCCGAACGAGAGGAGCACGAGGATGAGCGCCGTCACGCCGAAGAAGATCACCAGGCGGGTGCGCCGGTACGCGAGCGCGACGGCGCCGAAGAGGATGGGCGCGAGGCCGATATAGACGCTCGAGTTCGTCCAGGGGATCATCGGGCCCCAGTAGTACTCGGCCTTCATGCCGAAGAAGCCCGGGACCAGGAGCGTGATGAGTTCGGCCGGGTGCCAGGACCAGTTGGTTGCGTAGTCGTACGCGAGCCCGCCGCTCGCGCCCGTGGTGCCTCCCCCGCGCATCGAGTACTGGGCGTATTCGTAGACGGAGAGATAGATGTACGACGAAATGCAGAATCCCAGGATCAGGGCGGCGACGAACAGGGCGCCCTTGACGAGCGCGAGCCGGGGCTGGTGCCGCACGTCGTTCACGATGTGGTAGCCCAGGAAGAGCGCGCAGAAGACGAACTCGTAGTAGACGATCTGCATGTGATTTGTCAGCATCAGCGTGCCGATGGCGGCGGCCAGCAGCCCGAAGGCAAGGAGATCGCGCCGCTCGAACAGGAGGTGGGTGAGCAGCACGACAAGCGGGAGGTAGCTGAGCGCCATGAGCTTTGACCCGTGTCCCTCGCCGGCCAGCCCGACCATGTAGGGGCTGAGCATGAACGTGAGCGCCGCGAGCAGCGCGGCGGCACGGCTGAACTTCCAGGTGCGGAGGAGGAAGAACATGCACACCCCGCCCAGGAAGTAATACACGACGAGCCACGTCCACGTGCCGTTCAGGAAGAAGAAGTTGAGCACGGTCTGCGTCACGGTCTGCAGGTAGCTGACTCTGTGCGGCACGAACGCCACGTTGCCGAATGTGGGCATGCCGCTGAAGAAGTACGGCATCCACAGGACATCCACCCCTTCCTTCTGTTCGAGCTCGGCCCCCGCATGGGCGTAGCTCTGCTCGGCGGCCGTGTCTCCTCCCGAGGCAAACGCGGCGTTGTCGAAGACGATGCCCCGGAACAGGATGAGTGTCACGACGTACAGAAAGACGATGGCAAGCACGTCCTGCATCGTGGGCGAGAGCGCGGAGAGGACGGCGGGACCCTGCTGCTCCCGCGCCGGGTGACCCTTATGGCGTTTCGACATGACGCTGCTCCTTGTGTCGTGCGATGATCTGTGCGTACTGCCGCTCAAGCGTTGCCGCGACCTGCGGCCATGCGTAGTGGCGGGCCACGGTCGCGTATCCCTTCGCCCCCGTGCGTGATGCAAGCGCGGGATCGCCGAAGAACCGGCAGATCAGACCGGCGAGTGCGGCGGGAGTGGATCCGACCGCCACGGCGTCGCCGGTGATACCGTCAATCCCCTCGATGCCCACGCGCGTGGTGACCACCGGGATCCCCTGCGCCATGGCGTGGATGATCTTGAGCTTCACGCCGCCGCCGAACCGGAGGGGAGCGACAAACACGGCGGCGCGCCGGAGGTACGGGGCGACGTCGGCGACGTAGCCGTGGACCCTCAGGCGGGGCTCGGCGGCGGCGCGCGCGGTGAGTGCCGGGGGAGGGTCCGAGCCGATCACGTCGAGGACGGTGTCAGGGTACTCCCGCAGGACGAGCGGCAGGATCTCCTCCGCCAGCTGCAGGGCCGCATCGATGTTGGGCTGATGATGGAACGTCCCGATGAAGAGCATGCTGTGCGGCTGCCGCGCCGCGTCGTCCGCTCTCGCGCTCCCGGTGTCCACGCCGCGGGGGAGATAGCTGATGCGATCCGACCCGCTGAGCCGGCGCAGCAGCATCCTGTCCTGCTCCGTTACGGTGAACACGTGGTCGAAGCGGGGAACGAGGCGGCGCTCGTAGCGCGCCCAGCGGCACCACTCCAGGAAGAGGACGGCCCTGGCCGCCGGCGTGCGCGCCTGGCGGTACCGCCGGTACGCGGGGCGGTATGTCACGTCATGCTCGTGCAGCACCGTCGCCCCCCGCCGGGCGAATGCAGCGTACTGGCCCATGAAGGCGAACTCGCACTGGACGATATCGAACTGCGTGCGCTCCGTGAGCTCGCGCACGAGTCCCGCCATCCGGGAATCCCTCCACTTGGCGACGTAGTAAGGCTCCCAGAGAATGATGCTGCGCAGGAGCTGGAGACCGCGCCTGAGCGCCAGCGCGGCTGTTGCCGCGGCGCCGTGCTGTGAGCCCTTGGCGCGGCGGACGATGCGGAGATCGACCGGCAGCGCCGAGAGCGCGCCGGCCTTTCGCTCCTCCTCCTCGTCGCAGAAGGAGAGGAGCGTGATCCTGTGGCGCGGCGCGATCTGCTGCAGGAGACTGTGCATGAACACACCGGTGCCGTGGCCGGCGGCCGGGTGCGGCAGGTACGGGGTGATGATCAGGATGTTCACGGGTCAGGCTCCCTGCTGCGGCCGGAGGCTGTACCGGACGCGGTACCATGCGGCCAGTGCGGCGGCGCGCCGGTCCTCCCGCCGCGACGGCGGAGCGAGCAGGAGGCGGACCCACCGCACCGCCCCCTTCACGGCGTAGTGCCAGGCAAACAGGCCGAGCACGAGCGCGGCATAGAGCCGGCCGTGGTGCTTCACAAGGTACCGGCGGGTGCTGATGCACTGAAGCTGAACATGGCGCTGTCCCTGCCTGCCGTACGAATATCCTCCCAGATGGCAGATGCGTGCGGCGGGGACAAAGTGGACCAGGCTTCCCCCCGCGGTGCGGACGCGCCGGCAGAGGTCGACCTCCTCGCAGTAGGCCTCGTACCGCTCATCGAAGAGTCCGATCCGTTCCACCAGCGACCGCCGGATCATCAGGTCGGCCCCCGTGATGTAGCCGACGGGCCCGGGGTGCTCACCGCCCGCCCGCGGCGCGACGCCGCGGTTGGGCAGGCCGAGCGCCGGGAACAGGTCGTTCAGAAAGAGGCCGTCCGTCAGCGCCTGCGCCAGCGACGGCGGGTCGCCGTACGACACCTGGCTCGACCCGTCGCGGTCCACGAGCCAGCCGCCGCAGACTCCCACGCCGGGGTGCGCGTCGAGATATCCGGCGAGGATCTTCACCGCGTTGTTCAGCAGCAGCGTGTCCGAATTGAGAAGGAGCACATAGGTTCCCCGCGCCGCGCGGACGCCGTCGTTGTTCGCCCTGACAAATCCGCCGTTCACTCCCCGCGTGACGAGCACGGCCCAGGGAAACTCCGCGCGCACGACGGCGACGCTGTCGTCGGTGGAGGCGTCATCCACGACGATGACCTCGTACGGGATGTCGCGCGTCTGTTCGCGGACGGACCGGAGACAGTCCCGCAGAACGTCCCCCCCGTTCCAGTTCGTGACCAGGACGGACACGACAGGGAGCGCCGCGTCAGAGGGCGGCGATATGTTCTTCGAGGATGCCGGCACTCCGTTCCCACGAAAACTGTTCTTCGATGAACTGCCGGCCGCGGGCGGAGAGCTGGTGCCACGCCTGGCCGCGGAGCAGTGAGACAACCCCGTGCGCAAACGAGCCGGCGTCGTCCGCGACGATCAGGTCCGTGCCCGACCGTCCCCGGACGCCGTTGTTCCCCGCGCTCGTCGTCACCACGGGAGTCCCGCATGCGAGGGCTTCCAGGACTTTCGTCTGGCAGCCGATCTTCACGCGGACGGGGCAGATGCTGACGCGCGCGCGCCGCAGGTGCGCGGACACGTCGTCGACCCGGCCCGTGATGATCACCCGATCCCCGAACGGGGCGGCGCTGCGCCGGATGCGCGCGTCGGGTTCGGCGCCGACGATCCAGAGCGTGGCGCCCGGCTGCTGCGACAGCACCAGCGGGAAGGCGTCGCGCAGAAACGTGAGCGCGCCGTCGACATTGGCCGGGTGAAACATGTTGCCCGAGAAGACGACGGCGCCTTCGGCGCGCTCTTCCAGTCCCGGGACCGGATCGTCCGGCGACACGGCCGCCCCGTAGGGGACGACCCCCAGGTTCGCGTACCCGTCCTGCTCCCGCATGTCGCGCATGTCGTCCTCCGCCAGGAGCAGGACCCGTCCCATCTGCGGGAGGTACCGCCGTTCATACCTCCGCGTGAGCCGCCGGGCCAGCAGCAGGTCGAGTCTCTCCCAGGGAGTCCAGAGGGGGAGCGCGGCGAGCCGGGCCAGCCGGAGCGACTGGGGATCTTCGATGAACGCGACGATGCGGCGATACCACCCCCGGGGGCAGTACTGAACGGCATCCATGGAGAAGAGCACGATGGCGTCGAAGCGCCCCTCTGCGGCGAGCTCCCGCACACGGGCGCCCACGGCCTCGGAGCGGACCTTCGTGATGGACGACGGGATGCCGCGCAGCTTTGCCAGCCGCCGCCGCCATTCCCTGGCGGGGCCCGACTCCTGCTGCCGGGGCAGGCACTCCGCGTCCCGGAGGAACGGGGGGGCGTCGAATGTTTCACCCGGCTGCTGCGGACACAGAAACGTGATCGCGTGCCGTGCGGCAAGGCACCGCATGCTGTGATAGGCGACGATGCTGCTTCCCGTGCGGGGCGGAAACGGGCTGTGGCTCCCGACCACCAGCAGTCTCATCGCCGCACGAGGTCGCCGACCCGGATCGTTGCGCCGGTCTCGATGTCCACCAGCGGCAGGTCCGCGATGAGCGCCAGCCCCTCTGCGTGTCCCAGGAATGTCGGCCGCCCCTGCACGTCGCGGGAGAAACGGTAGCGGGCGCGGACGTAGGCCTCGCGGGCCGTAACGGGAGCGAGCGCGCCCCGCACGTCGTCGCGGACGAAGAAGGCGTTGTTCCCCGCGCTGTTGGATCCGACCAGCGTGTAGCCCTTCGCGCGTGCCAGGCGCTCCAGCGCCGGAAGCGATGCGCCGCCGTACAGGAAGGAGTAGTGCGCCTTCAGCCGGTCGAACGACGGATCGTACGGGGTCGCGACGGCGCGCTCGCATCCCAGCAGGTTGTCGTACTCGCAGATGACGATGCGCGGGCTGACGGCCGTGATTGCCTCCCACACCCAGTAGTCGTTCCCGTCGATGTCGATGGAGAGGAGGCCGATGTCGCCGGTGACGCCGTGCGCGGTGAGCAGGTCGTTGATGTTCTCCCGGTCGACGAATGCCTGCACGGCCTGGAGCGTGTGCCGGTAGTACGGGTGGTCCCTGCGGACGGCGTTGATGCCCTCCGCGGAGCAATCCATGACCAGTCCCGTCCAGTTGTTGTTCCGCAGGAGAAACCGGGTGTTGGCTTCCCTGTAGTCCTGCACGCCGAACTCGACGAACACGGGACGGGGGATCGGGACCGCGCGGACCAGGTGCTGCACGATGCCGTCCTCGCCGAACTGCGAGGAGACGCGGAACTCATAGTCGCGCAGCGCGGCGCCCGGGCGCGTGCGATCTGCGAGCTGGCGCATCTCGACGCGCCCCACGGCGTCCTGCAGGTCTTCCACCCTGCGGAGCAGCTCGCTGAGCTGCGCAAGCCGCCGCTGGATACGGGAGACGATCATGGGCGTTCCCCCTGCCTCACCCGATGACCTCGATGGTCGGGAGCGGGAAGATCAGCTTCGTGCCGGCGCCGATCGTGTCCTTCTCCCGCTCCAGGAATTCCTGCTTGAAGTGCCAGGGGAGCACGAGGTAGTAGTCGGGCCGCATGGCGCGCGACTGCTCCTCGCTGATTATCGGGATATCGGTGCCGAGCGTGAAGGCGCCGTGTTTGTCGGGATTGCGGTCGGCCGCCGCGTCGATGATGCGGCTGTCGATGCCGCACCACTGCAGGATCGTGTTTCCCTTGGTGGAGGCGCCGTACACGTGAATCCGCTTTCCTTCCTTCCTGATCTTCCGCAGCAGCGCGATCAGCTCCTCGCGGTGCACGTTGATGTGGTCCTGGAAGTTCTTGTACGGGCGGTCCGTGTCAAGCGCCATGTCAAATTCTTCCTGGCGGAGGGCCTGCATCCGCGCCAGCGCCGCCTTGTTCTTGAATGCGAAGTTCGTGGCGTGCGTGGCGAAGCACCGGATGCTGCCGCCGTTGATGTTGTTGAGCGTGGCGTCGACCAGCTGCATGTCCGCCCGCTTCAGGATCTTCTCGAGCACGGCGAGGCTGTAATACTCCAGGTGCTCGTGACAGATCGTGTCGTAGGAATTCATGCGCAGCATCGACGGCATGTACGACATCTCGAAGACCCACAGACCGTCCGGGGACAGCATGTCCTTCACGCTCCGCGTGAAGCCGCCGGGGTCTTCCAGGTCGTAGAACATGGCAATCGAGGTGATGATGTCGAACGTCGCCCCGGCCATCCTGGTCACCAGCTCCTTCGACGGGAAAATGTCCTGGATGACGGTGATGCCGTCGCCGACCTCCTGTGCGACGTCGGAGGGGTCGATGCCCACTTTCGTGAAGGCGGCCGGGTAGCATTTCAGGAGTGTCCCGTCGTTGCACCCGATGTCCAGCGCGCGGGCCGCGGGGCGCGCGACCATGGCGGCCGCTTCCCGGGCGATCCCCTCCAGGTGCGAGCGCATCGTCTGGTTGGTGCCCGAGCGGTACCAGTAGGCGAAGTAGAGCACTTCCGGCGGGACGGTGCTCTCCATCTGGAGCAGTCCGCACGCGTGCTCGTCGAGCATGGGGTTGCAGCGGACGAGCACGGTGGGAATCTTGCGCAGCGGGGGCTGTTCCTTGCCGGGCTTCACAAACGAACCCTGCAGGTACTGTTCGCCCAGGTCGATCACCTGCGTGAGGGCGCTGGAGCCGCACACGCGGCAGCTGGTTCTGTGAATGAGATGCATGAAGGTTGTATGGTTGGTACGACGTGCCCGCGCTAGCGCGCCCAGATGCCCCCGGCGGTGCCGCTGAGGATCTTCCGCACCTGGACCGGCCACAGGAAGCACCCGGGCAGCAGTGCCACGCACACGGCCAGCATCACGCCGGCGCTCCCGAGACCCAGGCCGGTGGCGAAGTGGATCGCGAGCGGTATCACCGCGAGGGCGGCCAGGAGGGAGACCCAGAGCTGGAGGGCGATCTTTCCCGTGCCGTTGATAAAGTACGCAAATAACGTGCTCCACGCAACGATCAGCACGTACGCAGCCATGGCAATCGAGAGCTGCAGCGGCACCGTGACACCGGGTCCGACCCAGAATGCGTAGGCGGCGTGGGCGCACAGCGTCATGGCGACGAGCGCCGCGGCAAGGATCAGGCAGGCGGTCTTCAGCTTGCCCAGCGTCATGGCGATCCACCGCGTGTCGTTGCGCGTGTAGGCGTCCGTGAAGGCGGACCAGAAGGGCGTCAGGATGACCGTGAACGCCATCAACGCCACCCCGTAGTACTTGAACGCAATGTTGTAGGGGACGACCTCCGTGGGACCGAAGAACTGCGTGATCACCAGGTTCGAGGTCGCATAGACGACCGTTCCCGCGATCTGCAGCAGGAAGAACTGCACGCCGAGCATCACGAGCGGGCGCGCGCGGCCGAGACGGACATACCGGTAGGAGGGGGCGAGACTCCGGTACCGGCCGCCGAACAGCCAGAAATTGGCGCCCAGGGGCACGACCGCGGCGGCGCCGCTGACGACGAAGCCGAGCCAGAAGAGCGACCCGGCGCCGAGGCGGGTCAGCGTGTACACGCCGGCCAGTGCGATAACGGAGGCCAGCACCTCGAGCAGGTTGCTGCGTGCGGGCTTCTGATCCGCCAGGAGGACGGTGTTGATGAGGCCGAACAGCAGCCGGAAGCTGAAGAACACGAAGACCACGGCCGCAAGGGCGTGAAGCTCGCCCTCCATTGCCGGCGGCGTGTTGAGAATCGCCGACCAGCGGAGAAGCGGGTTGACGAGGAGGAACACGCCGATGATCGCGGCGACAATTGCCGCCACGCACGCATACGTCGTGCTGATGTGCACCCGGGCGAGGTCGTGGTCGTTGAGGGCGACCGCCTTGGCGAATTCATTCCGGAGCCCGTTCCCCAGGCCGATGTCCATCAGGCTCACCCAGCCGATGATGGAGCTGAGCGTGAGCCAGATGCCGTACCTGGCCTGGCTGAGATAGGCGAGCGTCATCGGCACCAGGAGGAGGTTGATGCCCACGCTGATGCCGCGCAGGAGAAAGAGCGCCACGATATTCTGCTTTGCCCGCACGCTCCGCGGCTCCCCCTCGAAGAGCCGCCGCCGAACGTAGTGTGGGAGCAGGTTCCGCATCAGTACCCCCGCCTGGACACCTTCTCGAAATCCGCCCGCGCCATCATCGCCACGAGATCGCTGAACGTCGTCGACGGCGACCACCGCAGCTTGCGCCGGGCCTTCGACGCATCACCGATGAGCACGTCGACCTCCGTCGGGCGGTAGTACCGGGGAGATACTTCCACCAGGATCCTGCCGGTGCGCCTGTTTTTTCCCTTCTCGCGGGCGCCGCGGCCCGTCCAGCGGAGATCCATCCCCATCTCCCGGAACGCCAGCGTGACGAACTCCCTGACGGAGTGTGTCTCGCCGGTGGCGAGCACGTAGTCGTCCGGCGCCTTCTGCTGCAGCATGCGCCACATCCCCTCGCAGTATTCCGGGGCATAGCCCCAGTCCCGCCGGGCGTCCAGGTTGCCGAGCTCCAGCGTCTTCTGCAGGCCGAGCTTGATGCGCGCCGCAGCCAGCGTGATCTTGCGCGTCACGAAGCCCTCGCCGCGCCGCGGGGACTCGTGGTTGAACAGAATGCCGTTGCAGGCGTACAGGTTGTACGCCTCCCGGTAGTTGACGACGATCCAGTACCCGTAGAGCTTCGCAACGCCGTAGGGGCTCCGGGGATAGAACGGCGTGCGCTCGTTCTGCGGGACCTCGCGGACCTTGCCGAAGAGCTCGCTGGTGGAGGCCTGGTAGAACCGGGTCTTCACGCCGGTTTCGCGGATGGCATCGAGGAACCGGAGCGTGCCCACCGCGTCGACCTGCGCGGTGTACTCCGGCACGTCGAACGACACCTTCACGTGGCTCTGCGCCGCCAGGTTGTAGATCTCGTCGGGCGTGATCTTTTCGAGCAGCCTGTTGAGGTTGGACGTGTCGGTCACGTCGCCGTAATGGAGAAAGAGCCGCTTGTCCATCAGGCTCGCGTTCTGAATATAGAGGTGGTCGATCCTGCCGCGGTTGAACGAGCTCGAGCGGCGGATGATGCCGTGGACTTCGTAGCCTTTCGCGAGCAGCAGCTCCGCAAGGTACGATCCGTCCTGCCCCGTGATGCCGGATATCAGCGCTTTTTTCACCCGTGTGTCTCCGAGGTTGATAATTTTTTCCGGAGGAATTCCCTGATGTCGATCGTCCGGCGCAACACCCCCGTCATGCTGATCGGCACGAAGCGGAGGAGGTACCTGAGCGTGAACGCCGCCGTGACCAGCGAGGCGAGCGCATATCCCGCCCCCGCGCCGGTGGCGCCCCAGGGAGGGATGCACGCCAGGAACGCGGCCAGCGAGCCGGCCAGCACCTCCAGGCCGAGAAGGAACGAGAGCCGCGCCTCGCCGAGTCCCATCAGCACGTTCGAGCCGACGGCGGCCAGCGGGACGAGGAACGTGAGGAGCGCGAAAATCCTGAGAATCGGCTCCGCGCCGGCGTACCGTCCCCCGTACAGGACGCTCACCAGCACGCCCGGGAACGCCCAGAACAGGAACGTGACAGGCAGCAGCCCGAGCGTCAGGAACAGAATGGCCTTTTCCGTCATGGCGTTCAGCGACGCCCTGTTCCCCTGCGAGGCGAGACGCGAGGCGGCAGGGAGGACGAACATCTGCACCACCTGTGCCGCGGTCTCGTACACGCGCACAAACACCTTCGCGGAGTTGTACACGGCCACCTGCACGGGTCCCGTGAACGCCGAAAGGATGAACGAGTCCGCCTTCGTCGAGAAGAGGGAGCTGACGACGCCCCCCAGGGAGTACTTGCCGTAGTCCCACACCCGCCGCACGGCGGCGCCGGGGGGACGCCAGGCGAAGCGCATCATGCCCCTGGCGAACCAGAGCCCGGCAAGCGACGAAGCCGAGAGGGAGAGGAGGTTGACGGTGACCATGTCCGCGGCGCTGGTGAACATGTGCAGGAGCGTGGCAAGCCAGACCAGCAGCGGGGCGCCCAGGAAATGCACCGCGTCGGTCCAGAACACCTCGCGCACCAGGAAGCGGGCCTGCAGCAGCGTGAGCGTGAAATTGCGGAAGAACGAGGCGACGAGCATCGCCGGCACCATCAGCAGCAGCGGCGTCAGTCCCGGCGAATGGAGGACGCTCCCCGCGGGCGCGCTCAGGGCTGCCACCGCGAGCGACGCGGCCGCGACGAACGCCGCGTTGAGCAGAAGTGACGCGGGCACGATTCCCTCGCCGCCGGCGTCCTGCTCGGACGCAAACTTGAGCAGGGGCTGCAGCGCGAATGCGGTCGCCAGTCCCGAGATCACCAGGAACACTTCCTGCACGAGGACGAAGTTGCCGAACTCCTCCTCCGGGAGCACGCGGATCACGAGCCACACGTAGCCGATGCCGTACACCGCCGGCAGTGACTTGTCGGCGAGGCCCCAGATGCCTTTCGTGAGATGTCTGCCGATCTCCATGGTGCGCTCAGCGCCTGCCCAGCACGTAGCGGCACGCCGCGGCGGCGTTGACCGCGATGTTCATCCACGGGAACACCGCCCACTGGTACCACGCCGCGTAGCGGGCAAAAAACCGGAAGTTGCTGATGAACTTGTTCCTCAGCTTGAAGGCGGAGAGGTGGCCGCCCGCGCTCACCGAGACCTTGTGCCAGACGCGTGCGCCGGGCTCGTACACGATGCGGTACCCCGCCCGTCGGGCCCGCATGCAGAAGTCGGCGTCCTCCGTGTACATGTGATATCTCTCGTCCAGCATCCCGATCCGTTCCACCACCTCCCGCGTCGTCAGGAAGCAGCACCCCGAGGCGTAGGCGGTCTCGCCCGGCGTGTCGAAGCGCCCGTCGTCCCTCTCCCGGATTCCGCGGTGCCGCATCGTGCCGGTCCACGCGGAGATCTCCCCGCCGGCGTACCAGATCAGCTCCGGCCGGGCGTGATAGAGGATCTTCGGCGCCACAATCCCCGCATCCGGCCAGGAGCGGAGCCGGGCGGTCATCGCTCCGAGAAAGCGCGGGTCCACGGTCGTGTCGTTGTTGAGCAGCATGATCGCCTCGGCACCGTCGTCGAGCGCGGCACGGATGCCGGCGTTGTTCCCCCCCGCAAAGAGGAGGTTTGCGCCTGTCTCGAGCACGCGGATGCGGGGAAACTCCCGCCGCAGGATTTCCGGCGATCCGTCGGTCGACCCGTTGTCCACGACCAGCACGGCCGTGGCGTCGTCGCAGGCGGGTGCGAGCGACGCGAGGCACGCCCTCGTGTCGGCGAGTCCGTTCCAGTTGAGCACGACGACGTATGTGCGCGGACCCGGCACGGGAGTCACGCGCGCTCAAGAAGATAGATGACGCCCGAGCAGAGCACTTCCCGCAGCAGCGGCACATGCGCGACGGGTCCCGCTCCCAGCGGGCGCAGGCCGAACCGGATATGGTTCGGGCTGATGATGTACGCCTTTGTGCGGAGGATGCGCAAGCCTGCCCCGGCGGCGATCAGGCGGAACTTCCTCATCCCCATCTTCAGCCTGCCGAGCTTCTGTATTTCCCTCACCACGTAGGGGTCCTCGCCGCGAATGCGGGGAAGGATCACACGCGAGGCCAGCGGAATCAGGTGGACGTAGGGGAGCCGCCCGAGTCGGGCGTGAAGGAGCTGCTGGTGTCCGCCGTAGGCCGAGTACCAGGGGGGAAACGTGATGAGGAGCTTCCCCCCCGGGGCCAGGTAGCGGCCGAGCTTTGCAATCGACGCCTGCTTGTCTTCCAGGTGCTCGAACACGTCGTGCAGCGTAACGAGATCGAACTGCCGGTCGGCGAATGGCGGTGCGGTTGCGTACATGTCCCCGGTGACCATCGACATCTCCCTGTTCCCCTTCAGGCGGATCCCGTCGGCAATGCGCGAGGCCTCGATATCAAACCCCGCGCAGCATGCCCCCGCGTCATGGAGGGCGCAGAGCCCTCCCGCCTCAGCGCATCCGACGTCCAGGACGTTCGCTCCCTCGAGCCGCACTCCCCAGGAGCGAAGGACCGGGACCAGATACCGCGCGGCGACGTCGTATTCGTATCGCCAGTACCACTCCGTATGGGCGTTCATCGCATGAGCTCCTCCAGCGCCGCGACCAGCCTGTCCCAGGAGTACTGCTTTTTTTCTTCCGCCACAGCGCGGCGCATCTTCTCCCTGTCGCATGCGGTGAAGTACCGGATGATCCCCGCGGCCAGGAGGGCGGCGTCGCCCGGGGCGACCACGATCCCGGTGTCCCCGTCGCGGACCACTTCCGCCAGACCGCCGACATCGGTGGCGATCACCGGGAGATCGAAGTGATAGGCGATCTGGGCGATGCCGCTCTGGGTTGCCGACGTGTAGGGAAGGACAGCCGCATCGGCTCCGCAGAAGAAGTACTTCACCTCGTTGCTCGGGATGTACCCGGACCAGATGGTCACGGCGTGCTCCAGCGCGAGCCTCCGGATCTGCTCACGGTAGGGGGTCTCGTCGTCGTAAAATTCACCGACAACCAGGAGCTGTACGTCCAGTGTCCTGCGCACAATCGCCATTGCGTCCAGGAGCACGTGGAGCCCCTTGTAGCGCCGCACGTACCCGAAGAACAGGAGCACATGCCCGGTCCCCAGCCTCAGGCGCTGCCGGGCCTCTGCGGACGGCACGGCGTCGCCGAATCCGTGGTACTCCGGATGGGGAACGTACACTGTGCGGGCGCCGGGGAGAAAATCGAGGAGCTCCCGCTCCACCGCATGTGCCTGCACCACGAAGGCGTCCGCCGCACCGAAGGCGAAGCGCGCGAAGGCGCGGTCCCCCGGGCGGGGCTCGTGGGGGATGACGTTGTGGCAGAGATAGACGACGCGCGTGTTTCCCCCGCGCCGGACAATGCGGGCGATCGTTCCAAAACAGGGACCGAAGAAAGGAAGCGAGTAGTTGAGCAGGAGGAGATCGGGTCGGTGCGCCCGGATCCTGCGCCCGGCGCGGATCCAGCTGAGGGGGTTGACCGAATCCACCATCGCCTCGCTCGGGACCCGGAAGCTCTCTGTGTCCCCCTCCTCGTTCTGCGTCTTGCCCGGGAACAGAAAGGCGGGGTACTGGCGGGTAAATGTCACGATACGGACGTCGTGCCGCGCCGCAAGCGCCCTGTAGAGGAGGGCAGCGTGATGGGCGATCCCCCCGCGGAACGGGTACGCCGCGCCCACGATTGTGATCCTCACGTCGGGTCCTCCCGGCGCGCCAGACACAGGAGCGAGAGCCCGAACGGGAGCGACGCGACCGGGATGACCCACCGCTCGAGGCGGAATGTCCCGCGGAGCGCGGCGTTCAGGGGTCGTGCAGGGATCCGGAGGTCGTCCGTCCTGTCCGATCCCGCGGCGCGGGCCGCCGCACGCCGGAGCCACGCCACCGGGAACAACAGGCAGTTGAGGAACGTCATATGCTCGATCGTGAACCCGGCATCGGAGACCGCGCGCGCGAGCGTCCTCCGCGTGTAGCGCCGCTTGTGGTGGAGGATCTCGTCGTACCGGCTCCAGAGCGAAGGAAACGCCGGGACTGTGATCAGGATGTGTCCCCGGGGACAGAGCAGGCCGCGCGCGGCACGCAGCAGCGCCCGGTCGTCGTCGACGTGCTCGACCATGTCGAGCATCGTGATGAGGTCAAACGGGGGGGAGGGGGGATACGCATCGAGCGTCCCCAGATGGAGCCGCGTGAGTCCGCGCTCCCTGCAGAAGGCGATCGCCTGCGGGGCCACATCGCTTCCCCAGGCGTCATAGCGTGCGGAGAGCGCCTCCAGGATGGCTCCCGTACCGCACCCGGCATCCAGCACGCGCGCCGTGCGCGGCAGCGGGAGGCGCGCCTCCAGGTAGCGGAGCAGGATCTCCTTCCGGGCGGCGTACCACCAGTGCTCCTTCTCCACCTCGTACAGCGTGCGGTAGACCTGCTCTTCCATCAGTCAGAACCCGATGCGGTCGCGGACGACGTACAGAGGGCGCTTCTTCACCTCCTCGTAGATCCGGCTGATGTACTCGCCGATGACGCCGAGCGTCACCAGGATCATGCCGCCGACGAACAGGATGGAGAGAATGGTGGACGCCCACCCCAGGATCGCCCGGTCCGTGAACACCTTCGCGTAAATGACATACAGTGCGCCGGCAAATGCGAGCGCTGCCGTGGTGAGGCCGAGATAGATTGCGAGCCGCAGCGGGACATCCGAGAATGAGAAGATGCCGTCGAGCGCCAGGTGCACGAGCCGCCCCAGGCTCATCTGCGGCTTCCCGGCGAACCGGGGATCCCGGTCGTAGTACACGGCCGTTTGCGGGAACCCCGCCCATGCCCTGAGTCCGCTGATGTAGCGGTTGCGTTCGGGCATGGCGCGGAGCACGTCTGCCACGCGCCGGTCCAGCAGTGAAAAATTCCCCGCGTCCATGGGGATCCGCGTCGAGGAAAGTGCGTGGAGGATGCGGTAGAACGACTTGAACGCGAGCTGCTTCAGGGGGTTCTCCCTGCGGCTCTTCTTCACTGTGTAGACGACGCCGAACCCCTCTTTCCAGCGCGCAATCAGTTCCGGGAGGAGCTCCGGCGGGTCCTGCAGGTCGCCGTCCATCAGCACCACCGCGTCGCCGTGCGCCTCCTCGAGTCCCGCCGAAATGGCGATCTGATGCCCGAAATTGCGCGAGAGGCGCAGGACCTTGACGCGTGCGTCCCGCTCATGCAGCGATACGAGGAGCTCGTACGAGCGGTCGCGGCTGCCGTCGTCGACGAGTATCAATTCGACCGGAGCGTCAAGCGACCCGGCCGCGGCGGAGAGCCGCGCGTAGAGCTCCGGGATCGTCTGCTCCTCGTTGTAGACAGGGATGATGATCGAGTACATCAGCGTGTGTTCTCCTGGCGCCGTTTCCTGAGGAGCGGCGGGGCGGCGATGCCCGCGAGGCAGATGATCACCGCGCTTCCGGAGATCCATGCGCCGGCCACGAGAGGGGGAGGCACGAACGTGAACACCACCTGGTGGCTGCCGGGAGGGAGCGCAATGGCCCGGAGAGTGTAGTCTGCGCGCATGACGCCGGCGGGCGCGCCGTCCACGGTCGCCCTCCAGCCGGGGTAGTACATCTCGCTCAGGACCAGGAGCCCTTCCGTCGGGGTGGCGGCATCGATGACAATCCGGTTGTCCCCGTATTCCGTGATCCGGGCGTCCCCTGCGCTCCCCGCAGGGGGCGCGACCGGCGCGGCCGCCGGCTGTTCCTCCAGCAGGACGGTCGTCCGGTGGTCCCAGGTCGAATCGTGCGTTGCCGCCTGGAGTTCCTCCTCTGTCCGGGCGACCCGGTACGAGTAGAGGATGAACGCCCGGGGCATGAACGAGGGGTGGGGGACGATCGTGAGCGCGTTCGTCCTGGGGTCGACGGCCGTCCTGTACTTGACGTTCAGGAGGTCGAAACGCTGGATGTCCGTGAACGGCGGGTTCGCCCGCTGGAGCACGAGGGGCGTGTATCCTTCCAGCGTGAAGACACGGTCGACCATCCCCTGGTTCCTGTCCATCAGCATCCCGTACTGGTTGCGCGTGTTGACGCGGAAGAGGCCCGTGCGCATGTCGTTGCGGAGGAAGCGCACCAGCGGCGCGGAGCGGCGGAAGTAGTCGTTGGGATCGGTGGCCGACGTGTTCTGGGCTGACCCGAAGACGTACATGTCCGCCAGGAACAGGAGGGGAAGCACCAGCGCTGCGGTTCCTTCCCTGAGCTTGCGCGCCAGCACTGCCAGCAGTGCACCGGCTGACGCGAGGACGAACAGGAGCGACCAGAGGGCGTCCTTCTGCACCGCGTCGCGGAGCGCCGGCCCGGCCGGCACACCAAGCGCGCTGTCGAGGATTCCCGCCGTGACGGCGAGCCAGAGGAGGACGCCCAGCCCCGCGATTGCCAGCACAGAGAAGCGGAAGGGGCGGGCATCCTGCGTCTTCAGATCCCCTCCCTGGAGCGCCTGCAGCGCGAAGCCGGCAAGGACCGATCCGGCGAGCGAAAAGAGCACCGCCATCCGCGCCGGGTCGCGGAATTTCGAAAATCCCGGGACATACTCCTGCACAATCCTGTGGAGCACGAAGTTGTTCCCCAGCGCGAAGAGGATCGCAAAGAGCGCCACGCCCCAGAAGAACGCCGCCTCCCTCCTGCGGCGCACAAGATGAAGCGACAGGAGCATCAGCACGAGCGGAAGGATGCCGATGTAGATGCACGTCTCCCAGAAATACCAGTACGTCCCGGGACCCCAGTAGGTGCTTCCCCCCGCACCGGCCGCGCCGAAGAGCTTCGGCTGGAAGAGCGTCAGGAGCTGCGCGGGGGCGAGCGACCCTTCAGTGGACTTCTCATACGTGATCTGGGCGCGCTGGGAGAGGTCGGCCAGCTCGTTCGTGGGGAGGAGCTGGACGGCGGCCACGGCGAGACCCGCGCCGACGATGAACGCGGCCCGCGCGGCGGAGCCCAGCGCCGGGCGGGTGACGAGCGCCTTCCCCCGGTATCGCCCCAGGTGCAGGAACAGGAAGTACGCCAGGAGAAACGCGTGAAAATAGAGTGAGAGCTGCGGATAGCCCGCGAGCGTCGAGTGCCCCAGGACGAGCGCGCAGAGAAACGCCGCCCGCCAGCCTCCCGCCTCAGTCGCCCTCGAGAACAGCAGTGCGATCAGCGGGAACCACGCCACCATCGTGATGATCTGCTGGTGGATGGCGTGCGTGATCATGAATCCCGAGAGCATGTACGCCGCTCCTGCCAGGAGCGCGGGTCCCCGCCGCAGGGCGAACCCCGAGGCGAACAGGTACATCGCCCAGCCCGCCAGGACGTAGTGGGCGATCACCATGGCCTCCAGCCAGTAGAAGCTGAGCGTGCCGTCCCTGACGAAGAGGGCCAGGAGCGCGCACGGAACGTAGAGCACGGTGGTCTGGATGTCGGCAAGGAAAGGCATCCCCCCGAACGTATACGGGTTCCACAGGGGAAGCTGGCCCATGGCCATCGAGGTGGCCGCAAAGACGCGGACCGGGTAGCTGAAATACATCATGTCCTCCCACAGCCACGCATCCCCCAGAAGGATCCTGTGGAAGAACAGCGCCGTCATCGCGGCGAGCAGCGCCGCGGCCTTCCAGTCCCGGAGAGCCGCCGCCACGCCGTCGCGGGGGGCGGCCTGCGCTGTTGTGTGCGGGCGAGACATGGCCGGGGACCTACGGCGCACAGAGGCGGGTGCAGGAGGCGAGCACGGTCTCCACGCGCAGGTACTGCATGCAGTTGTTCGGGCACACGGGGGAGTAGTAGCACGTGCACGCGAACTCCGGCGCGAGGATCTCGCCGAGTCCGTACAGCTCGAACTCGTGCGGATTGAACGTGTTGTTGAACAGCACGATCTTTTTCCCGAGACCGATTGCGATGTGCATCGCCATGGTCACCGCGGTGACGACGCAGTCGCACTGCTCCACCAGGTTGATGAACCGGGGGAGCGGGAAAAACCCCGGGTAGAGCGCTCCGCTCGCGCGGGCGATGCGCGTGTTCCTCGCGTGTTCCTGCTCCCCGCCGAGCAGGAGGGGGGCGTATCCTTTCTTTTTCAGCGCGCGCGCGAGCGCCACCCAGTTCTTTTCGGCCCAGAGGCGGGATGTCCATCGGCCCCCGCAGCCCGTGTTCAGCCCCACGATCGTCTTCCTCCGCGGCAGCTTCCATGTGTAGCCGTCGGCGGCGTGGTTGTCCAGGATGTACGGCTCGCCGGCGAACCGGAGGCCGCAGATCTCGAAGATCTCCTCCTGGTAGCTCTTCGTGTTGGCCCGGCTCACGTCATCGAAGAGGCCCGTGAGGAACTTGTGCACCGCGTTCGCGTCCGCGGGGGCGGGCACGCCGTCCCTGAGCGTGAACCCCTGCTTCACGGCGGCCTCGGTCGTCAGCGCGAGCGCGCAGGCCTCGCGGTCCTTGTCCAGGTTGATCAGGAGATCGAACTTCACTCCCCGGAGAATCGCCGTGCTCTGCGGCGTGAAGGGGAGCACGACATCCGCGTCCGGGGGCACCACATCGGGCGTCAGTGTCAGCCACCAGATCTGCGCCCCCGGGCGCAGGCGGCGGAATGCGCGCAGAAGCGGCGTCGTCCGGATGACGTCGCCGATGGCGCCGAGCTTGATGATCAGAATGCGCTCCGTGAGCCGGTCGTAGCGGCGGCACGGTGATCCGTCGGCTTCGGTGCAGTGCACCCCCTCCCGTTTGTGGGGCGCACACGGGACCGTCCCCCTGAAGGAACGGCAGTCTGTCTTCAGGGACTGCAGTGTCATTGGTCCGGTCATGACGGCCTACTTGATGAACTCGCGGATCTGGTATTCCGGTTCGGCGGCGCGCGTCTTGCTGATCATCTCTCCCAGCAGCCCGATGGAGAAGAACTGAAGCCCCACGATGATACAGAGAATCCCGCCCAGGAAGAGCGGGCGGTTGCCGAGCGATGTGCGTCCCAGGTACCACTCCACGGCGAGCGTCCCGTCGATGCCGATCCCGGCGAGCGTGGCGATGATCCCCCAGACGCCGAACAGGTGGAGTGGGCGCCGGAGATAGCGGGTGGTGAAGAGCGCTGTGCAGAGGTCGAGGAACCCGCGCCAGAACCGTCCCAGGCCGAACTTGGTGTGCCCGTACTTGCGCGGGCGGTGCTGGACGACCACCTCTCCCACCCTGAACCCTTCCCAGGATGCGAGGACGGGGACGTACCGGTGGAGCTCCCCGTAGACCTTCACGGTCTTGACCACATCGCGGCGGTACGCCTTCAGGCCGCAGTTGAAGTCGTGGATCCGGATGCCGGTCATCCGTGCCGTGACGAAGTTGAAAAAGCGGGACGGGATCGTCTTCGAAATGGGGTCCTTCCGTCTCTTCTTCCATCCCGAGACGAGGTCGAGGCCGTCATCGATCCGCTTCTTGAGCGTCGGGATCTCCGCCGGGTCGTCCTGCAGGTCCGCGTCCATCGTGACGATGATATTCCCCTGCGCCTTGTCGAAGCCGGCTGCAAGGGCCGCCGACTTGCCGTAGTTTCTCCGGAAGCGGATGATCTTCACGTGACGGTCGTTCCGCTTCAGGTCGCGCAGCACCTGGAACGACCTGTCGGTGCTCCCGTCGTCGATGAACAGGATCTCGTAGCGGAGGTTCATCCGTCCCAGCGTGGAGCGGAGCTGCCCGTGGAGCTCCCGGAGCGATTCCTCCTCGTTGTAGAGGGGAATGACGATGCTGAGGTCGGGCCACTGGGGCTGGTTGTTGCCCTGCTGCGGGGGGCGCTGGCCGTGACGCTGGCGCTGCTGCTGGTTTTTCTGTCCCCCGGGGGCCGGGGGAGCCTCCTCGCGCGGAGTAGGCTCTGGCGGATCGGATATCTGGTCGGTCATCGGCGTGCGGTCCGGTGAGATCTGCGGTGGTAGAGGATACGAATCTCCGTTATGCTAAACATTTCCGCGCTGAAAATCAACGAAGGGTTCGTTGACATTCCCGCCCCTCTTCGCTATATTTTGCCTTCCACAATGGTCAGTTCCCCCCCCCGTCTCCGTTTGCGCCCGAGGAAATCGCTGGGACAGAATTTCCTGCGCGACGACAACATCGCGCGCAGGATCGTCGCGGCGATCGACCCGCGCGAGGACGACGCCCTCCTGGAGATTGGTCCCGGGGAGGGCGCGCTCACGCGGCATCTCGCGCTCCGCTCGCGCCGGCTCTCCGTGGTGGAGATCGATGCGCGGGCGGCGGCGGGGATCCGCGCCATGTTTCCCGGCGGCGGGGTCGACGTGATCGAGGGGGATTTTCTGGGGATCGACCTGGACGCGTTCGCCCGCGCACGCGGCGGCCGCGTGCGGATCGCGGGGAACATCCCCTACAACATCACGAGTCCCATCCTCTTCCACGTGCTCGATCACCGCTCCGGCGTTGCCGACCTGACATTCCTGGTGCAGAAGGAGGTGGGGCGGCGCATGGCGGCGGAGCCCGGCAGCCCGGACTACGGGATCCTCTCGGTGTTCTGCCGGTACACGAGCGAAGTGAAGGCTCTGTTCGAGGTTCCCCCCGGGGCGTTCTACCCCAGGCCGCGCGTGACGTCCCTTCTCATGCGGCTCGTGATGCGGCCCGCTCCCGTGGTCCCGGCCGACGACGAGGCGTTTTTCAGGACTATGGTACGGGCCACGTTCGGCAAGCGCCGCAAGACGCTCCGCAACTCGCTCCGCTACGTCGCCGCACTCCGGGAGGGACCCCTCCCCGACATCCCGGAGCTCGAGCGCCGGCCGGAGGAGCTGTCGGTGGACGAGCTCGTGGCTCTCAGCAACACGCTGCTGCAGTCGGCGGCACTGCGCGCGGGGGGAACACACAGGGCATGAGCCTGCGCAGGGTCATTGCGTGCCTCCACGCCTCCGATGCGCTGATCATCGGGTTCCTCCTGCTCCTCTCGGCGGTCAACCTGGTCTTCCGCGTCCCCCACTGGTGGCTGATGATCCTGATCAACAGCGGGGCCGTCGCGGCCATCTGCCTCCTGGCCTGGGCGCGCCACGCCACGAACAACCCCCTGCTGGCAATCGTGCACGACTGGCACGTGGCGCCGACGGTGTTCTTCACGTTCAAGGAGCTCTATTTCATCATCAGGCCGCTGCACGGGGGACGGGACTACGACAGCGTCCTCATCGCGGCGGACCGGTGGCTCTTCGGCGTCGATCCCACCCGCTGGCTGATGCAGTTCAGCACCCCGTGGCTCACCGAGATTCTCCAGATCGCCTACACGCTGTTCTACCTGTTCTTCCTCGCCGTCGGCTACGAGCTCTACCGGCGGGAGCGGAAGGACGACTTCCACTTCTTCATGTTCACCTGCGTCTACGGGTTCTACCTCTCCTACCTCGGGTACTTCATCCTGCCGGCGGTGGGTCCCCGCTTCACGCTGCACGATTTTTCCGCCCTCAACCGCGACCTCCCCGGGGTCCTGCTCACGCCGTACCTCCGCTGGTTCGTCAACTTCGGCGGCTCGGTCCCCATGGGCGTCTCCAACGCCGAAGCGATCGCGGGGACGCAGCGGGACGTCTTCCCGAGCGGGCACACGATGATGACGCTGGTCGTGATCACGCTCAGCATGCGCTTCCGGCTCCGCCTCCGGTACGCGGTGCTGGTGACCGGCATCCTGCTGATCTTCGCCACCGTGTACGAACGCTACCACTACGTCGTGGACCTGATCGGCGGCGCGCTCTTCATGCTCGTCTGCATCCTCACCGCCGACAGACTCTTCCGCTTCTGCATGGCGGCGCTGGGGAAGGCGGACTCCCCCGTTCCCCCCGCCTGAGGCGCTTGACAGTGCCGCGGGGGAAGCCTATATTCCAATACCTGAACAGTTGTTCAATTGTCAAAGGATAGACCCATGCGGCAGCAGGGCGGGGCGTTGCCGGCGGCGTTTGCGCACCGGCACGCGGCGGAAGACGCACGCAAGGCCATTCACCGGCCGGAGGTGCTCCGGGGACTGGGCGAAACGTTCCGGATGCTGGGAGACGAGACGCGGCTCAAGATCTGCCTGGTCCTGGCGCGCCAGGAGCTGTGCGTGGGCGACATCGCCCGGCTGGTGGAGCTCTCGGAGTCGGCGGTCTCGCACCAGCTCCGGCTCATGAAGGCGATGCGCATCGTGCGGTACCGGCGGGAGGGGCGGATGACGCTCTACATGCTGGACGACGGGCACATCGAGGACCTCATACGGCTGGGTGTGCGCCATGTCGCGGAGTAGCGGGCCCGCGTACCTGGTGTCCGGCGTGTGCTGCTCGACCGAGGAGGCCGTGCTGCGGAAGGCGCTGGACCGCTCGGTGGGGGCGCGCGCCTACGAGTTCAATCCGGTGAGCTGCGAGCTGCGCCTCGCGCCCGGCGCTCCGGAGACGCGCGTGCTCGACGTGCTCCGCGTGGCGGGGTTCGGTGCCCGGCGGAGAGGCGCGCCGCCGCCCCGTGCATCGCTCATCGCGCGCCACGCGGAAGGCCTGACGGCACTTGGTGCGGCGCTGCTCACCGCCGGCGGCATGCTTGCCTCCGGCCTTGCGGCGCACGTGCTGCTGGGGGCGGCCATCGCCGCCGGCGGATGGAGGGTGGCGCGCCGCGCGGTGGGGTCGTTGCGCACGCGCGCGCTGGACATGAACGTCCTGATGTGCATTGCCGTGGCCGGTTCGCTCGCAATCGGCCGGTGGGAGGAGGGAGCGGCCGTGATCGTGCTCTTTGCGGTCTCGCTCATGCTGGAATCCTACAGCAGCCGCCGGACGCAGGAAGCGCTCCAGGCGCTGCTTGCGTTCTCCCCGGACACCGCCGCGGTCATCCGGGACGGCGTCGAGCAGACGGTGTCCAGTGCCGGGGTGCAGCCCGGAGAGATGATTCTGGTCCGTCCGGGCGAGCGCGTGCCCCTGGACGCCGAGGTGACGGCGGGAAGCTCATCCATTGACGAGTCTCCGGTGACCGGGGAATCGGTGCCCGTGGCAAAGCGCGCGGGCGACGCTGTGTATGCCGGCTCGCTCAACGGCACGGGTGCGCTCACGCTGCGCGCACTCCGGGGGGCGGGCGATTCGGCGATCGCGCGCATCGCTGCCCTCGTCGAGGAGGCCCAGGCGCGGCGCGCGCCCCTGCAGACGACCGTTGACCGGTTCGCACGCGTCTACACTCCCGCGGTGCTCGCCCTGGCGGCCCTTGTGGCGCTCGTGCCTCCTCTGGCCGCCGGCCTCCCGTTCGGAGAGTGGCTCTACCGGGCGCTCGTCCTGCTGGTAATCGCCTGCCCGTGTGCGCTGGTGATCGCCACGCCCGTCGCATTCGTCAGCGCGCTCACGCGCGCGGCCAGGTCCGGCGTCCTCATCAAGGGGGGGCATCACATCGAGACACTGGCCCGGGTGTCCGCGCTTGCGCTCGACAAGACGGGCACGCTCACCACCGGGGCACTCTCCGTCACCGACGTCCTGCCGGCGGACGGCGGCACACGGGCTGATCTCATCGCGCTTGTGGCCGCACTCGAACAGAATTCGGAACACCACATGGCGGATGCCGCGCTGCGCGAGGCCCGGAAGACCGGCGACGGAGAGCCTCTCCCGCCCGTGGAGGGTTTCGAATCGCTCCCCGGGATGGGCCTCAGGGGGACGGTGAACGGCACGGCGTATGTTCTCGGGAACCGGGTGCTTGCCGGCCGCCAGGGTTTCCTGACACCGGGCGTGGAGCGCACGCTCGGGAAGTGTGAACGGGAGGGGAAGACTGCCGTGGTGCTGGGCACGGGGGTCACGCCGCTGGGCGTCGTGGCATTCCGGGACGGCACGCGGCACCACATGCGCCACATTCTCGACAACGTCCGTGCGCTGGGAGTCCGTCGCGTGCTGATGCTCTCCGGGGACCGCCAGCCGGCGGCGGATGCCGTGGGGACGGACCTCGGGATCGACGATGTGCGTGCGGGCCTGCTCCCGGCAGACAAGGTGGAGGTCATCGAGGGACTGAGACGCGAGGGATGCACGGTTGCCATGGTCGGCGACGGTATCAACGACACCCCCGCGCTGGCCGCGGCATCCGTCGGCATCGCGATGGGCGTGGCGGGTTCCGATGCGGCCCTCGAGTCCGCGGATGTCGTGCTCATGTCGGACGACCTGGCCCGCCTCCCCGACGTGATCGGGCTGAGCAGGTCCGCAGTGGCGATCGTGAAGCAGAACATAGCGCTGGCACTTGTCGTGAAGCTCGCGATGATCGTCCTGGCGATGGCCGGCTCGGCGACGCTCTGGATGGCGGTCCTTTCCGACGACGGGGCGGCGCTCGCTGTCATACTCAACGCGCTGCGCGTCCTGGCGTACAGGGCGCCCCGCCTGCACGCCCACGGGTGAAGCGGGGAGGTGTTTCCCCGCGTGGATATTGACTTTTTTCCGGGGAAGTGGTACATTATCCTCCCTTGAGTGTCACAGGCGGTGGAACCCCCCAGAAGAGGAACACACACGATGTTCGCTGTAGTTGAGATCGCGGGCCGCCAGTATAAGGTGCGGCAGAACGACACAATTCAGGTCCCCTCGCTGGGTGAGAAGGAAGGGACCGCACTCAAATTCGACCGTGTCCTCCTGGTCGGCGGCGAACAGAAGGTCACCGTGGGTCACCCCCTGGTGGCGGGCGCCAACGTCGAGGCCACCGTGCTCGGCGGGGGAAAAGCCCCCAAGGTGATGCTTCTCAAGAAGAAAAAGCGGAAAGGCTACCGCCTCAAGCGGGGTCACCGCCAGCCGTACACGGAAGTGAAGATCACGAACATCGCGATATAGGGGCCTCGGCCATGGCGCACAAAAAGGGAGTCGGCAGTTCCAGAAACGGGCGCGACAGCAACGCACAGCGCCTGGGCGTCAAGCGGTTCGGCGGCGAAATGGTCTCCGCCGGCAGCATTCTCGTCCGCCAGCGGGGCACCCGCTTCTCGCCGGGGACGAACGTCGGCATCGGAGGGGACGACACCCTTTTTGCCAAGGTCGACGGCAGCGTGCAGTACAAGAAGTTCAGCAAGGCAAAGAAAGTCGTCAGCGTCATCCCGCGGCCGTAGCCGCGGCTCTTTCCCGCTCTCTGCCAGCAGCGCGCGGCCCCCACCCGGCGGGCCGCGGCACACCCACCCGTTCATCCGCCGCCATCGGGGCCGGAGATCACACGCACACATCGGAGGAACCCGCATGAAAATTACCGTCATTGGAGGAGGCAACGTCGGGGCGACCACCGCCCAGCGCCTGGTGGACAGGCAGCTCGCCAACGAGGTTGTGCTGGTGGACGTGATCGAAGGTCTCCCGCAGGGGAAGGCGCTCGACATGCTGGAGGCCACGCCGGTCGAGAAGACCGACGTGAAGGTGGTGGGCTCGAACGGCTATGCGGAGACGGCGAATTCCGACATCGTCGTCATCACGGCGGGCATCGCCCGGAAGCCGGGCATGAGCCGCGACGACCTGATGAACACCAACAGCGGCATCGTCAAGAGCTGCACCGCCGCCGCCGTCGCCCAGTCCCCCGGCGCCATCCTGATCGTGGTCTCCAACCCCCTGGACGTCATGGCATATGTTGCGATGAACGTGAGCGGGTTCGACCGTCACCGCGTGATCGGCATGGCAGGCGTGCTCGACGCGGCGCGCTTCCGCACGTTCATCGCCGCGGAGCTGAATGTCTCCGTCGAGGACGTCAACGCGTTCGTGCTCGGCGGCCACGGCGATTCGATGGTGCCGCTGCCCCGGTACTCCACCGTGGCGGGGATTCCCATTACCGAGCTGATGGACAAAGCGACGGTCGACCGGCTCGTGAAACGGACACGCGACGGCGGGATCGAGATCGTGAACTACCTGAAGACCGGCAGCGCCTACTACGCCCCCTCGTCATCGACCGTGGCAATGGTCGAGTCGATCGTGCGCGACAAGAAGAGAATCCTCCCCTGCGCGACGTGGCTCCAGGGCGAATACGGGCTGCGGGACACGTTCGTGGGCGTGCCCGTCAAGCTCGGGAAGAAAGGGATGGAGGAGATCATCCAGATCCGGCTCAACCCGGACGAACAGGCGGCGCTCACAAAGTCCGCAGACGAGGTGAAGGGTTCCATCGCGAAGCTCAAACTCTGAGGGTGCGCTTCCGGGCGTGAGAGGCGCACGGCGTCTGCGCACCGCTGCGGCCCTGCTGGCCGCATGTCTCGCGGGTGCGGGCGGATGCCGCGACAACGGCACGGGACCGCTCCAGCAAACGGGACCGCTGGTGGCCCCCCTGGCATTCACCGCAGGTGACACGCTCACGTTCGACGCGTGGCCGCTGGATTCGTACGGCTACCCGATCGAATCTGCCCATATGACTCCCTTCTGGCGCGTGCTGTCGACCGGCGCCCTGTACGCCGGTGCGGCCGGCGTGACCACCGTCGTCGAATTTTCCTCCCCGAACGTGCCGTCGACACTCCAGGACACGCTCCGCTTCCGGTTTCTCCCCTCCGGCGACATCGAACAGTTCGGCTACATTGCCCGCGTCGTGCAGGCGGTGACCGGCGCGGTGCTGGCCGCGGGGTGGGACAGGATCGCGGCGTTCTCGCTCCCCACGAACGGCGTGTGGACCGTCGGCGTTGCGGACTCTGCGGGAGGGGATACGCTCCGGGGGACCGTGCTGGGGGACCAGGGGTACTTCGTGGCGGGCTACAACGGCGTGCGGACTGCCTTTCGCGGGTACGGCGTGGAGCTCACTTCGCAGACGCTCGACTGCACCATCGTGTTCTCGGGCGCGCCCCCCGCCGTCCTTTTCATCCGGGAAGAGTCGCCGCTCGGCACCGGCGGGCGGCTCATGGTGATGTCGGCCCTCGCGCACCGCTAGCGCGCGCGGCCGGTGCTCACTTGTTTGTGTCGAGCCAGAGACGGACGAGTGTGCCGGTTTTCCCCACCTCGAACTCCACTTTGTCCATCAGCGTGCGCATCAGGAAGATGCCGCGCCCGCTTTCCCTGAGCAGGTTTTCCCGGGCGAGCGGGTTTCCCACTTTCTCGGGATGGAACCCCTTCCCCTCGTCGTGGATCATCAGGAGGATCCAGCCGGGGAGCAGCTCGCACGTGACCTTCACTTTCTTGCCGGGGAGCGACCTGTTGCCGTGCATGATCGCATTGTTCACGGCCTCGGTGAGCGACACCATCAGCTTGTGAAACTGGATCTCGTCCAGGTGGACGCTCCTGCCGATCGTCTTGAGGAACCCCTCGATTCTGCTGATGTTCTTCGGATTGCTGGCCATTGTCAACCGGAACACCATCTGCTTGGCTGCCACCAGGATTCCCCTTCAGAGAGTGACGAGAATGTTCATGGTCATGCTCGCGAGCGACCGCTGCGAGCCGTCGGCCTGCTGCTGCCGCTGGTACCAGCCTTCAAATGTGAGCCGGCTGTGGGGGCCGGGGTCCCACCGGATCGCGCACGTGGGGCCGATGCTGTTGAGGAATGAGTCCACCTGCCGCACCCCCTGCGTGTATGCGTAGTTCGTCTGGCCGAAATAGCGGAGTCCCACGGCGAACATCGTCCGCGCCGCCGGTGCAACCCTGCATTGCACCGCGTATGTCAGCTCCGTGGCTTCGTTCTGGAGCACCTCTTTGAACTGGGACCACTCCAGCTGCCCCCGCTCGTAGACCCTCCAATATGCAAAAAAATCACATCCGATGCGGTGCGTCAGGTCAATTGAGGTCGAATCCAGCCAGGCAAACTGCCTGTAGGAGAAGCTTTTTACGGAGGGAAGCTGCTGCTCGAAATCGTACACCGTGTAATTGGCCAGAACCTCAAAGGCGTTCAGGCTCGCGAACCCGGCAAACGGCCGGAACATCGTCCGGGGGGACAGGCGAAGGATCCGGTTGAAATTGTTGTTGGCGCTCCGCTCGCTCAGCAGGTAGACCAGGTGATCGATCGAGCCCCCGAGCAGGATCCCCAGGTCCAGCGTCCGGCTCACCCGGTGCCAGGTCGACACGGAGAGCGCAACCAGCAGCTCGTCCCGGTCCTCCACGTTCAGCGCGCTGGGGGTATCATACCGGAGGATTCCCACGGAGCCCACCACCTCGACCCGGTCGGAGGAAGACACCGGGACGGCAGCGCCGCCGGAGAGCTGCGTGTGGCGGGCCGTGTTGTCGTTGATGTGTTCCTGCGTGTTGGCCTGCGACCAGAGGCTGTCGAGCGACCGGGCGGCGCCCCCCGGCTCCTTGGCCGAATGGATTTCCGAGCGCTCGCTGTAGGAGAGGCGGAGCCAGGCAGATGTTCTGCCGTCCGGCGATCGGTAGCCGGTCTGGGCCCAGGAGTCGAGGTGGAATTCGTCGATGTGCGTGTTGAACGTCGTGATCTGCGGGACGACCGCGTTCCAGTTTCTCAGGTCCTTGTCCAGTCCCCGCCCGTAGATGGCGACAAAAAACGAGGACGTGACGGCCGGATCCAGGTTGTAGTCGAGACGGTCGGCGAACGTGAACACCTGTTCCGTCCTGCTTTCGATCATGCTGTCGGCCGGGTCGTAGAACTCATGCCGGTTTTCGTTCACGCCCACGTCCAGGCTGTCACGCGCGTACGTGGAGAACACCTTTTCCGCGCTGATGTGGGCGAAGTCGCCCAGCAGCTTCCGCGGGGCGAGATCGTCCTGGCGGAAGCGCGCGCTCCCGCTGAAGAGATAGCCGTCGGCGTCGATCGAGGGGATGGTCGCCTCCGCCATGTACGACATCCCCCTGTCCCGGATGCCCGCCTGGCTGTCCCACCGGTACCCCGCCATGGGGGTCACCGCGATCCACGGCCACGGAGTGAGCAGCGCTCCCCCCAGCACGTTCTCGCTGGAAGCGCTGTTGAGTCCCGTCCCCTTGTTGTCCGAATAGGAAAACGAGTTCCATTGGAAGACGCCGGCGGTGCTCCCGCCGGCCGGAGCGCGGAGCGTGAACGAGAGATTTTCCTGACCGCTCTGGAGTTTGGGGAGCGCCTGCGCGCTTCCCCCCTGGAACTCGATGACGTTCGAGGAATACTGCTGGAGAAGCCCGACATGGATCCCCCCCGCCACGGTGGTGTCGAGCGCGGCGCGTCCGATCCAGTTGTACGTGTTGAGGTTCCGGTCGAAGAGCACGCTGGCCGTGTTGAGGTGCACCGACGTGTCCGCCGGGAGCGAGGGAAAGTCTCCTCCCCGGTACTGTTCCTGCGCGTTCGCAGGCGCCGCCGCGACGAGCAGGAGACACGCGGAGCAGGTGACCGTGCGCGCGGCGGATGTGGAGGCGACGGTCATCGGAACGAGCGCCGCGCCTCACCTGCGCGGAAGGGACGAACGCAGAAGGCGGACCATGTGTCGTCGACGGCAACCAGCACAATCCACTTGAGCCCGTAGTGCCTGAGCGCCTCCCAGCCCCTGTCGCGCGTGAGGTCCGTCTGCATCGCTGAAGTCCCCTTCGGGAATGAGACCCAGAGGAGGCCTTCCGCCCGCAGCGCCCGTACTGCGCGGGGCGCGAGAGCGCGGAGATCTGCTGCGCTCCGCGCAAATATCTGTATCCAGTCGTATGACCCCCTGAGTGCCGCGGCAAGCGTGACCCCTTCGGGAAGCTCACCCAGCGCCTTCCGGTATCCGGGGGGCGCGCCCACCACGGCCGCCCGCATTCCGGGGCGGAGCTTCAGTTTCCGCACAAGTGCCATCGAACCCCTCCTCCCGTGCGTATCACTCTCCCGGCGCCGCCTGAAGTCGGAAGTACTCGTTCACGGCGAGTATGAAATCCCGCTCCGTCCCCCGTCCGGGGACAAGCCGGGGCGCGTTCACCCCGTCGACCAGGAGCAGTCCGACCGGATCCGGAATGGACCGGCGGTCGAACGTGCGCGCGCTTCCCCCGGCGATCCTGACGATGACTGTGCGGGCCTCCGTAAACTCGGTACGGAGTCCAAAGCGCGACAGGTAGACGGCGGTCTTCCCGGCCGAAAGGTTGAAGTCGTCCAGGAGGTCGTCGATCTCGAGTCCCTCGCTGTTGGCGATCGAATCCCGCTCCGCACGCGTCGGGGAGAAAAAGACCACACAGGGGCCGCTCACCGTGAGTGTCTGGTCCGCCGGCGACGAGCCCGGAGATTGTGCGTGAGCGTCCGATCCTCCGAGGCGCAGTATGCCGAGGAGGATCGCCCCGAGGAGTTTTATCCCGAGGGGTCTCTTCTCAATCCCTGTGATGCGCCGCTTCCACATACTCCACCGACGCCTTCACGAAATCGCGGAAGAGGGGATGAGCGTTCGTGGCGCGCGACTTCAACTCGGGGTGGAACTGTCCCGCAACGAACCAGGGATGGTCCGGCAGCTCAATCATCTCGACGAGGCCGTTGTCGGGGCATATCCCGCTGAAGATCATGCCGTGGGAAGCCAGCGTGGCCTTGAACGCATCGTTCACCTCGAAGCGGTGGCGGTGCCGTTCGTGAATCAGCTCCGTGCGGTACGCCTTGTGAGCGCGCGTCCCTTTCTCCAGGCGGCACGGGTACGCTCCCAGCCGCATGGTGCCGCCGTACTCCTTCACCTTCTTCTGCTCGACCATCATGTCGATCACGTTCTGGTCCGTCTGCTTGAACTCCGTGCTGTTCGCGCGCTCGAGGCCGCACACGTTCCTGGCGAACTCGATCACCGCGCACTGGAGACCCAGGCAGATCCCCAGGAAGGGGATCTTCTTCGTCCTGACATACTGGACGGCACGGATCTTTCCCTCGATGCCGCGTTCGCCGAACCCGGGTGCCACCAGGAGTCCCGCGAGGCCCTCCATGTATTTCTCCGGCCCTTCCCGTTCGACATCCTCCGCGCGGATCCAGCGGAGGTCCACCCCGACATTATTGGCGGCCCCGGCGTGCACGAAGGCCTCGGCGATGCTCTTGTAGGCGTCCTTGTGCTCCGTGTACTTCCCGCAGACGCCGATCGCGATGCGCCCCGCGGGATTCTTCACGCGGTCCACGAATTTCTTCCAGTCGCGCAGGTTCGGGCGGGGGCAGGTGAGGTCGAGCTTCTCCAGGACGATCTCGTCCACCTCCTGCTCGCCGAAGACCAGCGGCACCTCGTAGATCGTCGGCACGTCCCTCCCGTCGATCACGCACTCCGCCTCGACGTTCGTGAAGAGGGCGATCTTCTCCCGCACGTCATGGGAGAGAGGGCGGTCCGTCCTGCAGATGAGCATGTCGGGCTGGATCCCCAGCTCCAGGAGCGCCTTGACGCTGTGCTGGGTGGGCTTTGTCTTGGTCTCCCCGGCGGAGGTGATGTAGGGAACCAGCGTCACATGGATCGCCATGGCATTGGTGCGCCCCAGCCGGAACATGAACTGGCGCATGGCCTCCAGGAAGGGGAGGCTCTCGATGTCGCCGACGGTGCCCCCGACTTCCGTGATGACGATGTCGTACTCTCCGGTCTCCCCCAGCGCCTCGAACCGCCGCTTGATCTCGTCCGTGATATGGGGGATCACCTGCACGGTCGCCCCCAGGTAGTCGCCCCGCCGCTCCTTGCTGATCACCTCGTGGTAGATCTGTCCCGTCGTGGAGTTGTTCCGCCGGGTCGTGGTGATATCCAGGAAGCGCTCGTAGTGTCCCAGGTCGAGGTCCGTCTCCGCCCCGTCGTCGGTCACGTACACCTCCCCGTGCTGGAAGGGGTTCATTGTGCCGGGATCGACGTTCAGGTACGGGTCGAACTTCTGGATCGTGACGCGCAATCCGCGTGACTTCAGGAGCAGACCGATGGAGGCGGACGAGATGCCCTTGCCCAGCGACGAGACGACGCCGCCGGTGACGAAAATGTATTTGACCTTTTGTCGACGTGCCACGGGTGCTCCTCAGGATTGTGCGATCTGCAGACGGTTCAGCTCGGCGGGCGTGACAATGCCGCCGGACAGTACGAGCTTCAGTCCCTCTTCCACGCTGAGCGCCAGCGGGATGGCGTCCGCCCTGGGAATCAGCGCCAGGAAGCCGGATGTGGGGTTGGGGGGATTCGGGATGTAGACGTGGTAGAGCTCCAGCGGGGGGTCGGATCCGGCGAAGCGCGATTCATTTGTGACGAACCCGATGCAGTAGACTCCCCGCCGCGGCCACTCGAGCATGACCACGAGGCGGAACGTCTTGCTGCTCCCCCCGATGTTGAATGCGTTCACCAGGTCCTTGATGCCGCTGTACACCGAGCGGACGAAGGGGATGGACCGGAGGAGATTCTCGAACCAGGCGACGAAGAGCCGCCCCACCAGGTTGCGCGTGAGGAGACCGACAAGGAGGATCAGGAGCAGCATCGTCAGGAATCCCAGTCCCGGGATCTGACGCCCTATCCACTGCGTCAGCAGGGGGGAGAAGACGCCGTCCAGCGCGTTGAGGAGCGCGCGGAAGAACCAGTACGTAAGCCCCAGGGGGACGATCACCGCGATGCCGCGGAGAAATGTCGTCCGCACATGCCCGAGAAACGTCTTGTGAATGCCGTTCATGCCGTCGATTCCCGCCCTTCGTGTGTCTCCCGCGCGCACGCGGCGCGCGCGCGCTCCAGGTCCTCCGGTGTGTCCACGGAGATGCTGTCGTACGTCGTCACGACGGCGCGGAGCGTGTGCCCGTGCTCGAGGATCCTGAGCTGTTCGAGCTGCTCCGCCCGCTCGCAGGGCGTCTGCTCCATCGCCGCGTAGGCCAGGAGGAACTCTTTTCGATAGACGTACAGTCCCACGTGCGCGTACACCGGGCACGTCCGGAGAACCTCTTCGGGGGGGAGTCCCCGTCCGTGGGGGATCGCCGCGCGCGAAAACCAGAGGCACCTCCCGGCGGGATCGAGGAGCACTTTCGTGACGTTGGGGTTCTCCCACTCGGCCACGGAGCGGAGCGACCGCGCCAGTGTTCCCGCCTCGATTGTCGCGTCATCCCTGAGCGGCCGGACGGCGTCATCGATCATGCCGGGCGGAATGAGGGGTTCGTCCCCCTGCACGTTGACGATCAGCGCCGCGTCGTCCAGGGTCCGCGCCACCAGTGCGATCCGGTCGGACCCGCTCCGGACGTCGGCCGGCGTCATCACCGCCTCGCCTCCCGCCTCGCGCACGGCCCGGGCGATCCGCTCATCGTCGGTCGCGACCAGCACGCGGTCCACCAGCGCTGCGCGCCGGGCGCGATCCATGACGCGCACGATCATCGGCCGGTCGCCGATCATCGCCAGCGGCTTCCCCGGGAAGCGCGACGATCCGTATCGCGCCGGGACGATCGCCACAGTCTGTCCCTTCACGCTCATCGGTCGCCGATCACCTTCGGCACACGGAAGAATCTGCCGTCCTTCGCGGGGGCGTTCCCGAGCGCCACGTCCGTGGCAAGGCCCGGCCGCGGCTCATCGGGCCGGAAGACGTTGCCGTGCTCGATCACGTGCGCGAGGGGCTCGACGCCGGACGTGTCGAGGCTGTTGAGCTGTTCCATGTAGGCCAGTATGCCGTTCAGCTCCGAAGCGAGCTTCTTCTTCTCCTCTTCGGTGAACTCCAGCCGCGCCAGCGCCGCGACGTGCTCGACGTCCTTGATCGTGACTGCCACAGATCACCCCTGCTCGATGTAATGCCGCGCGATGGCGGCGTGCACTTCCTGCATCAGCTGCATCTCCGCTTCCTTTCCCTCACCCGGAGGCACCGGCACCGGGGGTGCCAGCACGAGCTCCACGCGCCCGGGACGGACATTGATCGAATGCTTCGGGAGTATGCTGTAGCTCCCGTTGACGATGAGGGGGACGACCGGCGTGCGCGCCTTCACCGCCAGGTTGAATGCTCCCCGCTTGAACTGCTGCAGCTTTCCGTCCAGCGTGCGCGTCCCCTCTGCATACATCAACACGGACGCCCCGCGGCGGATCTTCTCTGTCGCTTCCTCGAGGCTCCGGAGAGCCTTTGTCCCCCGTCCCCGGTCGATCCCGATGTACGAGCCGAAGCGCAGCCCCCACCCGAAAAAAGGGATCAGGTGCAGCTCTTTCTTATAGATGATCCTGATCTGGTCGGGGACGCCGGACACGATCACCGGGATGTCGAACATGGACGCGTGGTTCGACACGTAGACGTAGTTCCGGGAAAAATCCACCTCCTCCAGGCCGCGGACGCTCACGCGCACACCGCACACGCGGAGGACCGTCCGTGCCCACCACCGGGCGATGGCGTGAAACACGCGTCCCCTCTTCCTGTCCAGCCAGATCAGGAGCAGCTCGACGATTGCGCTCGCAATCGAAATGGCAGCGGCGGCGATGAACCGGAGGCGTCCCATGGCTCCCCGGTCAGCCTTCCCGGAGCGCCGCGGCGATGCGCTTGCCGATCGCCGGGTGGCTGTAGAACAGGAATTCCACCGCCGGGTGGGGGGATGTGTCGGACAGGTTCATGCTGCCGAGCTTTGTGAGCGCTGCGGCGAATGCCTCCCGTTTCCCCGTGGCACGCACGGCATAGGCATCCGCCTGCCGCTCATGATGCCGTGCGACGGCGTTTCCCAGGGGGGACGTCACCAGCGAGAAGAGCATGAACCAGATCCCCAGGAGCGGCAGCGACCCCGGCGCCTCCACGCCGCCCGTCCCGCACCATGTAGCGGCGAGCGGATACAACCGTGACGCGGCAAAGAGAGATGCAAACGTCATTGCGGTCCCGAGTATGATGCCGCGCACAATGTGGCGGTGATGCATGTGTCCCAGCTCGTGCGCGAACACCGTTTCAATCTCCTCTTCAGAGAAGCTTCCCAGGAGCGTGTCTCCCAGAATGATCCGCCGGGCGCGGCCGATGCCGGTCAGCGCGGCGTTCGCCTTGTGCGTGCTCTTGCTCAGGTCAAACGAAAACACCCCCGCCGCGCGTATGCCTGCACGCTCCGCCAGGTGCATGATCCGCTCCTTGAGCGTTCCCTCCTCCAGCGGCGTGCACCGGTAGAAGATGGGGAGAATCAGCACGGGGGCCAGCTGCGCGAGGAGAACCGAAAACACCGTGAGGATCGTGCCGGCCGGAAGCCACCACAGGCCGCCGAACTGCCTCAGGCAGAAATAGAGAAGGCAGAGCGCCCCGGCTCCGAGCGGTGCGCCGACGGCGAGCGCCTTGGCGCGCTCCCAGGCCCACGCCGGAAGCGTCTGCGCCGAGAGTCCGAACGCATGCTCCACGCGGAACGATGCGTACCAGTCAAGCGGGAGCGTCAGGATCTCATGGAGCACCGCCACGGCCGCCCCGTACAGGAGGAGCGCCGTCCATGGTCCGTGCGCTGCGGCTGCGCAGGCGGACCCAAGCGCGCGCCCGGCGGGGACGGTAACCAGTGCAACGAGCAGTGCGATCGTGAGAAGAGAGGAGGCGATGCCGGTGAAGAGTCTGATGCGATGGTACGCCTTTGCGTCCCTGGGCCGTGGAGGTGAACTCCGCGGCGGCGTCAGCCCTTCGGAGACCATGACAAGGCGCGGTGTCGGTATTGACACAACGTGGTTTATCCATAATAGTGAGAAGGGCGCAGAAAATCAATGATTCCCGCCATTTGGAGGTGAGGGGGAATTCCCGTACCTTGGGCTACCGACGCGTCATTCCCCGTTCTCCGCTCTACGCACATTCTCGTTATCCATCACCACACAGCTCTCCGAGGAGATCCGCTATGGCCATGATCCGCAAGCAGGATGCTCTCGATTATCACAGCCAGGGACGCCGCGGCAAGATCGAAGTAGTCTCGACGAAACCCTGTGCCACGCAGCGCGACCTGTCGCTTGCCTACACGCCGGGCGTTGCGATTCCGTGCCTGGAAATCGCCGCCAACCCGGCGGACGGGTACAAGTACACCGCCAAAGGAAACCTTGTCGCCGTGGTGAGCAACGGCACCGCCGTGCTCGGCCTGGGCGACATCGGGCCCCTGGCCGGCAAGCCGGTGATGGAAGGGAAAGGGGTGCTCTTCAAACGTTTTGCCGACGTCGACGTCTTCGACATCGAGCTGGACACGAAGGACCCTGACGAGATCATCCGGATCGTGCGCGCCCTGGAGCCGACGTTCGGCGGGATCAACCTTGAAGACATCAAGGCGCCGGAGTGCTTCTACATCGAGGAAGAGCTGAAAAAGACGATGTCGATCCCGGTCTTCCACGACGACCAGCACGGCACCGCGATCATCTCCGGGGCGGGCCTGGTCAACGCACTGGAGCTGGTGGGGAAGAAGATCTCCGACGTGAAGGTGGTCTTCAGCGGCGCCGGCGCCGCCGGGATCGCCTGCGCCCGGTTCTACCTCACGCTCGGCGTCAAGCGGGAGAACCTCATCCTCTGCGACACCAAGGGGGTGGTGTACCGCGGCCGGAAAGAGGGGATGAACCCGTACAAGGAGTTCTTCGCGCTCGACACCCCCCACCGCACGCTGGCCGATGCCATGAAGGGGGCCGACGTCTTCGCCGGCGTCTCCGTGAAGGGGGTGGTGACCAAGGACATGGTCCGGAGCATGGCGAAGGACCCGATCATATTCGCGATGGCCAATCCCGATCCCGAGATCACGTACGAGGATGCCGTTGACGCCCGGAAGGACGTCATCATGGCCACCGGGCGGTCCGACTACCCCAACCAGGTCAACAACGTCCTGGGCTTCCCCTTCATATTCCGGGGAGCGCTCGACTGCATGGCCACGCAGATCAACGACGAGATGAAGCTTGCCGCCTCCCACGCGCTGGCGAAACTGGCCAAGGAGGACGTACCCGACTCCGTGATCAAGGCGTATGGCGGGGAGAGGCTGAAATTCTCCCGCTCGTACATCATTCCGAAGCCGCTCGACCCGCGCGTGCTCCTCTGGGAAGCTCCCGCGGTGGCGAAGGCCGCGATGGCGAGCGGCGTGGCCCGCAAGCCGATCGAGGACCTCTCGGCGTACCGCGACGCGCTGGAAAGCAGGTTCGGCCGCTCAAAGCAGCTCATGAGGATATTCATACACAAGGCCCAGCAGGCGCCGAAGCGGATCGTGTTCCCGGAGGGGACCGAGGACAAGATTCTCCGCGCCAGCCAGATCATACTGGACGAGGAGATCGCCCGTCCGATTGTGCTGGGGGACGTCAACCTCATCCGCGAGAAGATCCGGGTGCTCGACCTCAATCTGGAAGGGATCGAGATCATCGACCCGGCGTCCAGCCCGAAGTTCGACGCCTACGCGAGCAGCTACTTCGACCTGCGGAAACGAAAAGGGGTCACACAGACGATCGCGCGGAATGAGATGCGCCGGCCGATCGAATTCGGGATGATGATGGTGCACAGCGGGGACGCCGACGGGCTCGTCTCCGGACTCACGCAGCACTACCCGGAGACAATGCGTCCCGCGCTCCAGATCATCAAGGCGCGGCCGGGGACGCAGACGGTGGCGGGGCTTTACATGCTGATCTTCAAGAACGACGTCCGGTTCATCACCGACGCCACGGTGAACTTCGAGCCGACGGCCGAACAGCTGGCCGACATCGCCGTACTGGCCGCGGAGAAGGTGCGGAGCGTCGACATCGAGCCGCGGATCGCCATGCTGTCGTTCTCGAACTTCGGCAGCACGAAGCATCCTTCGGCGCAGAAGATGGCACGCGCCGCGGAGCTCGTGAGGCGCCGCGCCCCCGGGTTGATGGTCGACGGTGAGATGATGGCCGATACCGCGGTCGTGCCGGAGATCCTGGAGACGCTCTATCCCTTCAGCTCACTCAGGGGTGGCGCGAACCTGCTGGTCTGTCCCGACCTCCAGTCCGCCAACATTGCGGTCAAGCTGCTTGCCAAGCTGGGGAATGCCGACTGCGTGGGACCCATCATCCTGGGGATCCGCAAGCCGGTCTATCTCCTGATTCCGGGGAACGAGGTTGCGGACATCGTGAACGTGACCGCCATGGCGGTGCGCGACGCGCAGGAAAGCGGGGATGACCACGGCGTCCAGGCGCCGCCCCAGGTGCAGCTGAACACGGTGTACGAGTAGCTGTCCCGGGAGCCGCGGTCTTATAGCCTGTCGTTGCGAGCGCTTGAGCCTGTCATTGCGAGCGCTTGAGCCTGTCATTGCGAGCGCTTCGGCCTGTCATTGCGAGCCGCTTCTCAGGCGAAGCAATCCGCGTCGGGATTGCTTCGTCGCTGGTTGCTTCGCAGAAGGCGCTCGCAACGCTCCTCGCAACGACGGGATGTCGGGACAGGTTCGGCCGCGGCAACAGGCAGCCTATACCAGTATGTCTCCCTCGAACCGCTCCCTGTGTTCCCGGAAGTCCGCGATCTGCCGCTCGTACGTCTCTCCCATCAGGGGAGATGAGATGATGAAGTCGGCCGATGCCCTGTCGCAGGCGACAGGAATGTTCCAGACCACGGCGATCCGGAGGAGCGCCTTCACGTCAGGATCGTGGGGAGCGGGCTCCAGAGGATCCCAGAAGAAAATCAGGAAGTCAATCGTCCCCTCGGCGATCTTCGCCCCCACCTGTTGATCACCCCCCAGCGGACCACTCTCGAGCGTCGTGATATCAAGTCCGAGCGTTCGCGCGACAAGGTGCCCTGTCGTTCCGGTCGCGTACAGCTCGTGGCGTGCAAGGAGCTCCCTGTTGAACTTTGCCCAGGCGATGAGGTCGGGCTTCTTGTGATCGTGGGCCACGAGCGCGATTTTCTTCCGCTTCCCCATCAGTATGGTACGCTGATCCATGCCGGTGTCCCCTCCGTGTGCGGACCCGTCTACTCTCCCCGGCCGGGGGGAGGCCAGACGACGGCTCCGGTGGTATCAATGTAGATCCAGTTGCCTCCGGCCTCAACACGCGCAATGCCGCCGCGGAATCTCCAGACACTGTCGTACCGGGGGGGCACCGCAACGATTCCTTTCCTGTCGATAAACCCCCATCCCGCCCCCCTGCGGAACGGAGCCCGGCCCCCTGCGAACTGTCCCGCCTCATCGAACTGCGGCGGGATCACTGTTGTCCCCGACGTGTCGATAAATCCCCATGCCGTTCCCGTACGGACGAGCGCGAGTCCCTCTGAAAACGCGCGTGCCTCATCGAACCGGGGAGGAATCGCGGTGCGCCCTTCCCTGTTGATGAACCCCCACGCGCTTCCAACGCGCACGGGGGCGCGGTTGCCGCTGAACTCTCCGCAGGCATCATACACGGCCGGCACGGCCATGTTCCCCGCACTGTCGACGAACCCCCGCTTCCCGTTCATCGTGACGGGCGCGAGCCCGCATGAGAAATCCCCGACCCTGTCGAACCGGGCGGGGATGACCACGCTCCCTTTCGTGTCGATGTAGCCGAATTCATCGAACACGGTGATGAACAGGACGTGTTTCCTGAGCTCGAACCATGCGCGTCCCCCGGAGAAGTCCCCGACCGTGACAAACGACGGGGCGATCACCGTGCGGCCGGAAGTGTCGATGAATCCCCAGAGCGATTCTCGCGCGGCCCCTGCGCCCGCGCGTTCCACGCGCGCAAGGCCCTCGTGGAAATCTCCCCCGTCCGAGTACCCCGCAGGGGTGAAGAGCCTCCCCCCCGTGTCGAGGTATCCCCACGACGATACGCGGGCATCCCCTCCGCCGTGTTCGATCTTTCTGACGAGCGCGCGTCCGCAGGAAAAATCCGATGCTTCGTCGTATGAAGGGGGGATGATAACCGCACCCCCGCGGTCGATGAACCCCCGGCGGCCGCCCGAGGAGATCACGTAGAGGTCGTCAGTCGGGCCCCCCGGCGGGAGGAGAAGCAGCGCGCACGCCGCCAGGAGTGTGGTTCTCATTGGAGGAATTCCCGTATGAGCGCGTTCATCCGGTCGAACTCGATCAGGAACGCGTCGTGGCCGTGGGGAGAGTCGATCTCGGCGTAGCGGGCCCGGGGGATCGCATCTGCGATCTCACGCTGTTCCGCCGGGGGGTAGAGGATGTCCGAGCTGATGCCGAGCACAAGCGTGCGGGCGCGTATGCTCCCGAGCGCCTCGTGCGCCGGGCCGCGCCCGGCGCCGACGTCGTGCGAGTCCATAGCCCTGGTGAGCGCGATGTACGTGTTGGCATCGAACCGGCCTGCGAGTTTCTGCCCCTGGTAGCGGAGGTACGATTCCACCGAAAACTCGGGGGGCGTTTCACTGAAGAGGCGGACACGCTCATGCCCGTCGCCGGGTGCAACGGTCCTGCGGCCGAAGCGCGCGACAAATGAGGGCTGGCTCCTGTAGCTCAGCATCGCGATGCTCCGCGCGATTGCCAGCCCGCGCTCAGGCTGCGCGGTGTAGTGCCCCCCCTGCCAGTCGGGGTCGTTCATGATGGCCAGGCGCTGTGTCTCGCTGATGCCGATGGCCCAGGGGGAGTGGGCCGCGGCCGTCGCGATGGGTATGATCCGCTCCACCATGCCGGGATAGAGGAGCGCCCATTCCAGCACCTGCATGCCTCCCAGCGAGCCGCCGATCACCGCCTCGAGCGAGCGGACGCCGATATGGTCCAGGAGGAGCTTCTGCGCCCTGACCATGTCGCGCACCGTCACGGCGGGGAAGTCGGGTCCGTACGGCCTGCCCGTGGCGGGGTTGCGGCTCACGGGCCCCGTCGTGCCGTAACAGCTCCCCAGGATGTTGGAGCAGATGACGCAGTACCGCTCGGTGTCCAGTCCGCGCGATGGACCGATGACGCCGTTGAACCATCCTTCGATCGTCTCGCCGCTTCCTGTGCGCGCATCGGCTGCGTGGGCATGCCCGGTGAGTGCGTGGCAGACCAGGACGGCGTTCGTTCCTTCGCTGTTCAGGCGGCCGCGCACCGTGTAGGCGATCTCTGGCGCCGGGAGGGTGATGCCGCTTTCGAGCCTGAAACCTGACCCGGGCGTGAAGAGCGTTCCGTAGAGTGTGCCGGCAGTGAGGGCCGTCGGTGATGTGTGGAGTGTATCTGTGCGGTGCATGCGTGTGCTTTATGCTGCGACGTCGAGCGCCGCGTGTATCACGTCCGCCAGGACGCCGCGTGCGGTGACCTCCGGGCCTGCGCCGAGGCCCTGAATTGTCAGCGGCAGTGGGCTGTGCCTGTCTGTATAATAGTGAACTGCGTTTTCGGAGGCGCGCAGGTGGACAAACGGGCTCTCGTCCCCCACCTCGGCGACCCCCGCGTGCGCGTCCGATCCGTCGAACCGCGCGAGGTACGCGAGACGCTTTCCCCCCGCGGCCGCGCGGGCTGCACGCTCGGAGTATTCCCCGTCGTAGAGGGCGATGTGCCGGAGGTAGTCCCCCGCGTCCCGGATGGAGCGCAGCTCGTCCGGGACGAGAGGCTCGACGGTAATGTCTGACCTCTCCAGCCTGTACCCTGCTTCGCGGACAAGTATGAGGAGCTTCCGCGCGACGTCCTCTCCGGAAAGGTCGGACGCAGGATGCGGCTCGGTCAGCCCCCGCTCGGCCGCCTCACGGACAGCCACGGAAAACGGGTTCCCGCGGTTGACACCGGCAAAGACATACGACAGCGTTCCGGAGAGGACCCCTTCCACACGGTGGATCGCGTCCCCCGTGCGGCGGAGATCCTGGAGCGTCTGCACCATCGGCGTTGCCGCCCCCACAGTGGTCTCATAGAGGTAGGGAACGCCCGTCTGGCGGGAGACGCGGCGGAGCTCCTGATAGTAGGAGAATTCGAGCGAGTTTGCAATCTTATTCGGCGTCACCACCGCGATGCCGGAGCGAAGCAGTGTCATGTACCTCCGCGCGATGTCCTCGCTTGCCGTGCAGTCGATGAACAACAGAGGAGCCCCCCGGTGTGATGCGAGGCGGGAAGCGAACTCCTCCCAGTTCTGCGGGCTCCCTCCCTGGAGCCGCTCGACGGCCGTGCGGGGAGAAGTCCCCTCCTCGTTCCAGAACATCCGCCGCCTGTTGATCGCCCCGACCAGCGTCAGCTCCAGGTCGCGCTCATCCCGGAGCCATGCGCCCCGTTCCCCCATCAGCCGCAGGAACGTGCTCCCCACAACGCCCGTCGGGCCGGCCAGCGCGACGTGGACGCGCTTTGGCCGCCGGACATACCCGGGGTGGCGCGCACACAGAACGCTCTGTGACTGTGCACTCTCCGTCATCGGCGCGTCCGCTCCCCCCTGCGATACCGCCAGGGGGGTAACGTCTGCCTGATCGATCGTGTCGGGTCCGGCACCGGAGTTCGGCGCACTCATCCGCTCACCCTTTGACGGGGACGCCGGCTTTCACGCCCGCGTTGAGCGCGGTGTCGAAGTCCTCGATGATGTCGTCGATGTGCTCGAGTCCCACCGACACGCGGACCAGCCCGGGTGTGACGCCGGACTCGGCCTGTTCCGCCTCGTTGAGCTGCTCGTGCGTCGTGGAGGCGGGGTGGATCACCAGCGTGCGGGCGTCGCCGACGTTGGCCACGTGGCTGGAGAGGACGACGTTGTCGATCAGCGCCTTGCCGGCCTCGAGGCCTCCCTTCACTCCGAACACGATGATGCTCCCGAAGTGACCCGGCCGCAGGTATTTCTTCGCGGCCGCATGGTACGGATGGTCCTCGAGCCCGGGATAGATGACCCATTCCACGCGCGGGTGCCGCTTGAGCCAGCGGGCGAGCGCGGCCGCGTTCTCGCAGTGTCTGTCGATGCGGAGCGAGAGCGTTTCGAGTCCCTGTGTGAGGAGGAACGAGTTGAACGGGCTCTGGCAGGGCCCCAGGTCGCGGAGTCCCTCGACTCGCGCGCGGATGATGAACGCGATGTTGCCGAGCGGGCTTCCCGCGCCGAAGGCGTCCCAGAACTTCAGCCCGTGGTATCCCGGGCTCGGTTCCGTGAAGACGGGGAAATTGCCGTTGGCCCAGTTGAACTTCCCGGAGTCCACGATCACACCGCCGATCGTCGTGCCGTGTCCCCCGATCCACTTCGTTGCCGAGTGGACGACGATATCAGCGCCGAAATCGATCGGACGGCAGAGATAGCCGGCTGCGCCGAACGTATTGTCGACGATGAGCGGGATGCCGTGTTTGTGCGCCACGGCGGCAATCCCCTCGATGTCGGGGATATTGAGGCGGGGATTGCCGATCGTCTCGATGTAGAGCGCCCGCGTCTTTGCGTCGATGAGCTTCTCGAAATCCGCTGGGGTATCTCCCTTGACGAACTTCACGTTGATCCCGAGACGCGGGAAGGCGACCTTGAACTGGTTGTACGTCCCGCCGTAGAGGAAGCTGGTGGAGACCAGGTTGTCCCCCGCCTGGAGGATCGTCGCGACGGTGAGGAACTGCGCCGCCTGCCCGGAGGACGTGGCAAGCGCGGCCGCTCCCCCTTCAAGTGCGGCAATGCGTTCCTCGAAAACGCCGGTGGTCGGGTTCATGATACGCGTGTAGATGTTCCCGAACTCCTTCAGCCCGAACAGGTTTGCGGCGTGGGCGGCATCGTGGAACTGGTACGACGTTGTCTGATAGATCGGCAGCGCGCGCGCGCCGGTCGTCGGATCCGGCTGCTGCCCCGCGTGGAGCTGGAGCGTTTCGAACCTGTAGCTGCGTTTCTTCCCGTTTGTGCCCATGACCTCTCCTTGGTGTAATGTTGTTGTATGAATTCTGTCTGCACACTCCATGAGGCCCGCACGGGACGAAAAAAGCCCGCAGCTAGCAAGGCGGCTGCGGGCCGGGCCTTTTTAGCAGTTTTTAGAGTGGCTGCAATACGGTGCAAATCCCACTGAGGCTTCCTGGAAGCCCCAACGACAGAAATTGCAACGGGGGAGCTGGCCTGTCGGCTCTCCTCAGAGCCGTCCGGGGGGGATATAAACACAAAACCCCCGCCAAGCGGCGAGGGTTCCCTGACGCGAACTCGTCTCATCCGGCGCTTTAGCGATTTGTTTTCTGTCGCTGCAAGTTGCCCTTAACTCGCGACAGCTGTTTAGCACTTATTTTAGGTCGCTGCAAGTGGCGTAAATTACGACCGTAGTTCAATATACACTCCGGAGACCCGTTTGTCAAGCACTCCTTCCGGAAAAATCTGTCATGCTGCGGGTTGCTTCTTCAGCAAACGGTCCAGAAACGCAGCGGAATCGCGGAGACTTTCCTGGCTGATCTCGTGGGCCATCGGGTATTCCCTGTACTCGAACGTTCCGTGTGCATCTTCGAAGAGCTTCTTTGCACGCCGGCCCATCGCGAGGGGAAGTACCGGGTCGGCCGTGCCGTGCGCGATGAAGAACGGCGTCCTGTGTGCCTCGCTCCAGCGCAGGTCCAGGTGCGTTCCTTCCGGGACGTACCCGCTGTTGGCGATCACGCCCCGGAAGAGCCCGGGGCGCGTGAGCGCGATTGCGTACGACATCACCGTCCCCATGCTGAACCCGAGAAGATAGAGCCGGGCGGGATCGACCGGGTAGGCGCGCATCGTCTCATCCACGAACTGCGAGAGGAGGTCGCAGCTCCTGCGGAACATCTCCGGATCGGGTGTTCCGATCGGGTTCGCATCGTACCACGTGAACCCGCCGCCGTAGGGGAACGGGAACGGCGCCCTGGCGCTCACGATCATGAGCGAGGGATCGAACGCCGCGGCCAGGCCGATCAGGTCCTCCTCGTCCGACCCGCGACCGTGGAGCATGACAAGCGTCGGATGGGGAGCGGGGGCCTCCGCCTCGGGTGCGAGAACGCGGTGCTCGAGTGACGCGGGGGTCTGCGCGCTCCCGCTAGAAGAGTCGGGCATAGACTTCATAGTCATCATGGCTGTAGACGACGAAGCGGACTTCCTCGATCGGCGTATCCGATTTCAGGAACCCCGCGACAGCCTCCATGGCGATCTTTGACGCCCGCTCCAGCGGGAACCCGTATGCGCCGGTGGAGATCGAGGGGAACGCCACGGTGTGGAGGTTGTGCGCGGCCGCAAGCGTGAGGCTGTTCGTGTAGGCCCGCGCGAGCACCTGGTCCTCCCCCTGCGCGCCCCCGTGCCAGACGGGACCGACTGTGTGTATCACGAAGCGCGCTTTCAGGTTTCCGCCCGACGTGATCACGGCGTCTCCCGGCGCGCAGTCTCCCTGCGCATCGCGTATGGCGAGGCACTCCTCGTGTATGCGCGCCCCCCCCGCGCGGTGGATCGCGCCGTCGACACCGCCGCCTCCCATGAGCGACGAATTGGCGGCATTGACGATCGCGTCCGTCTCCTGGTCCGTGATGTCTCCGCGCAGCAGCGTGAGCGTGGAGGCGCCGATGTGTTTTGTCAGCGGCATTGTCAGTCCTCCGGTCGTTCCCCCGACGGGGCCATTTTCACAAGGCGCGGCATGAAGCGGCCGACAGTCCGCGCAAGATCCTTCTGTGCTTCCATGACAGCGGTGATGTCCTTGTACGCCCACGGGACCTCGTCCAGTCCCGCGGAAAGAAGCTCCACCCCCGCACCGGCGAGGAACGCCTGTGTCTCCTTCCACGAGAACTTCTTCGCGGCCGCACTGCGCGACATCGCGCGCCCCGCCCCGTGCGATGTCGATGAGAGGGAGTCCGCGTTGCCGAGTCCCTCGACGACAAACCCGGGCGCGGCCATGGAGCCCGGGATGATCCCCGTGACTCCCCGGCCCGCCGGCGTGGCTCCCTTGCGGTGAACGATCACGTCCCTGCCCCGGAGCTTCTCGCGCCACGCGAAGTTGTGGTGGTTCTCGAGCCGGCCCAGCATGCCGTGCCCGCAGAACGCAGCGATCGCGTCGTGGATCACCTGGTGGTTGGCCGAGGCGTACAGTCCCATGAGCGACATCGCCGCCCAGTACTCCGCGCCGTCTCCCTCCATGTCCAGCCACGCCAGGCGCGCGGCGCTCCCGGCGAGGTTCCTGTGGCGCGACATGGCGAGCCGCGAGTAGTGCGAGGCCACCTGTGCGCCGGCGTTGCGGCTGCCGCTGTGGGACAGGAGGGCCAGGTGGCGCCCCGGCGGTATCCCGCGCACACACTCATCCAGCGTGAGGTCGATGAACTCGACGAAGTGGTTTCCCGAGCCCGACGTCCCCAGCTGGGCGTGCGCCTTCTGCCGGAGGGATGCCGTGACCGGTGAGACTCCCCAGTCCTCCTCCATGACGGGATGGGACCTCCGCTCCTTCCACTCCGCGCCGACGCCGAACCGCGTGTTCTTCTCGATCGCCTTCGCGTAGAGGTCGCGCTGCGTGCGCAGGACATCGGGGGGGACGTCGAACACCGTCATCATCATCCGGCAGGCGATGTCCACGCCGACGGCGTAGGGGATGACGGCGCCTTCCGTGGCGAGCACGCCGCCGATCGGGAGGCCGTACCCGACGTGCGCATCGGGCATGAGCGCCCCCGCCACGGCCACCGGGAGCGCCATTGCGGCATCCATCTGCGCGCGGGCCTCCCCCTCGATCGCATTTCCCCAGGAAGGGTATGTGCGGCCCATCAGCGCCCCAGGTACCGCGCCAGCCAGGCGAAGACAGTTCTGTGCCAGAGGAGACTGTTGGCCGGTTTCAGGACCCAGTGCCCCTCGTCGGGAAAATACAGAAACTCCGAGGGCACTCCCAGCCGCTGGAGCGTCGTGAAGAGCTGCATCCCCTCGCTTTCGGGGACGCGGAAATCGAGCGCGCCGTGTATGACGAGCGTCGGCGTCCTGAAATTGCGCGCAAACCGGTCGGGGGAGAATCTCGTGTATTCCCCCGCCGCCTGCCAGGGAGTCCCCCCCTTGTCCCACTCGTCAAACCAGAGCTCGTCGGTGTTGGCGTAGTTGCTGATGAAATTGTACGTGCCGTCGTGCGTGACGATCACACGGAAACTGTCGGGCGCATTGCCGAGGAACCAGTTCATCATGTACCCGCCGAATGAGGCGCCCGCCGCTCCCACGCGTGTTCTGTCGACGTACGGGAGCGATGCGCCGTACTCCACCCCCTTCATCAGATCGGCGAACACCTTTCCGCCCCAGTCGCCGCTGATCTCGTCCGTGAACTTCTGGCCGAACCCCGTGCTCCCGCGGGGGTTGGGCGCCAGGATGACATACCCCTGCGCCGCCCAGAGAGCTCCGTTCCAGCGGTACGACCAGCCGTCTGTCCATGCGTTCTGCGGCCCGCCGTGCACCATGAGGACGAGCGGATAGTGTCCGGCGGCCGTGAAGCCGGGCGGGAGGTAGAGCCAGGCCTGGATGGGCGTGCCTCCCGCTCCCGCATACGTGATGCTGGAGGGGGGAGGAATATCCAGTCCCGCGAAAAGCGCGTCGTTGGCGCCGGTGACGGGGACGGCATTGCCCCCCGCGGCATCGCATCGCCAGATCTCCGCGGGACGGACCGCGCTCGCGTGGAGGAAGAAGAGCGTCCTGCCGTCGGGGGTGATGCTGATGTCGTGGTTGCTCCCCCCCTCATAGACGGTGCGGATCTCGCCCGAGGCGGGATTCACGCTGAAGAGGGAGTTGGCTGCCTTCACCTCCGACTCGAAGTAGATCCTGTCCCCCTGGGGTGCCCAGAGGAACGCGCCGACGTGCGCGTCGAAGGCTCCGGTGAGGCTCCGCACGTTCCCGGTCGCGCGCTCGTAGAGCATCAGCTCCCACCGGTCCGCCTCGAACCCTGCGCGGCGCTGTGCGCGGTACGCGATATACCTGCCGTCGGGCGAGTAGCGGGGGAATCCGTCGGCCGCCGGGTTCGTGGTGATTTGCCGCGGTGGGCCTCCCGCGACGGGGACGGTGTAGATGTCATGATTGGTGCTCCACGACTCCTCGTGGACCGGGACGGGGGTGGCCGTGAAGGCGATCTCGCTCCCGTCGGGAGAGAAGCAGAAATCGATCCCGGCGGAGAATGTCGACGATGTCGGAACAGCGTCCCTGTCTCCCGGGGTCAGGTCGCGCGGTTTTCCGCCGAGAGGCTGCAGGAAGATGTGCGCGCGTTTTCCGTCCACCCAGGAGTCCCAGTGCCGGTAGAGCAGGTGCGTGAAGATCTTCGCGCGGATGGTGCCGTGTTCCTCCCGGTCAATCCTCAGCCTGTTCAGGGAGTCGCTCTCCGCAAACGGTAGTGATGAATATTCAGGAAATACATCCGAGACAAATGCCAGCGACTTCCCGTCCGGCGCCCAGACGGCATCCCGCGCTCCGGTGGCGAGCGTTGTGAACTGCCCGGCGGCCCCCCCGCCGGCCGGAAGCAGCCAGATCTGCCGCGTCCCGGAGCGGGTGGACTCGAACGCGATCCACCTGCCGTCCGGCGACCACGCCGCGTTCCCGCTGAAGGCGTCTCCCGGGGTGAGCATCCTGTCGGTGCCTCCCGCCGCGCCGATCATGTGCAGCGCGGTCGAGTTCCTGTTGGCGGCGGTGTCGGCCGTGGTGAGGTTGTACGCCAGCCGCAGGCCGTCGGGGGAGAGGGCGGGGGCGGCGATCCGCTTCATCGCGAAGAAATCCTCGACCTGGAGCGGCCGGCGTGTCTGGGCCGAGGCGCCGAGCGCGCAGGTGCAGACCAGGAACGTGCAGAGCATCTGTCGCATTGTCCGGTATCCTTCCCGGGAATCAGTCGCGCGATTCCCTGTCGAAATTCTTCCACATCATCGATTCTACGGGCCTGTCCGTCCTCTGCGTGTACTTGGCGGACGCCTTGGTGTCATACGGCGTGCCGATCGTTCCCGACAGCTCGAAGTAAATGAGCTGCCCGATGGGCATGCCGTGGTAGACCCTCACCGGCTGGCGCACGGAGATCTCCAGCGTCCACGTGTTGCAGAAACCGACGTCCCCTTTGCCGGCGGTGGCATGGATGTCGATACCGAGCCGCCCGATGCTGCTCTTCCCCTCCAGGAACGGCACATGGGCGTGCGTCTCGGTGTACTCTTCCGTGACGCCCAGGTAGAGCCGGTGGGGGAGGAGGATCAGTCCCTCGTCGGGGATGAGGAAATGCTCGATCTCGTTGTGCACCCGCGCGTCCAGGATGTCGTTCTTGTACACCGCGAGGTGACGCGCGAGGTGGACGTCGTACGAATTGGACCCGAGGTGCTTCCTGTCGAAGGGGGAGATGACGATCGTTCCCTTCGCCATTTCGGCAAGTATGGCTGTGTCGGTGAGTATCATGGCGTACGGGATGAAGAGGGAGAGGAGCGGACTAATGTAGAGAAATCGGCAGGAAAATCAAACCGCCGCGGGAATGTCCCTGGCGCTGTCAATATCGAGGATCCCCGCGGGCCAGTCGACCGTTACGAGGTGTTCCCCCTGCGCCTCAAGGACGCGTTTCGCCCCCGTGTCCCCCGTGAGGGCGAGGAGGTCGCCGAAGAGCGCCCGTGGAAAGCACGCGGGGACTCCCGGTGCGCCGCCGTAGAAGCTCGCGACCGCGCGCCCGGGCGCGGCGTCCGCCGCGGCAATCAGGGCATCGATGTGCGCGCGCGCGAGGCGCGGCTGGTCGCACACGGCAATGAGCACGCAGTCCGCCCCGGGCGCGACCGCGCCGAGGCCGGTCCGTATCGACGACGCGATCCCTTCGCGCCATGCCCCGTTGTCGACGGTGCGCACCCGGAGCCCGCGAAGCTCCTCCCGCATCCGGGGTGCGCCCGAGCCCAGCACGGCG
>Ga0335071_10000279_pt1 | contig 58964 bp, 53 predicted proteins | sample Lox_Sample_15_FD_206724 | JGI IMG/M metagenome (GOLD analysis project Ga0335071, IMG submission 206724) | Soil microbial communities from Loxahatchee National Wildlife Refuge, Florida, United States - Lox_Sample_1.5 | ecosystem: Environmental > Terrestrial > Soil > Wetlands | place: USA... | reverse complement strand
GTCAACGTCGTCCAGCCCTCCAGGCAGGGCCCGCTGCTGTCGGAAAAGATCGGGTAGAAGTGGTCGAAGGTCCACCCCGACTCGTAGACGTCGATGTCGTCGGCCGCTTGCCAGACCGCCAGCATCTGGGGCCAGGTGGTGTTTTGGGGTGAGGTTTTGAATGCAAATCGCATGAACCCGACGTTAGCCGGGCTTTATTAAGGGAAACTAAACTCGTCAGACGATGACTTCCACCCTGGGCCTCGAGACCAAGATGACGCTGCTGGCGGCCGGCCTGATCTTCCTGCTCGCACTGGTTCTCGGCGTCTGGAAATACCGCCAGATCATGGCCGCCGAGGACCACCGCCGCACCCGTACGTCGACATCGCGCACCGCGCGGCGCTGCTCTACTCCTTCGCGACGCTGCTGCTGGCGGTCTTCGTCGAACTCAGCGCCTGGCCGGCGTGGGTCAACCTGACCGCGGCGGGCGTCGTCGTCTTCTTTTCGTCGGCGCCATCCTCAGCTACATCAGCCACGGGGCGCGGCGCGACACCGTCAACCAATTCGAGAAAGCCAACCGCGCGACCGAGATCTCGATGGCCTTGCTTATCGGCGGCGATATCGGCGGCTTCGCCGTACCGCTCGCCGGGTTCATCGCCGGCCAACTCCTGTGATCCGGCCAGGCACACTGGAATCATGGATCCGGTAATCGCGCTTCGGCAGATCGCGTACTACAAGGACCGGAGCCGCCACGACCCCAGGCGTGTCATGGCCTATCGCAACGCGGCTGACATCATCGAGAACCTGGACGACGCTGAGCGGGAGCGCCACGGCCAGGGCAACAGCTGGCAGTCGCTGCCGGGCATCGGACCCAAGACCGCCAAGGTGATCGACCAGGCCTGGTCCGGCCGCGAGCCGGACCTTCTGGCCGAATTACGTTCGGCCGCTGAGGATCTCGGTGGCGGTGACATCCGGGCCGCGTTGCGCGGGGATCTGCACCTGCATTCGAACTGGTCGGACGGCTCGGCGCCGATCGACGAGATGATGGCCACCGCCTCAGCGTTGGGCCACGAGTACTGCGCGCTGACCGACCACTCGCCGCGGCTGACGATCGCCAACGGCCTGTCGCCGGACCGGTTACGCAAACAGCTCGACGTGATCGACGGCCTGCGGGAGCAGTTCGCGCCGATGCTCATTCTCACCGGCATCGAGGTGGACATCCTCGAGGACGGCAGCCTGGATCAAGAGCCGGAACTGCTGGAGCGGCTCGACGTGGTGGTGGCCAGCGTGCATTCCAAGCTGTCGATGGATGCCGCGGCGATGACCCGCCGCATGGTGCGTGCCGTCTGCAATCCCCACGCCGACGTGCTCGGCCACTGCACCGGCCGGCTGGTGTCCGGAAACCGGGGCATCCGGTCGGAGTCCGAGTTCGATGCCGAAGCGGTGTTCACCGCCTGTCGTGACAATGGGACTGCGGTGGAGATCAATTCCCGCCCCGAGCGCCGGGATCCGCCGACCCGGTTGCTCCAGCTGGCGCTCGACATCGGCTGCCCGTTCAGCATCGACACCGATGCCCACGCGCCCGGCCAGCTGGACTTCCTCGGCTATGGTGCCCAGCGCGCGTTGGATGCCGCCGTCCCGGTCGACCGGATCGTCAACACCTGGCCCGCGGAGCGACTGCTGGAATGGACCGGTTCGAGTTAGTCGGGTAGGTGCGGCATCTCAAGGCCGGCGTCGCGGCCAACCAGCACCGCGGGCGTCAGCGCGGATTTGCCATAGCGACCCCGTACCTGGTCGATCGCCTCGTCGACCGCCGGCCTGTCGTGGTCGTCGCCGAAGGGCAGCATCAACTGCTGGGCGCCGCTACGGTCGATGCCCGACACGGCGAAGCCCACCAAGGTCAACCCGCGCTCGGCGATGAGCGGCGCCACGGAGGCCACCAGCTGCCGGGCTGCGGCCAGAATGGGCTGCGTCGACGCTGTCGCCCACGGCAAGGTGCGCGATCGGGTCGCCCGGCTGAAGTCGTCGAAGCGCAGGCGCAGCACCACCGTGCGACCGGTGCGCCCGGCGGTGCGCATTCGCCCGGTGATGCGGTCGATCAGGTTGACCACCACCGCGTCGATCTCGGCGGGAGACATGGTGCTGCCGGCCCGGCCGAGGGCCCGTTGCGCTCCCACCGAGCGGCGCCGCACCCCGGTCACCACCCGGCGACGGTCGATATTGCGGGATAGGGCGAACAGCTGGCGGCCCATCGCGGCACCGAGCAGCGACGCCAACGTCGACTCGCTCAGCTCGGCGATGTCGGCGACGGTCACCAGCCCGTGTGCGTGCAGTTTGTCGGCGGTCACCGCACCCACGCCCCATAACTGCCGCACCGGCAACGGGTGCAGGAACGCCAGTTCGCGATCGGGCGGCACCAGCAGTAACCCGTCGGGCTTGGCCTCCTGGCTGGCGACCTTGGCGAGAAACTTGGTCCGGGCGATGCCCACGGTGATCGGCAGCCCGACGCGGTCGCGCACGTCGGCGCGCAGCCGCTCGCCGATCCGCACCGGCGGGCCGGAAACCCTTCGGAGCCCGCCCACATCCAGGAACGCCTCGTCCACCGAGATGGGCTCCACGATCGGCGTGCAGTCACGAAACACCTCGAAGACCGCGTCGCTGGCCCGGGTATAGGCGGTCATCCGCGGCGGCACTACCACCGCGTCGGGGCACAGCCGGCGCGCCTGCGCACCGCCCATCGCGGTGCGCACGCCGTACGCCTTGGCCTCATAGCTGGCGGCCAGCACCACCCCGCCACCGACGATGACCGGGCGGCCGCGCAAGGTGGGATCGTCGCGCTGTTCCACGGACGCGTAGAACGAATCCAGGTCCGCGTGCAGGATCGACGCATCACACCGCACGAACATATGTTCGCATGCGGCGGCGACGACTAGCTGGATTCGCCGTAGATGCTGGTCACCCAGATGTGAGTGAGGGTGTCAACGACCCGGTCCTCGTCGACCGCCGGTGTCTCGGCCGACAGCGCGGCCATCATCGTGCGCTCGTTCATCTGGTTCAGCGATGTGGCCAGGTCGGCGGCCGGGATGGTGTCCGGAGCGGCGCCGCGCGCCCGTTCCGCGGTGATCATGGCCGCCGTCTGGTCGATCCACTTCTGCATGAACCCCAACCACACCCCCCGCAACTCCGGGCTGGTGGCCAGCGCCTGCGTTGCGGCGCGTGCGAGCCGTCGGTGCGAGCTGAAGGCCTGGTAAAACGCTTTGATGCCGTTGCGCCAGATCCGGCGCGGTTCCTCGGGTAGCCGCTGCACCGCCCCGTCGAACTCCGAGTCGGCGCGTGCGATCACCGGCTCCAGCAGCGACAGCAGCACCGTCTCCTTGGACTTGAAATAGAAGTAGAACGTCGGGCGCGAGAGGCCGGCACCTTTGGCCAGGTCGTCGACCGAGATGTCGGCGAACGACCGCTCTTCGAGCAGTCGCTCCGCGGTCGCGAGGATCGCCTGCTCCCGGTCGTCGCCCGATGGGCGAATGGCACGGCGGCCGCGCAGCGCACGAGTCGGGCCGGCGGTAGTCACGGCCGCTACATTACACGCCGTCGAAAGTGTCGACATACTGTTGACCAATTCGACAGAGCGTTGATAACGTGGCCCCATGACTGAGCACCTTGACGTCGTCATCGTGGGCGCCGGCATCTCCGGGATAAGCGCGGCATGGCACCTACAGGAGCGCTGCCCAACCAAGAGCTACGCCATCCTCGAACGCCGCGACGATCTGGGCGGCACCTGGGACCTGTTCAAATACCCGGGCATCCGATCGGACTCGGACATGTTCACCCTCGGGTTCCGGTTCAAGCCATGGCGCTCGGCGAAGTCGATCGCCGACGGCCCCTCGATCAAGGCCTACCTCAAGGAAACGGCACAGGAGAACGGCATCGACCGGCACATCCGATACCGCCACCGCGTCCTGGCCGCCGATTGGTCGGACGCCGAGAACCGCTGGACCCTGACCGTGGGCAACGACGGCCGGCAGAGCGAGATCACCTGCTCGTTCGTGTTCGCCTGCAGCGGCTACTACAACTACGACGAGGGATATTTGCCCACGTTTGCCGGTGCCGAGGATTTTCAGGGCACCATCGTCCATCCGCAGCACTGGCCGGAGGACCTCGACTACGCGGGCAAGAAGATCATCGTCATCGGATCCGGCGCCACCGCGATCACCCTGATCCCCGCTCTGGTGAATTCCGGCTCCGGCCACGTGACGATGCTGCAGCGCTCACCGACCTACATCGGCTCGCTGCCTAGTGTCGATCCCTTCGCCCAGCGGGCCAACCGGCTGCTGCCGGACCGCCTTGCCCACATGGCGAACCGCTGGAAAGCCATCCTTTTCAGCACCTTCCAGTACCAGCTATCGCGCAAAGCCCCCGACTACATGCGTAAAACGCTGATGACGATGGCTCGGCGTCGGCTGCCCGAGGGCTACGACGTCGAAAAGCACTTCGGGCCGCGGTACAACGTGTGGGACCAGCGGCTGTGCCTGGCCCCCGATGGCGACTTCTTCCGGACCATCCGGCACGGCAAGGCCGACGTCGTCACCGACACCATCGACCGGTTCACCAAAACCGGAATCAGGCTCACCTCGGGTGAGGAGTTGCCGGCCGACATCATCGTCACCGCAACGGGATTGAACATGCAGTTGTTAGGCGGGGTTAAGCCATCCAGGAACGGTGAACCTTTCGACCTGACCTCGTTGATGACCTACAAAGGGTGCATGTTCTCCGATGTCCCCAATTTCGCGATCACCTTCGGGTACACGAACGCGTCGTGGACGCTCAAGGCCGACCTGGTCTCCGAATTCGTCTGCCGGTTGCTGAACTACATGGACGCCAATGGTTTTGACACCGTGGAGCCCGAGCATCCGGGTGATGACGTCGACGAGTTGCCGTTCATGGATTTCAACCCCGGCTATTTCCAGCGTTCGATGCACCTACTACCCAAGTCGGGTTCGCGTGCGCCATGGCGGCTCAAGCAGAACTACTTGTTCGACATGCGAACGATCCGGTACGGCAAGATCGACGATGACGGCCTGCGGTTCGCTAAAAAGCCCGCAACAGTAGCGGTTTAAGGCCTGACAACGACGATGCCGTCGTCGTCGCTGTAGGCGATCTCACCGGGCACGAACGTCACCCCACCCAGGGTGACTTCGACGTCGCGCTCCCCGGCGCCGGTCTTGGTGCTCTTGCGCGGGTTGGTACCCAGCGCCTTGATGCCGATGTCGATGCCGCGCAGCGCCGCGGCATCACGCACGGCACCGTTGGCGACAATTCCGGCCCAGCCATTGGAGCGGGCCAATTCGGCGATGACATCTCCGACCAGCGCTTTGTGCAGCGAGCCGTCCCCGTCGATCACCAGCACTCCGCCTGCGCTGCGTTGTGAGAGCATCGATTTGAGCAGCGCGTTGTCTTCAAAGCAGCGGACGGTGCTGATCGGCCCGGCGAATTCACGCCTTCCGCCGAACTGCCGGAATTGGACGTCGCAGCTGCGCACCTCGGGTCCGATGTCGTCGACGAGGTCGGCCGTTGGCCGGAATAACACGGTCATTCGGACATGCTGGCGCCTTCGCAGCTCAGCGGCGCCGCAGCTGGCGAATGAGCAGGATCGCCAGCAGGCTGACGGCCAGGGCGACGATGACCGGCACCGGGAACTGGCCCAGCGTCGAAACTTCGGGGGAAACCGGGTTGGGGGCCGCGTCCACGGTGGACTTCGCTTGTGCCGCAGCATCTTTGGCGGCAGCAGCGAGGTCACCATTGCTTTCGATCCGCTGCTGGATGTCGAGGGGCTGCTCGGCGGGGCTTTCCAGGTTCGCCACGGGCTCGGGGCTTTGGGCGGGCGCTTTCTTGTCGGGCGCCTTTTTCGCAGGTGCTTTCTTGTCGGGCGCTTTTTTCGCCGGTACTTTTTTGGCGGGTGCTTTGGCAGCGGGCGCTTTTGCCGCCTTTTTGACCGCCTTGGCGGGAGGTTTCTTCTCCGGCGGGGTCGATGCCTCGCCGGGTCCGCTATCGGGTTGATCCTGCGTGTCTGCCATGCGGCCGCTCCTCGAGCCTTGTCTGTAGGTTGCTAGCCCACCGGGTCTTCCGTCCCATCATGCCAGGACGTGTCACGGCGCCTCGGCGACCCGGTCACGGTCTGCGTCGCACCGCCCACAGCGCCCCGCCGGCCATTAGCGCCGCTGCTACCACCACGAACGGCCAGACGGGGATGCCGGCGTCGGCGCCGGCGGCGGGCGGTCCGGGCGTGCCGGTGCCGGGCACCATCAGCCGAAACGACCACGACCCCGATACCACGTGGCCATCCGCAGACGTCACCCGGTAGTTCACCGTGTAGCTCCCGACCGGTCCCAGTGGTCTCAAGCCGATGCTGACCACTGCACCTTGCACGGACGGTTCACCGCTAGACCAGATATGGCCATCCGGCCCGACGACCGTCATGGCCGCAAACGTGGTCTGCAACCGCTCATTGAAGGTCGCGCTCACCCGATCAGGGCCGGTGCGCACCGCGGCGTTGTCTGCCGGGTCGGTGGACACCCGCGTGGCGTGCGCCGAGGCCACTGGCGCGGTGAGAGTGGCGACCACCAACATGGCCCCCAGGCAGGCGGTAACCGCCAAAAGCTTCATGCCCGGCGACGGATCAGGGCAAGAACAAGTCCCAGTGCAGCGACTATCAGCGCCGCCCCGCCCAACAGTCGGGCCGTGTCGTCGGATGATTTGGACGGCGGGGGCGCGCTCACCTGGCTGGGCGGTGTCCCCGCGTGGTGCTCATGTGGCGCCGCGGGTCCGGCTGAAAGTGCCAGCACGGGTGCCGGATTTTCCGGCTCACCGCCGCCCGCCAGCGGCGGCTGATCCCATTTGACGACCGACCCGTCCGAATAGGTCTGCGTGGCCGGGAAGCTGACCGTATCGGCGTCGGGCAACTGCACCGATATTCGGAAAAGCCCGAATTGATCCACCCCGATGCCGCCACCTGGCGCGGCCGTCCACGTCACCGAACGCACCGTGCCAGAAGCCGCGTCGCGATCAAGCCTGGCCGCCCACCTGGGCATGCTTTCGGTAGTCGCCGATGCCACGTTGGGCAGAACGACGGTCAGCGCGGTAGTCGCAGCGCCGGTATTCGATTCGTTGGGAACCTGAAAGGTGAGGATCGACGTGGCGCCGCGCACCGCATTGTCGCTGCTGACATGGACATGGGCCCAAGCGGCCGCAGTGTGCACCGCCGAACCGATACAGAGCACGACCGCAGCCGCCACCGCGACCAAGGTCCGCGAAATCCACCGGCCGCGCATCGCCATGCCAGGTCGCTGTCTTCTGCGGTCAGCTCAGGCCGAGGCGGGCCATCAGGTCCGCCTCGATACCGTCGAGCTGAGTCGAGATCGCCGCGTGGGCCGCTCGGCGCCGCGCGGCCGGCATGTTCTCCGCGGCGGTGACAGCCGCCGACAGATCGCTGAGTCGCTCGGTGATGGCGGAAACGAACTGCATGGTCTCGGCGTCCTTGGGCTTCTTGTCCTGCACCATCCGCAGTGACTTTTCGGCGCCGGCAATCCGGGCGGACAGTTGGGCGCCGTGGCCGGAGAACTGACCGATCTGAGCCAGCGGGATTCCAAGCTGATCCGCGCGACGCTGATCGATCAGCGCGCGCGCCGAGATGGCGGCCCGATAGATCACCGGCGCGAGGATCGGCGCGAGCAGCCGAGACACCGTCAACACCCGCCGGATCCGCGTCGGTGACAAGATCTTTCCCTCCCGCGCTGCTTTGAGCTCGGCCTCAGCAATTTTCAGCGCCGTCCGGTCGCTGTCCCGCTGCGCTTTGATCCGCGCTTTGAGCGCCTTGTCCTCGGCCCGCCGGGCCGCTTCGAAACGGCGTACCTCGTTTTTGGCCGCCAGCTTGGCCTCCAGCTTCGCGCGAGCCTTGATCGCACGGGCTTCGGCGCGACGCGTTGCGCGACTCTTTCGCTTGCCAAACACGCCCATTCCCGGCCGCCTCCCGGTATCTCGCTGGCTATCGTTGTCATCGCTCTCGCGCGTGCGCGATCCCGTGTGCCAACCCTAATCGGACGGAGATGCCGGCAGGCCTCCAGGTCTGGCCGAACGGCCGGTAGCAGGCCTAGATGTCGAGGTGCTCCATGCGGCGCAGTTCGTTCACTCGTTGCATGACCTCGTGCCGGCCCTCGGGGGACAGCTCGGCGGCGCGCAGCGCGATGCGGCGAACACCGTCATCGCGCATCGTCGCCAGCCAGGACAGCTCCATGTCGAGCTTTTCGTAGTACTCGTCGTCGGTGAAGTACGCCGGCTTGATGCGGAAGAAGTTCGCCAACGCGGCCATAGTGGCTGCCGACGGGTTGGTGCGGTTACCCGAACGCAGCTGGGACAGGTACGGAGCCGACATTGTGATGCCCTCCGCCTTGAGCGCCGCGATCACTTCCGCCGAGGTGTGCGGGCCACGTCCCGGGGGATACACCGTGTCGAATAGGCGGTTGAGGCGAGCAGCGAACGTCGTGCTCATTGGAAACGACCTCCAGTGGGCTCCAATAATGAACTATTACCTTGGTGTATTTGCTGATCATGGTAGCGAGCGTTTGTGTCGATAACCAGGTGCAAACCCCGACAGTTTCGGCGCAGGCTTAGCTGACGCTTGCCGACTCCCCACTTGACGAGCGTCTAACTGATTCGCTGAAGTGTCCACAAAATCGGCGAAACTCACAGGTTATCCGCAGAATTCGGCGTTGGGCAGCGGATGGCGGGCCGGCAACCCACTGACCATCCAAATGAGCGGCCAGACGGCGCTGGGCGATCGCTCCGCAACCAGCTAGCAATGCGTGTCCATTCAGCGCTTTCTTTGCTGTCAGCGTGTCCGAATTGGCCCTGACGGCATCCTAGCCGTCGCGGAAGGGGCCGTTGTCCGCTTAGCGGGCGCTTCCGCCGACTGACGCTCGCGGTCGTCGGCGTCGCAGTATTTGGGTCTTGCCCACCGGTCTGGTGGGACCGTTTGCCACCGGGCTTGGTAGCACCATGTCGACTCGACGAATCGGTGGCTACGCCTTGGGGTCCGCCGGTTGTTCACCGATCGAGCGGAGAGTGGACTTATGCGGCAAGCAGCATTGCCAGGATTGCCGTATCGGGATGGCTGATGGGGTCCACGCCCACCCGGCTCACCATGGACGTGATGGTGCCATCAGCTTCGGCCTCCACCCACGCCGCCCGGTGCTCGAGTCCGAGGTAGGGCAACCCAGGCAGCAGTACGCATCCCGATGCCGCCCCGGTGCATTCGGGCAACGAGGGAGTGGTTTCCGAGGGCGGGTGCAGCATCAGTAACGCCGGAGGCTGATGATCGGCGAAATACCCTGGCTGGATCGCGGATTCACCAAACACGGTGCCCTCGGCAAGCACCAGGCCGACGGTGCCCGGCTCGGGTTCGTCAGGTAGCTCCTCGCGGGCACCGAACACGGTTGTGGTGGCGAGCAATCCGGGCAATGAAGCGACACGGACCGCGACCATGAGTAGTTGGGCCCATTCTTTGGTCGAATCCGGCCAACGCCCGGAGATGACGAATCCTTTCAGGGCACCACGAGAATGGAAGGGGGAAACCCCTATTGGCCGGTCTGACCCTGTCTCCATGTCGACCTCCGAACAACGCCTCCATCCGAATAGCCACACTGGTAACTCGAGTAATTAAGCATGCCTGCGGGTCAAACGGCTTGCAACCCGACACGGGCAGTGGCGCACACGGTCTGGGGTGCCCAATTCAGAACCGGATAAACGACGAGAGTGCCGCGCTGTCGGCGCGACGCCCCCGTCGATCCAGAGAAGTCAGCCCGCAATCAACCCTTGAGTCTTCGACGTCGCAGCGGTGTAGCGGTCCTGTACGTCTGCCCAGTTGACGACATTCCAGAACGCTTTGGCGAAATCGACCTTCACGTTCTTGTACTGCAAGTAGAAAGCGTGCTCCCACATGTCGAGCAGCAGCAGCGGAATAATGCCGAGCGGGAAGTTGGATTGGTGGTCATAGACCTGGAAGATCAGCAGCTTGTTGCCCAGTGTGTCCCAGCCCAGCGCTGCCCATCCCGACCCCTGAACGGTGGTGGCGGCCGCGTGGAACTGCGCCCGGAAGTTGTCGAACGATCCGAAGGCGTCGTCGATGGCCGCGGCAAGCTCGCCGGTCGGCTTGTCACCCCCGTTGGGAGACAGGTTCTTCCACCAGATCGTGTGGTTGACGTGACCGCCGAGGTTGAACGCCAAATTCTTCTCGTTCAACAGGATTGCGGCGTGGTCTCCTTTGGCGCGGGCCTCTTCGAGCTTTTCCAGCGCATCGTTGGCGCCCTTGACATAGGTGGCGTGGTGCTTATCGTGGTGAAGCTCGTTGATCTGGCCGGAGATGTGCGGTTCCAGCGCTCCGTAGTCCCAGTCCAAGTCGGGCAGGGTGTATACAGCCACGGCATTCCTTTCTTCGATTATCCTCTTGGGGCTCATTCACGCGGGGCTGCCACGCGGCGGCCAGCCGTAGTCAACCCTGCTCCATGACCGCGCGCACCGCAAGAATGACCGCGGTGAGCAGCCACCCGGATACCCGTTCCGAGCGAATTCAAGACAAAACGATGAGGGCGAGAACCGCCAGCAACACCAATGCGATCAGCCCGGCGCGCAAGGCGGCGACGCTGTAACTGTGGTTCCACGCGGGCGAGCCGGAGTGCGACTTCGACGGGGCCGGTGAACTCGGACCGAACGAATGCGTGGCCATCAGCCGCCTTTCACCGGCTCCCTCGCCTCGCGGTAGTGAGGTGAGTCACAAACAACTGTTCGCGAACGCGATCATAGCGCTTCGTGGCGAGGTTGAAAAACGATCCTTTGAACAGCGGGTTGGCCGCCATCGTGGGTTGCGAGCAGAAGCGGAGCGGGGCGCGTGCACCTGGGCTCTGCGGGCTGTTGGGCAGGTGCTTAGTAAGGCGATCCATTTCGCTCAACGGCTGGTCTGGGCTGTCAATTGGGCGAACTGGCCGCCGGGGTGTATCCACAGTGACACCAACGGGCAGCCGGCAGGGACTGTAGTTACGCTCCCCTTACCCAAGGCAAAACCTGTGCATAAACCTGTGGAAACTGTGGATAGCCTTTGACCTCCCATTGCCGGAGGGCTCGGCTCACGTCCATCGAAATGCCCGTCGCCGCGCCACCCGCGGCCGCGCTTCTCAACTGGCCGCGCTGTCCGCGGCCAGCATCGTCGCGCGGCTAGGTGGGATTGCCGCGCTTCTCAACTGGCCGCGCTGTCCGCGGCCAGCATCGTCGCGCGGCTAGGCTAGTCCGGTGATCCAGGTGTGCTCCCAGTGCAGCACTCGGTGGAACGTGCGCGAGCGGCGACGCGAGTGGTGTCCCCGTTGCCGGGGGGCACTGATGGCGCCCTTGGCCGATGCGCCGACCGCCGATCCACGATGGAGTACGCCCGGTGCGCCGCCGCCGATGACGAGACCGGCTCCCGGGTGGCAGCGCACGCCGCCGCGACTGCCACCCGGCTTCCGCTGGATAGCAGTGCGCCCCGGCGCGGCGCCACCCCCGCGACGCGGACGACGCCCCCTCGGTCCCACCCCGCGCTATGCCGTGATTCCGCGCTGGGGTTTAGCCGACCGCGTCGAACCCACGGCGGCGCTCGCCGAAAGACCCGCCCGCACAGGGCCTTCCGCCCCGATCGTGCGCACCGCACTGTTCGTGAGCGTGCTCGTGCTCGCCATGGCCGCACTGGTCTATGTCGTGCGGTACGTGCTATTGGTCATCAACAGGAATACCCTGCTGAACACGTGGGTGGCCGTCGGCGCCAACTGGCTCGGAATCCTGGCCAGTGTGGCCGCCGTCGCGGCGGTGATCACCTCTGGCGTGTTGCTGATCCGTTGGCTGATCGCGCGCCGTGCCGCGGTCTTCTCGCAGCACGGTCTGCCTGAGCAACGCTCGCAACGGGCGCTGTGGGCCGGCTGCGTGCTGCCACTGGCCAACCTGCTGTGGGCCCCGGTCTACGTGATCGAGTTGGCCATTCTCGAAGAGCACTATGCGCGGCTGCGCAGACCCATCCTTCAGTGGTGGGTCGCGTGGGTTTTCAGCTACGTTGTGACCATCTTCGCCATGATCACCAGCTTCGCCACGGACGCCCAAGGCATCGCCAACACCACCGTGATGATGGTTTTCGCCTACCTGCTGGCGGCGGTCACCCTGGCCGCCGCGGCCCGGGTCTTTGAGGGATTCGAGCGGAAGCCGGTCGAACGCCCCGCGCACCGCTGGGTCGTGGTCGGAGACGATCGGCCCGCGGCATCGGCGTCCGCCGGTCCGGTTGAGTTGCACGTGCAGGAACCGGCAGCATAGGGGTATGACGTGGGCCGACGAGGTGCTCGCCGGGCATCCCTTTGTGGTAGCCCACCGTGGTGCTTCGGCCGCCCGACCCGAACATACGTTGGCCGCCTACGACCTGGCACTCAAGGAGGGCGCCGACGGCGTGGAGTGCGATGTGCGCCTCACCCGGGACGGCCATCTGGTTTGTGTGCATGACCGCCGGCTGGACCGGACCTCCACCGGCGCCGGCTTGGTGAGCACCATGACCCTCGCCCAGCTGCGCGAGCTCGAGTACGGGGCCTGGCATGACAGCTGGCGCCCCGACGGCACGCACGGCGATACCAGCCTGCTGACGCTGGACGCGCTGGTTTCGCTGGTTCTGGACTGGCACCGGCCGGTGAAGATTTTCGTCGAGACCAAGCATCCCGTCCGGTACGGCTCACTGGTGGAAACCAAGCTCCTGGCGCTGCTGCAGCGCTTCGGCATCGCCGCGCCGGCCTCAGCCGACCGGTCCCGCGCCGTGGTGATGTCGTTTTCGGCCGCCGCGGTGTGGCGGATCCGGCGAGCCGCGCCGCTGCTGCCGACGGTCCTGCTCGGCAGAACCGCTCGCTACCTGACCAGCGGCACGGCCACTGCCGTCGGTGCCACCGCCGTCGGGCCGTCGCTGTCGGCGCTGAAGGAATATCCCCAACTCGCCGACCGCGCTATCGCCCAGGGCCGGGCGGTGTACTGCTGGAACGTCGACGAATACGAAGACCTCGACTTCTGCCGCGACGTCGGGGTGGCCTGGCTTGCCACCCACCATCCGGGCCGTACCAAGGCCTATCTGCAGAAGGCGGCCGAAGGCAGCAGTTAGCTCGGCCCGCTATGGCTGTCCCTCGCCGAGCGAGGCGGGCACCGGCGCGTCGGAGGCCAACGCGTCGAACAAGCGGCTGGCCTCGTCGTGGTTCCACACCAGCACCGACCCGGCGTCACCGTTGATGAACTGCCCGATCGGGACGGTCAAGGTGGTGGTCGATCCGTGCAGCGCCCAGGCCAGCCGGACCAGGTCCCACACATGGTCTCCTTGGTCGACTGTCAGGGCGTCGGCAACGGCGCGCGGCACCGAGTACCAGCGCCATGGATTGAGCCACACCGCGGGGCTGACGGCAGCGTGCAGCAGCGCCGACACGAACTGCCGTTGGTTGACCATCCGGTCCAGGTCTGCTCGCGGGGTGTCGCGCGACCTGACATATCCGAGTGCATTGCGGCCGTCGAGCTTTTGGCAACCGGCCGCCAGGTTGATGCCCGCCAACGGGTCGCTGAGCGGCGTGGTAGGGCATACGGTCACCCCCCCGAGGGCGTCAACCAACGCGGCGAATCCGCCGAACCCGACTTCGGCGTAGTGGTCGAGCCGCAGCCCAGTGGCCTGCTCGACCGTCTGAGCCAGTAACGGCGCGCCGCCCATCGCGAACGCGGCGTTGATCTTGTCCTTGCCATGGCCGGGGATCGGAACGTAGGAGTCGCGCGGAATCGACACCATCGTGGTGGGACCGTCGGACCACAACTGCGGCATGTGGACCAGCAGGATGGTGTCGGTGCGGCTGCTGCCGATGTCGCCGCCGGTGGCCAACTGCTGCTGCTGCTCAGCGCTGAGCCCTTGGCGGCTGTCCGAGCCGACCAGCAGCCAGTTAGTTCCGCGCCCGGACGCGGGCCGTCCGGGGTAATCGGCCAGCACCTGGGCGCGGTGCAGCTTGGTGTCGAAAAAGATGGCCCCGCCCACGATTCCGGCGGCCGCCAGCAAGGCGCAGATCAGGACTGCCGACACCACCGCCCGCAGCCAGCGCAACCAGCTGCGTTTGCGGCGTGCGCTGGGCGCGACCGGCGGCGGGGGAGGAAACGAGGGTGGTGACGGGCAGGCCGGTGACCGGCGCACGACCGGAGGCGGAGCCGCAGCAGCCGGCGGCGCTGACCGCAGCAGCGGCCTGGTCGGCTCGGTCTCCGGTGTCGGCGGCCTGGATTGCCGACGAATCACCTGTGACGGCTCGTGGCGCGCGTCGGCCGGCGGGAGCGGTCGCGGAGGCCGTCCCGGACGCCGCGGTGGTCGTTCGCCGTTCACCTGGCTAAGGTACGTCCCCGCGCCGGAGCGGTTATCGGCGCGCGCGCAACCCGTTGACGAACGGGCAACCCATCAGCACCCTGACGGCCTGGCTCAACCCGATCATGTCGTCGACCGCCTTGTGGAAAGGCAACCGGACGTCATGGTCGTGGTCGTCGCCTTCGACGCGAAACCGCACGCCGTAGCGGTCCAGCCCCAGCGGGCGGACCAGCCCGCGCCGCAACGATGCGGGCAGCCTCGACACCAGCCGGGCGAGGACGTCGCCGTGGGCGGTTTCCAGGTGCCAAAGCAGACTCGACTCCACCTCGCAAAACGGGTCCGGCCGGGCCGCCAGAAGATCCGTTAAGCTGACGGCTTCCGCGCCGGTGGCATCGGCGACGACGATGGAGGCGATCTCGAGCCGCATCAGCGTGTAGCGAGGCTCGTCCACGGCGCTGGGTGCGCATCTGGGCGTATCGACTTGAAGCAGGGCCGGCTGGGGCCGCTCGGCGGCGATGACGTCCAGCGTCGCTGTGATCTCGCCCGGGTGCACCTCCCGCAGCCGCCCGCGCACCCACACCAGCGAACGGACCGGTTCCCGCAGCGGCAGTGGCGCGTAATCGGTCAGCTCCAGCAGAGCTTGCGATCCCGACAGGGAATCGTCCCCCGCGGCGCCTGGTCCGGCAGGAAGCGCCAGGGCAAAGGTTCCGTCCTGCAGCAAGTGATGTACCGGGGTGGCGAGGGGTTCTCGGCCCGCCTGTGGGGCTTCCACGGCCAGCAACGCTCCGCCGGCGCGGACACAGGCGCTGCGAACGCGTTCGGCAGTCGTCGGGGCGGGGCAGCTCTGTAACACCATACTCTCCTATGATTAGGTAAGCCTAAGTTAACTTAGACCTGCCGGCGCCGCAAGAACCCGTCGGACACCGAGCGCCGCTAGGGTTGGAGAGTGGTCCGAATCGCGTACCTCGGTCCCCAGGGGACCTTCACCGAGGCGGCACTGATGCAGATCACGGCCGACGGTTTGGTCCCCACGGACGGGCCGGATGGGTTCCGGCAGTTGCCGATGGAAAGCGCAGCGGCCGCGTTGGACGCTATCCGCGACGGTGACGCCGACTACGCGTGCGTCCCGATCGAGAACTCCATCGACGGCTCGGTGACCCCCACATTGGACAGCCTGGCGATGGGCTCGCCGCTGCAAGTGTTCGCCGAGACAACGCTGGACGTGGCGTTCAGCATCGTCGTCAAGCCCGGCCGCACCGCCGACGACGTGCGGACGTTGGCGGCCTTCCCGGTGGCGGCCGCTCAGGTGCGGCAGTGGGTGGCCGGCCATCTAGCCGGGGCGAAGCCGCAGCCGGCGTACTCCAACGCCGACGCGGCCCGGCAGGTGGCCGAGGGGCAGGCCGATGCGGCCGTGACCTCGCCGCTGGCCGCCGAGCGTTGGGGCCTGGCCACCCTGGCGGAGGGTGTGGTTGACGAAGCCAACGCTTGCACCCGGTTCTTGCTGGTGGGACTGCCCGGGCCGCCGCCCGCCCGCACCGGGGCCGATCGAACGTCGGTGGTTTTGCGCATCGACAACACCCCGGGGGCGCTGTTGGCCGCTCTCACCGAATTCGGCATCCGCGGCATCGACTTGACCCGGATCGAATCCCGGCCGACCAGAACCGCGCTGGGCACCTATGTGTTCTTCGCCGACTGTGTGGGTCACATTGACGACGACGCCGTGGCAGAGGCACTCAAAGCGCTGCACCGTCGTTGTGCCGATGTGCGATACCTGGGATCTTGGCCGACGGGCTCGCCCGCCGGGGTGCTGCCGCCGCCGGCCGATGAGGCGGCGCGCTGGCTGGCGCGGCTACGGGAAGGCAAGTCCGAGCACGGGCCGGGGAGGTTTGCGCCGTGAGCGGTCGATTGATCCTGCTGCGGCACGGCCAGTCTTACGGCAACGTCGAGCGCAGGCTCGACACCCGGCCGCCCGGGGCGGAGCTGACGCCGTTGGGCCGCGACCAGGCCCGGGCCTATGCCCGTGGTTCGGGACGGCCGGCGATGCTGGCGCACTCGGTGGCGATCCGCGCGTCGCAGACGGCCGGGGTGATCGGCGCCGAACTCGACATGGCCGCCGTGGAGGTCGCCGGCATTCACGAGGTGCAGGTCGGGTGGCTGGAAGACCGCAACGACGACGATGCCGTCGAAGAGTTCAATGCGATCTACCAGCGGTGGCATCACGGTGAGCTCGACTTCCCGCTACCCGGCGGAGAAACCGGCAACGACGTGTTGGACCGCTATGTGCCGGTGCTCACCGATCTGCGTCTGCGCTACCTCGACGACCACGACTTCACCGGTGACATCGTCGTCGTGAGTCACGGCGCGGCGATCAGGCTGACCGCCGCCGTGCTGGCCGGAGTGGACGCCAACTTTGCGCTGGACCACCACATCGACAACGCCGAATCGGTGGTGTTGTCGCCGGTTACCCACGGGCGGTGGAGTTGTGTGCGCTGGGGAGCTCTGACGCCCCCGTTCTATCCGGAGGCCGAAGCCCATTCGGTCGTGGACGCGGTACGGTCGAGCAGCGACCCGATGGGCTGACGTCTGGTCAAACGGCCAGCGCGATCGATTCGCTGCACCCGCAGCCGACGGCGTCGCAGTCGATGATGAAGGCATGCGGCAGCAGCTCGGGGCTGAAGCAATCCGGCTCGGTGCATTCTGACCGGCGCAATGAATGGCGAATGATGGTGCCGTGGCAGTGATCTAAGCCTGCCCGGCAGTCGCGGCAATCAGCGCTCATAAGCCGTTCATAGCACCGGCCGGGGACAAATCCGGGATGCCGCGCCCGGGACAGCAGCCGGAGTTCGCGGGCGTCAGCCCCAGCCCAGTTCTTCGAGCCGGTCGTCACCGATGCCGAAGTGGTGGGCGATTTCGTGGATCACGGTGATCGCCACCTCCTCGACGACGTCGTCGTCGGACTCGCAGACGTCCAGCAGCGGCTCGCGGTAGATGGTGATGGTGTCCGGCAGCGCGCCGGAGTAGTCGGAATCACGCTCGGTCAGCGCCACGCCTTCGTACAGACCGAGCAGTTCGCCGTCCTCGGGGTGGCGGTCTTCCACGAGCACGACGACGTTGTCCATCGCCGCGGCAAGCTCGGGCGGAATCAGGTCGAGCGCGTCGGAGACCAACTCGTCGAACCGCTGCGGGCTCATCCGCACGGTCACCCGGCTAGCCTCCCGGTGCGGGCTGGGCCGGCGGTGCCTCCGGCGCCGGGTTGGCCGGTGCCTGTGCTCCGCCGTCCGCCGGCGCCTGGGGCGCTGGGTTGGCCGGCGGTGGCGCTCCGCCATCCGCGGGCGGGCCCTGCTGCGGTGCTTGGGTGGCCGGCACCTGAGCAGGCGGCGCCGCCGGCTGTTGGTGGGGCAGATGCTGATTGTTCGGCGGGATGGCGTCCGGCGGGGCGCTGGACTGATCGGGGGCAACCTGAGTCGGCGTCTGCAGCGGTATCAGCGGCAGCGTGAGCCGCTCTTCGGGAATGTCAGGCGGAGGTACCGGCGGCTGGCCGTTGATCAGCAGTTGACCTTTGGCGCTGTTCACCAGGGCGGCCCAGCCGCCATTGCCCAGCGTCGCGCCGATGCTGCACGCGACCTCGCGGCTGCCGGCCGTCCAGCTGGCCAGCGACACGGTGGGGTAGATCAGCGTCAGGGTCGTGGTGCGCAACTTGATCGGCGCCAGGTAAGCGTCGGTCATCTTGGTGCACGAGTCCTTGATGAACCCGTCCTGGTCGGGCTCCGAGGGCAACGCGCCGGGGAACTTCTGGGCCAGGTTGACCGTGCCGGTGACCTCCATGGCGTGCGGCGCGGCACAGTCAACCGGCACATCGATTGGCTGGTTGGTGGTGGGGTCGATGCCCAAACAGGTGCCGGCCGGCCAAACCTTGGACTGGTCGACGTCGGAAACCTTGCCCTTGAAGGCCTGCTGTTGATTGTTGGTGCCCGGCAGCTGCAGGCCACACAGTATCCGGCGGTCGCCGGACTGGCGCCAGGCCCGGTCACCGGGCCAGAGCAGGCTGACGGTGAACTTGCTGTTGGGATCGAATTTGGAGCCAAGGTAGTTGCGCACCGCGGCCTCGCACTGCTCTTGGGTGATCTGCTGGATGCGAGCGGGCGACGGCGGCGCGGCGTTGGGCCCGTACTCGGCGCCCGGGAACGTCCGCATATCGATGGGTTCGGCGACCTCGAACTTGTGGTTGTCCGCGCACTTGACGACGCTGGCCGACTCCGGGGTGGTATCCGGCCACATCAGACAGTCGCCGGCGGCGGCGCGGTTGAAGGCGGCGTCGCCCTTGCTTCCGGTCGGTATCGGATTGCTGTCGAGATAGCCGGCCAGCCGCCCGGGCCCGGTGCCACCGATCGGGATCGCGGTGACCAGGCCCGCGATCAGCAGTGCGCCCAACGCGGTTAAGAGCAGCGCTCGGCGGGTGGCGGTCGCTTGCAAACTCCGCGGCCACCGGAAGCGGGCGTGCGGCTGTTCCGGCGCGGCGGTGGGGGCGTCGGCCTCCGGGGCCTCCGGGAGTTCGGTCTCGGGCGCTTGCGACATCGGCTCCATTCTGACAGCAGCGGCGTTGCCGCGTGACAAAAGTTACGGATGTGAGTCCTGGGGTGAGTGCCGGTGGATGCTCCGTCATCGCTCGGAGCCAAAAAAGTAGTGTTGCGGCCGTGATCGACCTGAAGCTGCTCCGGGAAGACCCCGATGCTGTGCGCCGCTCCCAAGTCAGCCGCGGCGAAGACCCTGCGCTGGTGGACGCCCTATTGGCGGCCGATGCCGAACGCCGGGCCGCGATTTCGTCCGCGGATGCGCTGCGGGCCGAACAGAAATCGGCCAGCAAGAGCGTCGGCGCCGCGTCCGCCGAGGAACGTCCGGCCAGGCTGGCGCGCGCCAAGGAGCTCGCCGATCAGGTGAAGGCCGCGGAAACCGCCCAGGCCGACGCGGAGGCGGCGTTCACCGCGGCGCACATGGCGATTTCCAACGTCATCATCGACGCCGTGCCCGCCGGCGGCGAGGACGACTATCGAGTCCTCGACGTGGTAGGCGAGCCCGCCGCGTTCGACGATCCCAAGGACCATCTGGAGCTCGGCGAGTCGCTGGGCCTGATCGACATGCAGCGCGGCGCCAAGGTCTCTGGTTCGCGCTTCTACTTCCTGACCGGTCGCGGGGCACTGCTGCAGCTGGGACTGCTGCAACTGGCGCTGCGGCTGGCCGTCGACAACGGCTTCATCCCGGTGATCCCGCCGGTGCTGGTGCGCCCGGAGGTGATGGCCGGAACCGGATTTCTGGGCGCGCACGCCGACGAGGTGTACCGGGTGGAGGCCGACGACCTCTACCTGGTCGGCACCTCCGAAGTGCCGCTGGCCGGTTACCACGCCGACGAGATCCTGGACCTGTCCGCTGGGCCGCTGCGCTACGCCGGGTGGTCGTCGTGCTTCCGGCGGGAGGCCGGTAGCTACGGCAAGGACACCCGCGGCATCATCCGGGTGCACCAGTTCGACAAGGTGGAGGGCTTCGTCTATTGCGCGCCTTGCGACGCCGAGGCCGAACACCGGCGGCTGCTGGGCTGGCAGCGCGAGATGCTGGCCCGCATCGAGGTGCCGTATCGCGTAATCGACGTCGCCGCGGGTGATCTCGGCTCCTCGGCCGCCCGCAAGTTCGACTGCGAGGCGTGGGTGCCCACCCAAGGGGCTTACCGGGAGTTGACGTCGACGTCGAACTGCACTACCTTCCAGGCGCGCCGGCTGTCCACCCGATACCGCGACGAGAACGGCAAGCCGCAGATCGCGGCCACGCTCAACGGCACGCTGGGCACCACCCGGTGGCTGGTCGCGATCCTGGAAAACCACCAGCGGCCCGACGGCAGCGTGCGGGTCCCCGACGCGCTGGTTCCGTTCGTCGGCACCGAGCTGCTGGACTAGGCGACGCTGGCGAAGGTGGGGCTGCCGGCCTCCAGCGGGACCCGGGCGGCGCGCGCGGTGAAGCTGATCGCGTGATACCACCCGCACAGCATGGTGAGATCCAGAATCTCGCGATCATCGAACTCGTCGCGCAGGGCCGCCCACAGGGCGTCGTCGATGTCGCGGTGGTCGCACAGCGCGTCGACGGCACGCATCAGCAGCCGGTCCCGCGCGGCGGTCCAGCACGGATCGCCGGGGCTACCGTGGGTCAGCGAGCGGACCTGATCGCGATCAAGGCGGGCCCTCTCGGCGAAAAAGGCGACGTGTACGCCCCATTCGTATTCACAACCGCAGCGCGCGCAGGTTCGGTTGATGACGATCTCGCGGTCACGCAAGGACAGCGACAGCGCGCGGCTCAGCTCGTAGCTGCCCCAGAGTGTCATGGCCTCCGCCATGGGCAGGTTGCGCACCACGGTGCGAAAAAGCGCGATGGGCGCCACGCCCGGCGGCATCATCTTGTGAAGCTGCGCCGCCACGGCGGCTTCGTGGGGTGGTTCCAGGGCGCCAATGCGAGGCGTTACGATTTCCGTAACCATGGAAAATGAACCTACGTTACGGAAAACGAAACGTCAATCGGCGGTCCGGCCGGGCCGCCCGGTGCGAGGCTCGACCACCGGGCGACCGATCATGGCCGCGCTCGACCTGCTCGGGCGGCGATGGTCGCTGCGCATGCTCTGGGAGCTCCTTGACGGCCCGCTGGGAGCGCGGTCGTTGCGGGAGCGCTGCGACGGGATGTCGCCCAGCGTGCTCTACGACCGCCTGGGTGAACTCACGGACGCCGGCCTCATCGTGCAGCGAGACGACCAGTGCTACGAGTTGAGCGAGCTTGGGCGGTCCCTCGGCGAGGCCCTGATTCCCCTGGAGCGGTGGGCTCGTCGCTGGGCACGGACGACCGGTTAGGCGGCCACCGCCTCGCGGGATCGCTCGTGTCGGCGCTGCCGCTCCATGGTGGCGAAGTAGAACGCGAGCGGGAAGGAAAAGCTGGTGAAGAAGCTGCACACGAAGTACAGCCACGGGCGGCGGATGCCGCGCCGCAGACCGTCGGTGATGGTGAACAGCGGCAGCAGGATCACATTCGCGATGAGGTAGTCCGAGATACCCGAGCCGGCCGCCGCGCTGGCGAACTGCGAGCGGAGGAAGTGCGGATAGCTGGCCGGACCAGACACGAGATTCCCCTGTCCGTGCGCCTCGCCCATGAACTTGACGTTGAAGTACCAGCCCAGCACGATCGACGCGATACCGACGAGGTAGTAAACGACTTCCAGTGGTGAAAACAACGGTCCCCCAGGCACTTTCGCGAAGATCTTCGGATTCGACGCTATGATCCAGCCGATGACGGCGAGCCCGAGTAACGCGTGGACGATGAGCGACACCATGGCGGCAGTCTCACTTCGTCGTGAAGTTTTGTCAATACTGACAAAAGGAGGCCGAGGTACCTTACTGCCATGGTGAGGCCCGCGCAGACGGTGCGCAGCGAGCGCACGAGGGAGGCGCTGATTCAGGCCGCGATGGTGCGCTTCCTGGCCCAGGGCGTGGAGGACACCTCGGCCGAACAGATCGCGGCCGACGCCGGGGTGTCGCTGCGCACCTTCTATCGCCACTTCAAGTCCAAGCACGATCTACTGTTCGCCGATTACACCGGCCTGAACTGGTTTCGCGCCGCGCTGGACGCCAGACCTATCGATGAGCCGGTCATCGATTCCGTCCAGTCGGCCATCTTCGCCTTTCCCTATGACGTTGAAGCCGTTGCGAAAATCGCCGCGATGAGGGGTGGTGAGCTCGACCAGGACCGCATCGTTCGGCACATTCGCGATGTGCAGGCCGATCTCGCCGACGCCATCGAGGCGCAACTGCGAAGGCGCAGCTGCACGGCGGAGCGATCACCGGATGCGCGGCTGCGAATCACGGTGGCCGCCCGCTGTATTGCCGCCGCGGTATTCGGTGCGATGGAAGCTTGGATGGTTGGTGAGAATCGATCATTAGGCGAGCTGGCGCGGATGTCGCATGTCGCCCTCGAATCGCTGCGCGAGGGCATCTGCGGTAACTGGGTCAGGTGAAGTTTCGTCATAATTGACAAAACTTTGGGCGCATGCCAGCCTGCAGTCTGGAGGTCAGACATGTCTTGTGACGCGATCGTTATCGGTGCCGGGCACAATGGGCTGGCCGCGGCGGTGCTGCTGCAGAAGGCCGGACTGCGGACCTTGTGCGTGGACTCCAAGCTCTATGCCGGTGGGATGGCTTCCACAGTGGAGCTCTTCGACGGCTACCGGTTCGAGATCGCCGGGTCGGTGCAGTTCCCGACGGCTGCGGTGGTGGTCGAGGAGTTGGGCCTGAACACGCTGCCGACGATCGACCTGGACGTGATGTCGGTGGCGGTGCGCGGCATCGGTGACGATCCGCTGGTCCAGTACAGCGACCCGGTCAAGTTGTTCACCCACCTCAATGAGGTGCACGGGGCCGACGCCGTCAATGGAATGGCCGGACTGATGGCCTGGAGCCAAGCGCCGGCGCGGGCACTGGGCCGGTTCGAGGCGGGCACGCCACCGAAGACCTTCGACGAGATGTATGCCTGTGCCACGAACGAATTCGAACGCTCAGCCATCGACGACATGCTGTTCGGTTCGGTCACCGACGTGCTGGACCGCTACCTCCCGGACCGCGAGAAGCACGGTGCGCTGCGCGGGTCGATGACGGTGCTGGCCGTCAACACCCTTTATCGGGGGCCGGCCATACCCGGCAGCGCGGCGGCGCTCGCTTTCGGGTTGGGGGTGCCCGACGGTGACACCATGCAAATGAAGAAGCTGCGTCGCGGCATCGGTGCGCTCACCTCCCATCTGGGCGAACTGCTGGAAAGCCACGGCGGCGAAGTTCGGTTGCGCACCAAAGTAACCGAAATCCTGCTCGCGGACGGCCGGGTGACCGGAGTGCGCACCGAGGCGGGCGACACCATAGCCGCCCCGATCGTCGTCTCCGGCGTCGCGCCCGACGTCACGCTCAACGAACTGATCGACCCGGCCGCGCTGCCCGCCGACATCCGCGAGCGGTACGCGAAGATCGACCACCGCGGCAGTTACCTGCAAATGCACTTCGCGCTGGATGAAGCACCGGAGTTCGTCGCACCCTATGCGGCGCTCAACGACCCGGCGATGCAGGCGTCGATAGGCCTGTTCTGTACGCCGGAAGAAGTCCAGCAACAGTGGGAGGATTGCCGTCGCGGTGTCGTTCCGGCCGACCCGACCGTGGTGCTGCAGATCCCTTCACAGAACGATCCAGACCTGGCGCCGGCCGGCAAGCATGCCGCCTCGGCGTTCGCCCTGTGGTTCCCGATCGAGGGCGGCGCCGACTATGGTCAGGCGAAGGTCGAAATGGGCCAGCGGGTGATCGACAAGATCACCCGGCTCGCACCCAATTTCGAACGCAGCATCACTCGGCACACCACCTTCACTCCCCGGCACATGGGTGTGATGTTCGGCGCGCCGGGTGGCGATTACTGCCATGGTCTGTTGAACCCGGATCAGATCGGCCCCAACCGACCCGGCCCGAAAGGATTTCTGGGCCAGCCCATCCCGATCGACGGCCTGTACCTCGGCAGTGCTGGATGCCACGGTGGGCCGGGGATCACCTTCATTCCCGGCTACAACGCGGCGCGACAAGCGCTCATCGACCGTACGGCCTAGCCGTACTCGTGCTTCCTTCCAGCACCGTCAACCGCGCTGACTGAGCAGGTCTTCCAGCAGTGCGGTGAACTCGTCGGGACGTGCCGGTGTGAAGGCGGGACGGGGCCAGGTTCCCGGGACGTCCAGCGTGATCAACGTCGACTTGAACGGCCTGCTCACGTCCAGCGGCAGCCAGCGGCGCAAGTCCGAGCTGCCCCAGACCCAAAACCGCTGCGCGAACAGGCCCAGTTTCTCGGATTTATACCCACGGATGGTGCCAAGGGCGATGACCTTCGAAGTACCCGAAGGAAAGTGATAGCGCCGCAACGTGATCGCGGCGCGGTCCAGCTGAACCAGGCCATCGTCATACGACTGGCCGTAAGTCTCGTTCACGCCCGGCAACTCCGCAGTTGGTGGCCCCGCGCTGTCAGGCAGTGTCCGTCGTCCAATCGCCACTGCCACCCGTGCAGGTTGCAGGTCAACGTATTGCCCTCAACCACACCGAATTTCGAGAGATCAGCCTTCAAATGCGGGCAGCGACGCTGAATCTCCCAGCCGGCCAGCGTGATCGACGCCGAATCGTCGTGTGTCTCGGCGAACCACCCATCGGCATAAGCGATCCGCTCGTCGGTCAGGCACTTGAAGAACGTGTACAGGTATTCGTTGTAACCGCCGACTCGCCATGCCTTGAAACGCGTGGACAAGAAGATGGTATTCACCCAGTCAGGTTCGTGATCGCGTAGCACCGTGCGCACCAACTCCGGCGCTATGGTGAACCCGTAACGAACCTTTTCGTCCGGGATCCGTTCCCGGACGGCGCGCTTCGGGAAGTCCAAAATGATTGTCTCAGAACCGATTACCAGCTCCACGGGGTAGCCGATCCCGTCGCAGATCTCGTCGCTTTGCGACATGATGGGCTCGAACAGCGCACGCAGCGGCTCCAGCAACGGCGCCCCCTTCGCCGGAGCCCAGCTGGCCCGCTCCGCGGCGACGACGGGCGCCATCCGCTCGGCATATTCGGCGATGTAGGCTGACTTGCCGGTGGTGAAGATGGCCTCGACTTGCTCGGTGGGCACCGGATGGGTCAGCGAATTCAGGGTTGCCCCGGTGAAGTCGGCAGTGGACCCGGGGATCATCAACAACCCGGTGTGGTTACCGTTGCGGCGCATCTGATCCAAGAACACTGTTTGATCGGGGAAGATGTTGGCCGGGTCGGTGTGGTCGTCGTTGAGGTGACGCAACTCGGGGTCCAAAAAGCAGGGCGGGCCGGCCGACGGTATCACCCAACTGGCCCCCACTTGGGCGATGTACTGCCGGGCGCGGTCCATCTGGCGTTGCCGTTTCTGGACGCCGAACGACTGCTTGGCCCGGGCCGGCATGTCGTAGACCATCGGGTACCAGATCGCCCCGGAGTACTGCAGCATGTGCACATCGACGTGCCCGAACGCGGCTGAGAGCACGTCCAAATCGACGGGCCGTGCATCGTTCATGTTGAAAATGGTTGTGGTGCCATCAGATACAGCGAGCGCTGAATCGCCGATCGGCCCGTCGGCAGGCGCCCGCAGGGCGATGATCATGACGTCAAGGTCGCCCTTGGGCCCACTGATCCGGTGCTTGAGCGAGTTGCCGGTCTCGAAGAACCGGTGAAAGCCCAGCTTCTGCAGCTCATTTCGCAAGTCGGGCACCGGGAAGTCGGGCAGCAGCACCACGGCGTCTTTGTTGACGTGCTCGGCCAGGTTCTTCGGGTCGAAGTGGTCTTTGTGCAAGTGCGACACGTACAGGTAATCGCAGTCGCCCAGACTGTCCCAGTCCAGCCCGCTGTTGTCCGGGAACGGGAACCAGGACGCGAAGTAGGCCGGATTGACCCAGGGGTCGCAGAGGATGCGGCCCGCCTGGGTCTCGAGCAGAAATCCGGCGTGGCCAATGCTGGTGACCTGCACAAATACCTTCCAGTGCGATTTGGGAGAAACGGTTTTTCAGCCCCCGAGCTTAGCGCGAGGCGCCATCTTCGGCGTGCCATAACCGCCGGTAGTAGTCGATGCGCGGCGGGTCCGGCTCGACGCCGTAGGCGGCTTAGAACTGCCGTTCCCACTCTCGGCCCGGATAGTTCCAGCCCAGCGACAGGGTCGCCACCGCGAGGTCGGCCCATCGATCGGCCACACCGAGTTGCTCGAGGTCGACATGCCCGCAGCAGCGGCCGTCGTCATCGATCACCGTGTTCGGTGAGCAGGAGTCGCCGTGGCAGACCGCGAGCCGGTCGACCGGCGGCGGGCGGCCGAGTCGTGACCGTTGGGCCGGGGTCAACGTCGACAGTCGCTCGGTCGCCGACCAGTGGAAAGGGAATGACCGCACCGGCAGCCGGTCGTGCAACATGCGCAGGCCCGCACCGATGGCGCGCACGGCGACCGCGGGGCCGCCAGCCACCATGGATGCACCGCCGACAGGCCGGGCAGCCCGCGGGTGTGCAGCCATGCACGGTCCCCGTCCACACCCACCCCCAGAACCTGCGGCACCGCCAGGTAGGAAGCCGCCCATCGCAGGCGCCACGCTTCACCACCGAACCGGGCGCTGTGCGCCTGGGCCACCTTGATGAACTCAGCCCCGGACATGCCGGGGCCGGCAGAGCCGATCCGGAAGGTCACGCCGCCGTCGTCGTTCACCCAGACCGCCCGCACCGGCCTGCCGGCCGCGAGCCGGCGGACGACGGCAGGCAGCGGGGTCGGGGACGACGGGAAGGACAACGGCAGCCTCTTTCCGGCACTTCAGTCGGCTCACAGCCGGGACCACTAGGCTGAACTGCTGTGGAACCGGTATACGGGACTGTCATTCAGCTTGCCCGGCTGGTCTGGCGCCTGCAGGGGCTGAAGATCACTGTCATAGGTGTGGAGAACTTACCGAAAAGCGGTGGCGCGGTCCTCGCGATCAACCACACCGGTTACCTCGACTTCACCTTCGCGGGTTTACCCGCCTACAAGCAGGGCCTGGGGCGCAAGGTGCGGTTCATGGCCAAGCAGGAGGTCTTCGACAGCAAGCTCACCGGGCCGATTATGCGCAGCTTGCGGCACATATCGGTAAACCGGCAGGACGGGGCCGCATCTTATGAAGCCGCCGTCCGGAACCTGAAGGACGGTGAGCTGGTCGGCGTCTACCCCGAAGCCACCATCAGCCGCAGCTTCGAGATCAAGGAATTCAAGTCGGGGGCCGCCCGCATGGCGGTCGAAGCCGGGGTGCCGATCGTTCCGGTGATCGTCTGGGGCGCGCAGCGGATCTCGACCAAGGGGCACCCGAAAAAGCTCTTCCGTCCGAAGGTGCCGGTGATGGTGCTCGTCGGCGAACCGATCCAACCAACGCTGGGTACGGCCGAATTGAACACATTGCTGCACGCACGGATGCAGCATTTGTTGGAAACCGCGCAAGACATGTACGGGCCGCATCCGCCCGGCGAGTATTGGGTGCCGCGCCGGCTGGGCGGCGGCGCCCCTTCCCTGGCCGAAGCGGCCCGGCTGGATGCCGAAGAGGCAGCAGCGCGAGCGGCTCGCCGCGCCCAGGCCGCAGGGGCGCCGGAGCAGTGATCGATGGTGGAGCCGACTTTTCGCGCACTTGAAATACTGGCCCGACTGGTGGTCCTGGCCACCCGGACGCAGATCACCTACCACGGCGAACAGAACATTCCCGAGCGGGGTGGCGCCGTCATCGCGATCAACCACACCAGCTATGTCGACTTCTTGCCGGCCGCGCTCGCCGTGTATCGCGGGCACCGTCGGCTGAGGTTCATGATCAAAGCCGAGATGCAGCGGGTGAAGGTGGTCAATTTCCTGATCAAGCACACTCGCACCATTCCGGTGGACCGCCGGGCGGGGGCGGATTCCTACGCGGTCGCCGTGCAACGGCTGCGCGAGGGCGAGCTAGTGGGCGTCTATCCGGAAGCGACCATCAGCCGCAGCTTCGAGCTGAAGGAATTCAAGACCGGCGCCGCCCGCATGGCCGTGGAGGCGGAGGTCCCTATCGTGCCGCTGATCGTCTGGGGTGCACAGCGGATCTGGACCAAGGATCATCCGCGGAATTTAGGGCGCACTAAGGTGCCCATTACAGTGCACGTGGGTGCGCCGTTGCACCCGGCAGAAGACATCCCGCAGACCGACGCCGCGCTGCGCGAGTCGATGACCACGCTGCTGCACGATGCGCAGCAGCGCTATCCGCACCCGGCCGGTGCATATTGGGTGCCGCACCGGCTAGGCGGCGGGGCACCGACCCTGGCGGAGGCCGCCCAGCGGGAAGCCGCCGAAGCCGCGGCCAGGGCCGCGGGCCGTACCCCGCGCCAGTCTGGGTAGCCGAAGGAGAAGACATGGCTGAGCCGTTCTACCGGTTGGGGGAGTGGATCGTCCCGCCGATGGTCGCGATGCAGGGGACCAAGTTCACCTATCACGGCCTGGAGAACATTCCCCAGCGCGGCGGTGCCTTGCTGGCCCAGAACCACACCAGCTACCTGGACTGGCTGCCCTCCCTGATGGCCGTGCGCGAACGCGGCCGCCGCATGTACTTCATGATCAAGGCGGAAATGGCCGATGTGAAGGCGGTCAACTACGTCATCAAGCACGCCAGGCTGATCCCAGTGGATCGGCGGAATGGACACGACGCGTTCGACGTGGCGGTGCAGCTGATGCGGGAGGGCAAGCTCATCGGGATGCACCCCGAAGCCACCATCAGCCGTAGCTTCGAACTCCGGGAATTCAAGACCGGGGCCGCGCGAATGGCGCTGGCGGCGCAGGTACCGATTGTTCCGGTGATCGTGTGGGTGCCCATCGGATTTGGCCCAAAGATCACCCAAAGAAGGTGTTCCGTAACAAGGTCCCGATCACCGTGGCCGCTGGGCGGCCGCTGCCGCCGCGCGGCACCGCCGAGCAGCTCAACGTGGCGCTACGGGAAGCAATGAACACGCTGCTGTACCGGATCCGGGGGAGTATCCGCATCCGCAAGGCGAATTCTGGGCGCCCCGCCGGCTGGGCGGCGGCGCGCCCACCCAGGACGATTCCCGGGCGCTCCGCTTGTCGGAGTTGCAGGCACGAATGCAGCAATACGGAACCGACGGGGTGACCCGACCGGGGCAGATCCAAAGTGGATTGCATTGACACCGACTAGCGCGAAGGCGGAATCGTCCCCATGACGCCAAAGTGACCCAGCCCGCGCTCATCGCCTGCGATGTCGACGGCACCCTGTTCGACGACAACGAAACCATCACCCCGCGCACCCGCGACGCCATCCGCGCCGCCGTCGTCGCCGGTGCCACCTTCGTCGTGGCGACCGGCCGCCCGCCACGCTGGATCCGCCCCGTCGTCGACGCGCTCGGATTCGCGCCGATTGCGGTGTGCGCCAACGGTGCCGTCATCTACGACTCCGCCACCGACCGGGTGGTGTCGGCGCGCACCCTGCCCGTCGACACCCTGGCCGAACTGGCGGAGTTGGCGACGCGCGTCATCCCGGGCGCGGGGCTGGCGGTGGAGCGAATCGGCGAACGCGCCCACGACACGGCGACTCCGCAGTTCATCAGTTCGCCCGGCTACGAGCACGCCTGGCTGAACCCGGATAACACCGAGGTGTCGATCCAAGACCTGCTCAGCGCCCCGGCGATCAAGCTGCTGATCCGCCGGACCGGCGCCCGCAGCGCCGACATGGCCGCCGAACTGGCCAAGCACATCGGCATCGAGGGAGATATCACCTACTCAACCAACAACGGACTGGTGGAGATCGTGCCGTTGGGCATCAGCAAGGCCACTGGGGTGGACGAGATCGCCAGACCGTTGGAGATCGCCCGCGACGAGGTGGTGGCGTTCGGCGACATGCCCAACGACTTACCGATGCTGCGGTGGGCCGGCCACGGCGTGGCGATGGGTAACGCCCACCCCGACGTGCTGGCCGCCGCCGATGAGGTCACCGCCCCCAACAGTGACGATGGGGTGGGGCGGGTGCTGGAACGTTGGTGGCTTTGATGGGGCCTGACTAGGTGGCGGCCGGGTGAGTGGGCAGCGAGAAATGTTCGGGCGGCACAGTGGGTCCGCTCGGGGATTGTGTCGACAGTGGCGTGGTGATTCCGTCCACCACCTCGGTGACATTCCCGGTCAGCCGCTCGTAGTTCAAGGTTCCGTGCTGGAAGTTCTGCGTAATCTGAAGTGGCTCTCGAATTTCGGCGCTGGTCGGCAATCCGAGCGGGCCACGTTCGTAGCTCAGCGACGCCCAGGCGTCATAGATCGCGCCGGTCACCGGTTGGGCGCCGGTTTCGGGTGACCAGTACATCGCGCCCTTGGCGAAGGTGACATAGCGGGCATCGCCTTCGGCGCTGTCCTCCGGCGAGGTCGGCGCGCCCAGCACGCTGTTCATCCCGCCGATCGCCTGCCAGTGCTCGTAAATCGCCCCGCCCTGCAGCGCTTTGATCAACTCTTCCGGGGGATCGTTGAAATGTGATGCGACATCCCGTATTTCATCCATCAACGCGTACGCGGCGTTGCCCGGGCAATCGGTATTTCCGACGTCGCGGTGGGTGAAGATGGTTGGCAGCGTCGCGATAGCGCCGGCCGGGTAGGTGGTGTAGTGGCTACCGGCTGATTCCAATGCCACGGTTCCCTTCGGGTCGACACCGTCCATGCCGAGCCGCCAGCCGAGCAAGCGGCCCACCGTGCGCAGCTGGATCGGGGTAGGCGGTACGTCGTCGAAGTTGCCGATCATCGCCACACCCCACGTGTTGCGGTTGAATCCGCCAGTGTGGAAAGCCTCGACCGCTTTGGTGAGTCCACCCGCGCTGCCCTCGAACACCTGGCCGTATTTGTCGACCAGCGCGTTGTAGGCGATGTCGCACCAGCCCAGGGTCTTGCTGTGGTAGGTGTGGATGGCTTTGACGATCCCGGCCGATTCCAGGGGGGAGTAGTCGTTACTGCCGGCGGTGTGGTGGATGACCGCGGCGCGAATCCCGTTGTCGTACTGCGGGCTACCGCATCGTAGCGACTCGTCGGCACCCCACTCCGCTCGGCTGATGATGGCCGGAGCCTGGCCCGGCATCAACACCCCGGAGGGCGGCGTCCACTGCTTTTTCGGCGGCGCCTGCGGCGGCGAAATGAGGATGGCCGAGATGTTTTGCCCGAAGGGTTGTTCCTTGGACGCCGGCTTGTATCCCAAACCGTTTCTGTCCGGTGGGTCTCTCGGCGGCCCCGGAGGTGCCCCCAGCGTCAGCGGCGCGTCTATCGGGCGGGTGACCGCGATCTGGACGGTCGTGGTGGTGCCGACGAAGACCGGGTCGGTACCGCGTGGACCCTCGACTGATCCGGCGGGGTGGGGGGAGCCGTCGTCGCCCCCCGACGCGGCATCGGGGGCCGCGGTTTCGTATTCGGTCTGATACCAGGGCCCCCAGGAGCCGTCGGGGCGTTTTGCGCGCACCCGCGTCGACGTGCCGGCCAGGTCACCGGTGAGCGCAATCAGTGAAAACGGCTTGTCCTGGCTGATCTCGCGTACCGTGACACCGCCTCCCAGTCCGACTAGCGGCTGCTCAACCAGTTGCGTGTCGTGCACCGGCGGTGGGCTGGTGGTGCTGGGACGGTGTGTCGTGTCCGCCACCCAGGAAACGATGACGACGGTCGCCGCGGTCGCGGTGAGCAACGTCGTCGGCGAACGACGAGTACGAGACACCAGGCGATGTTACTTGTGTTTCTAGTGTTATTAATGAGGCGACACGAGATCGGCGGGGCGGAATTCCCGGGAAACCGTTCGACGGCACCGCAGAGTGGGTTGCATGACTCTGCGGTGCCGTCTGGTGGCGGGTTCCCGAAGCTCTAGACGGGGGGCAGCACCGGTGCAGATGCCGCCGGAAGCGCACCGGCAGCGGCGGGCAGGGCGCCTGCGGCACCCGGCAGCGCACCCGCGGCGCCGGGCAGCGCACCGGCAGCACCGGGCAGCGCCGCCGCCCCCGGCAGTGCACCCGCGGCAGCCGGCGCACCTGCGGCGCCGTGCTGGACGCCCTGCATGATCGCGGGCATCACCAGGCCCTTGAGCAGGTCGATGGCCTGCCCGGCGCCCAGCTGGTTGGCGGCCTGCATCACATCGTTGACCAGCCCGCCGCCACCACCAGAGTTCCCGCTGCCACTGCCCAGGCCGGTACCGCCGCCAATCGGCGAAGCGCCGCCGAGTGTCGACGGATCCCCGATGATCGGGTAGGTGCCGTCAGCGCCCGGGTCTAATCCGGTCGGCGTGGTGATCGGCACTTCACTGGGAGCTACTGCCGGACTGGCCACTCCCGGAGCGATCCCGGCCGGACTGGTCAGCCCCGGGTTGGAAAGGGCTGGGTTGAGCCCGGCGCCCGGGGTCGTCACCCCGGCGCCCGGGGTCGCGGCGCCCGCGCCGGGTGTGGTCGGCAACGCGCCGGGGGCGGTGAGCCCGGGCGTGGTGGGCGCCAGACCGGGGCTGGTCAGAGCCGGATTCGTCAGGCCGGGGCTGGTCAAGCCCGGGCTCGTCAAGCCGGGACTGGTCAAACCGGGGCTCGTCAGGCCCGGAATCCCGAGACCGGGAGTGCCCAGGCCGGGACTGGTCAGGCCGGGCGTGCTGGTCGCACCCCCGCCCAGGGCAGGCACCGGGGGCAAGTTGATCCCGAATTGTGAAAGTCCCTGCGACAGCGCGCCGATCAGCTCACTGGGCAGGTCGGCAATCTGCGCCGCCTGCTTGAACTCGTGGTGCTCGGGCGGCTTGTTGCCCGCCGTCGATTCGTAGACCAGGAAGTATGCGCAAGGACTCGCCACTGCCAGGGCGGCAACCGCGCTCATGGCTGTCGAAAGCTTGCGTCGGCGTCGGTTCGGCACGGAAGTCTCCTCATATCTGGACAACTAAATTCGCACTGCGTTGTGTCGGCGTGTCCTGCCCGTCCTGTCCGGCATGAACCACACAGAGTTGATGGTACGAGTGAGAACATTGTTGCTAGAGTGGTGATATTGAATCGTGAGGCAATTGCGACCTCGCCGGTAATCTGATGAGCACCCGGGCTGTAGTTGTCTGCTGAACGAACAACTCCGACTTCCCAGCCTCGCCAAATGGGTTAGGCCCGCGCGTTCAGATACCCTAAGCAACCGATGACCGCTCGTTTCGACCTTTTCGTCGTCGGCTCCGGATTTTTCGGCCTGACCATTGCCGAGCGCGTGGCTACCCAACTCGGCAAGCGCGTGCTCGTGGTGGAACGCCGCCCGCACATCGGTGGCAACGCATACTCGGAGGCCGAGCCGCAGACCGGCATCGAGGTACACAAGTACGGCGCCCACCTGTTCCACACCTCCAACAAGCGGGTCTGGGACTACGTGCGGCAGTTCACCGACTTCACCGATTACCGGCATCGGGTGTTCGCGATGCACAACGGGCAGGCCTACCAATTCCCGATGGGACTCGGACTGGTCTCGCAGTTCTTCGGCAGGTACTTCACCCCGGACGAAGCGCGCCGGCTGATCGCCGAGCAAGCCGCGGAGATCAACACCGAAGACGCACAAAACCTCGAGGAGAAGGCCATCTCGCTGATCGGGCGACCGCTCTACGAGGCGTTCGTCAAGGGCTACACCGCCAAGCAGTGGCAGACCGATCCCAAAGAGCTGCCCGCATCCAACATCACCCGGCTGCCGGTGCGCTACACCTTCGACAACCGCTACTTCAGTGACACCTACGAGGGCCTGCCGGTGCACGGTTACACGGCATGGTTACACAACATGGCCGCCGACGACCGTGTCGAGGTCAGGCTGAACACCGACTGGTTCGATGTCCGCGACCAATTGCGCGCCGACAGTCCCGAAGCGCCGGTCATCTACACCGGCCCGCTGGACCGCTACTTCGACTACGCCGACGGTCGGCTGGGCTGGCGCACCCTCGACTTCGAGGTCGAAGTGCTACCCATCGGAGATTTCCAGGGCACGCCGGTGATGAACTACAACGATCTCGACGTCCCTTACACCCGCATCCACGAATTCCGCCACTTTCATCTCGAGCGGGACTACCCGAGCGACAAGACCGTGATCATGCGGGAGTACTCCAGGTTCGCCGAAGACGACGATGAGCCGTACTATCCGATCAACACCGAGGCCGACCGTGCCCTGCTGGCCGCCTACCGAGCCAGGGCGAAGGCCGAAACCGCGTCCTCGAAAGTACTTTTCGGCGGGCGGCTCGGCACCTACCAGTATCTGGATATGCATATGGCCATTGCCAGCGCACTGAACATGTACGACAACGTCCTCGCGCCGCACCTGCGCGACGGCGCACCGCTTATCGAACAAGAAGGCGCCGCTCGATGACTGCCGTGAGCCTGTTGGCCCGAATAATCCTGCCGCGTCCCGGTGAGCCCCTCGACGTGCGCAAGCTGTACCTGGAGGAGTCGACCACCAACGCCCGGCGCGCGCATGCGACCAGCCGGACCTCGGTGCAGATCGGCGCCGAATCCGAGGTGTCGTTCGCCACGTACTTCAACGCCTTCCCGGCCAGCTATTGGCGTCGCTGGACCACGCTTGCGTCGGTGGTCTTGCGCGTCGCGCTGACCGGCTCGGGACGGGTGGACGTCTACCGCACCAAGGCCACCGGCGCGCGCATCTTCGTCGAGGGCCGCCAGTTCGGCGGCACCGAAGATCAGCCCCAAGTGCTTGAAATCGAGGTCGCATTACGGCCGTTCGAAGACGGCGGCTGGATTTGGTTCGATATCACCACCGACACCAAGGTCACCCTGCTCAGCGGCGGCTGGTACGCGACCGAGCCGGCCCCGGGCAAAGCCAACATCGCCGTCGGCATTCCCACCTTCAACCGGCCGGCGGACTGCGCCAACGCGCTGGCCGATCTCACCGCAGATCCCTTGGTGGATGAGGTGATCGGGGCGGTGATCGTGCCCGACCAGGGCCTCCGCAAGGTGCGTGATCACCCCGACTTCCCCGCCGCGGCCGCCCGGTTGGGGAATCGGCTCTCCATCCACGACCAGCCCAACCTCGGCGGTTCCGGCGGCTACAGCAGAGTGATGTACGAGGCGCTGAAAAACACCGACTGCCAACAGATCCTGTTCATGGACGACGACATCCGCATCGAGCCGGACTCGATCTTGCGGGTGTTGGCGATGCACCGCTTCGCCAAGAGCCCAATGCTTGTCGGTGGCCAGATGCTCAACCTCCAGGAGCCGTCGCACCTGCACATCATGGGTGAAATCGTGGATCGTGCGAACTTCATGTGGACCGCCGCACCACACGCCGAGTACGACCACGACTTCGCCGAATTTCCGTTGAACGACAACAACACTCGCAGCAAGCTGCTGCACCGCCGCATCGATGTCGACTACAACGGCTGGTGGACGTGCATGATCCCGCGCCAGGTCGCCGAAGAACTGGGACAGCCGTTGCCGCTGTTCATCAAATGGGACGACGCCGACTACGGCCTGCGGGCGGCTGAACACGGGTATCCCACCGTCACCCTGCCCGGCGCGGCGATCTGGCACATGGCCTGGAGCGACAAGGATGACGCCATCGACTGGCAGGCCTACTTCCATCTGCGCAACCGCCTGGTGGTGGCGGCGATGCACTGGGACGGCGACGTCACCGGGCTGATCCGCAGCCACCTGAAGGCAACGATGAAACACCTTGCGTGCCTTGAATATTCGACCGTGGCGATTCAGAACAAAGCCATCGACGACTTCCTCGCCGGTCCGGAGCACATCTTCTCGATTCTGGAATCGGCCCTGCCCGAAGTGCACCGCATCCGCAACGAATACTCCGACGCGGTGGTGCTCCCCGCCGCGAGCGAATTGCCGCCGCCGTTGCGGAGGAGCAAGGCGATGAAGCCGCCGGTGAACCCGGTCTCGATCGGTTACCGGCTGGCGCGCGGGATATTGCACAATGCGACCGCCGCCGACCCGGCTCACCACCAGCGCCCGGAGTACAACGTGGCGACCCAGGACGCCCGCTGGTTCCGGCTGTGCACGGTGGACGGCGTCACCGTGACCACGGCCGACGGCTGCGGCGTGGTCTACCGGCAGCGCGATCGGCGCAAGATGTTCCGGCTGTTGTTCACCTCGCTGCGCCGGCAGCGCCGGCTGGCCAGCCGGTTCGACGAGATGCGCAGAACGTATCGCGGCGCGCTGCCCGTGCTGTCCAGCAAGCAGAAATGGGAGACGGCGTTGTTACCGGCACACGCCGAACCAGAGCATGCCTGAATCGGCACCCCCGCGCGGCGAAGTAGCTGCGCTGGTAGCCGTTCAGTCAGCCTTGTCCGACCGGCCCGGTGTACTGAGTGCGGCGCGCGCACTATCCCACTTCGGTGAGCACAGCATCGGCTGGGTGGTGGTGGCACTGCTCGGTGCGGTGTTGATGCCCAGGCGACGCGGGGATTGGTTGCTGGCCGGGGCCGGGGCGTTCGTCGCGCATGCCGCCGCCGTCCTAGTCAAGCGGCTGGTGCGGCGCAAACGGCCGCATCATCCGGCCGTCGTGGTCAACGTCGGCACGCCGAGCCAGTTGAGTTTTCCGTCCGCGCACGCCACCTCCACCACGGCCGCCGCCATCCTGATGGGCCGGGCCATCGGTCTGCCCGGCGCAGTGTGCGCCGCGGTCCTGGTGCCCCCCATGGCGTTGTCGCGGGTGTTGCTGGGGGTGCACTATCCCAGCGACGTGGCCTGCGGCATTGCCCTCGGCGTCGTCTTCGCACGGATCGTGGCCCGAGCACGGAAGGTGTGGCCGAATGAGTGAGGACGTGGTGACCGGGTCATCGGGCAAGACCGGGTCGTCGGGCAACTTGATCGTCGGGGTGGTCAAGGCGATGCGCCCGCGGCAGTGGGTCAAAAACGTGATCGTGCTGGCCGCGCCGCTGGCCGCGCTGGGCGGCCCGGTCCGTTACGACTATGCCGAGGTGCTCACCAAGGTGGGCGTGGCCTTCGTGGTGTTCTGCCTGGCGGCCTCGTCGATCTACCTGGTCAACGACGTGCGCGATGTCGACGCCGACCGCGAGCACCCCACCAAGAGGCACCGCCCGATCGCGTCCGGCGTGGTGCCCGAATGGCTGGCCTACACCCTCTCAGCGGTGCTGGGAGTGGCTTCGCTGGCGATCTCCTGGCTGCTGACCCCAAACCTGGCGCTGGTGATGGCCGTCTACATCGCCATGCAGCTCGCATACTGCTTCGGCCTCAAGCACCAAGCGGTGATGGATATCTGCATAGTGTCGTCGGCGTATCTGCTGCGGGCCATCGCAGGCGGCGTGGCCGCCAATATCCCTCTGTCGCAATGGTTTCTGCTGACGGCGGCGTTCGCGTCGCTGTTCATGGTGGCCGGCAAGCGCTACGCCGAACTGCAAGTCGCCGAGCGCACCGGCGCGGCGATCCGCAAATCGCTGGAAAGCTACACCAGCACCTACCTGCGATTCGTCTGGACGATGTCGGCCACAGCGGTGGTGATGTGCTACGGGCTGTGGGCCTTCGAGCGTGACCGCCACTCGGGATCCTGGTTTGCGGTGTCCATGGTGCCGTTCACGATTGCGATCCTGCGCTACGCCGTGGACGTGGACGGCGGGCTGGCCGGGGAACCGGAAGACATCGCGCTGCGCGACCGGGTGTTGCAGCTGCTGTTCCTGGCGTGGATCGCAACACTAGGAGCCGCCGTTGCCTTCGGCTAGCCCCCCACTGGAGGCCCTCAAAGCGCAAATGATGCGCCGGCGGCCGGTGATCACGCGGTTGGGCTGGCCGATATTCCCGTACACCACCCTGGTCCGCGTCAGCCTGTGGGTCAGCGTGGCGGTGGTGGCGATGCTGTTCGCATGGGGTGCTTGGCAGCGACGCTGGATCGCCGACGACGGACTGATCGTGTTGCGCACGGTCCGAAACCTGTTGACGGGCAACGGTCCCGTTTTCAATCAGGGCGAGCGGGTCGAGGCCAACACCTCCACAGCGTGGACCTATCTGATGTATGCCGGTAGCTGGGTGGCCGGCCCGATGCGCATGGAGTATGTGGCGCTGGCGCTGGCGCTCATGCTGTCGGTGCTGGGCGTGGGGCTGCTCATGTTGGGTGCCGGCCGCTTGTATGGCCCCAGCCTGCGGGGCCGCAAGGCGATCATGTTGCCCGCCGGCGCGTTGGTCTACATCGCGCTGCCACCGGCGCGCGACTTCGCCACCTCCGGCCTGGAGAGCGGGTTGACGCTGGCCTACCTCGGGCTGCTGTCGTGGATGATGGTCTGCTGGGGGCAGCCGGTGCGGAACCGGCCGGATAACAGATTCTTCGTCGGTGCGCTGGCGTTCGTCGCCGGGTTCAGCGTCATGGTCCGCCCCGAACTGGCGCTGATGGGCGGCTTGGCCCTGATCATGATGTTGATCGCCGCGCGCACCTGGCGCCGGCGCGCACTGATTGTCGTCGCCGGGGGGTTGGTGCCGGTCGCTTACCAGATTTTCCGGATGGGCTACTACGGCCTGTTAGTACCCGGCACCGCTTTGGCTAAAGACGCGGCCGGTGACAAGTGGTCTCAGGGCATGATCTATCTGGCGAACTTCAATGCGCCTTACGCGGTGTGGGTGCCGGTGGTCCTGCTGGTGCCGCTCGGCGTGCTGCTGCTGGCCGCACGCCGCCGGCCGTCGTTTCTGCGCCCGGCGCTGGCACCCAACTACGGCCGGGTGGCCCGGGCGGTGCAAAGCCCGCCGGCGGTGGTGGCCTTCGTACTGGTGAGCGGGCTGCTGCAGGCGCTCTATTGGATCCGGCAAGGCGGCGACTTCATGCACGGCCGGGTGCTGCTGGCGCCCCTATTCTGCTTGCTGGCTCCGGTGGCCGTCATCCCGGTGCCGATCCCGGACGGCCAGGATTATTCACGGGAGACCGGCAATTGGGTGGCCGGTGCGGCCAGCCTGCTCTGGCTTGGCGTGGCGGGTTGGTCGCTGTGGGCAGCAAACTCACCCGGGATGGGCGACGACGCCACCCATGTCACCTACTCCGGGATCGTCGACGAGCGCCGCTTCTACGCACAGGCCACTGGGCACGCACATCCGCTGACTGCAGCCGACTACCTGGGCTATCCGAGGATGGCGGCGATCTTGGTGGCGCTCGACAACACCCCGGAAGGGGCACTATTGCTGCCGTCCGGCAACTACACCCAGTGGGATCTGGTACCGATGGCCAAACCGCCCCAAAAGCCGCAACACGCAGTGTTTTTCACCAACCTCGGCATGGTTGGCATGAACGTCGGGCTGGACGTCAGGGTGATCGACCAGATCGGACTGGCAAATCCACTGGCGCAGCACACCGAACGGTTGAAGCACGGCCGGATTGGGCATGACAAAAACCTCTTCCCGGACTGGGTGATCGCCGACGGGCCGTGGGTGAAGGTGTACCCGGGCGTTCCGGCCTACTTGGATGTGAACTGGATCGCACAGGCGGTCGCGGCCCTGCAATGCCCCGAGACACAGGCGGTGCTGTCCTCCGTGCGCGCGCCGATGGGCCTGCATCGATTCGTCTCCAACTTCCTGCATGCCTTCGAATTCACGCAGTACCAGATCGATCGAGTTCCGCTTTACGAGCTCGCCCGCTGCGGGCTTCCCGTGCCCGAGACGATCCCGCCACCACCGCGCGAGTAAGGGCTCGGCAGAAGAATTTTTCGACAGATCTCAAATCAATCACGGCGCGCGGTTTGCGAAATATTGACAGCAACATCACATTTAGGCCCTCACCAGCTGACAGTGACGGTCAAGCACATGCGCAAACGGGCTTTTTTGGGCACATGTCTAATCTGAAAACCGCTGGGTACGAGCGCCGATCGAAGCTTCGGGCCGGTGCCTCGATGCGACCGGATGGCGAAACGTGTGGTTGACTACACGGGCACTGCTGCGCCTGATCGTATGCAGACCGATCCAAATCGAGGATGAGCCCAATCGGTGGAATGCGCCGAAAGGCCGAAAGGATGAGGAAGCAAGGATGACGCTTGTCGACAGGTTTCGCGGCGCCGTGGCACGTACGCCGCGTCGGCTCTTGGTGGGGGTCGTTGGCGCGGCCCTACTCTCGAGCTTGATCGGCGCCGTGGGGGGCTCGGCGACCGCCGGGGCGTTCTCGCGCCCCGGTCTGCCGGTGGAGTACCTTCAGGTTCCCTCTGCTGGGATGGGCCGCGATATCAAGGTTCAGTTCCAAAGCGGTGGCGCCAACTCGCCGGCGTTGTACCTGCTCGACGGCTTGCGCGCGCAGGACGACTACAACGGCTGGGACATCAACACCCCGGCGTTCGAGTGGTACAACCAGTCCGGAATCTCGGTCGTCATGCCCGTCGGCGGCCAGTCCAGCTTCTACTCCGACTGGTACAAGCCCGCCTGCGGTAAGGCCGGCTGCACCACCTACAAGTGGGAGACCTTCCTGACCAGCGAGCTGCCGGCCTACCTGTCGGCGCAGAAGCAGGTCAAGCCGACCGGCAGCGCGGCCGTCGGTCTGTCGATGGCGGGGTCATCGGCGCTGATCCTGGCGGTCTACCACCCGAATCAGTTCGTCTACGCCGGCTCGCTGTCGGCGCTGCTCGACCCCTCACAGGGGATGGGCCCGTCGCTGATCGGCTTGGCCATGGGCGATGCCGGTGGCTACAAGGCGGCCGACATGTGGGGGCCGAAGGACGACCCGGCCTGGGCCCGCAACGACCCGTCGCTGCAAGTCGGCAAGCTGGTCGGCAACAACACCCGCATCTGGGTGTACTGCGGTAACGGCAAGCCGTCGGACCTCGGTAGCGACAACCTGCCCGCGAAGTTCCTCGAGGGCTTCGTGCGGACCAGCAACCTGAAGTTCCAGGAAGCCTATAACGCGGCCGGTGGCCACAACGCGGTGTGGAACTTCGACGCCAACGGCACCCACGACTGGCCCTACTGGGGCGCGCAGCTGCAGGCCATGAAGCCTGACCTGCAGGCCACGCTGGGTGCTACGCCGGGCGCCGGTCCGGCTACGGCCTCCAACGCCGGCTCCACTCAAGGCCAGGGCACCTAAACCGTTAGCAACGCGACTGGCGGCGGCGACCCTTCGGGGGCGTCGCCACCAGTCGTTGCACCCCGTGTGAGCTATTTCACTACCCTGTGCGACAGACTGGCACGGCGCTGGCTAGTGTGCCTGACAGCGACTAGACGATGGAGGGTAGACATGAGGGTCGTGCGGGGTATGTCGACGCTGCTGCAGATGGTCTGGGTGGCTGCGTTGTCGATCGGCTTGGTCGGCGCCGCGGTGACGGCCGGATCCGCAGGGAAAGCCCGGGCGGCGGGTTACGAAAGCCTGATGGTCCCCTCGGCAGCGATGGGCCGGGACATCCCGGTGGCGTTCCTGGGGGGCGGTCCGCATGCGGTCTATCTGCTGGACGCCTTCAATGCGGCCCCGGACGTCAGCAACTGGGTCACCGCCGGTAACGCGATGAACACGTTGGCCGGCAAGGGAATCTCGGTGGTGGCGCCGGCGAGCGGGGCGTTCAGCATGTACACCAACTGGGAGCAGGACGGCAGCAAGCAATGGGACACCTTCTTGTCCAACGAGCTGCCCAACTGGCTGGCCGCCAACAAGGGCCTGGCACCCGGTGGCCACGCCGCCGTCGGCGCCTCTCAGGGTGGTTATGGCGCGATGGCGCTGGCGGCCTTCCATCCCGACCGCTTCGGCTTCGCCGGTTCGCTGTCCGGGTTCCTGTACCCGTCGAGCACCAACTACAATGGCGCGATCCTGGCCGGCCTGCAGCAGTTCGGCGGCATCGACGGCAACGGCATGTGGGGCGCCCCCCAGCTGGGCCGGTGGAAATGGCACGACCCCTACGTGCACGCCTCGCTGCTGGCGCAGAACAACACCCGGGTCTGGGTCTACAGCCCGACGAACATGGGCGGTGACGACGCCGCCATGATCGGCCAAGCGGGCGCGGCGATGGGCAGTTCCCGAGAGTTCTACCAGCAGTACCGCAGCGTCGGCGGGCACAACGGCCACTTCGACTTCCCCGCCGGTGGCGACAACGGCTGGGGCTCGTGGTCGGGGCAACTGGGCGCCATGTCCGGCGACATCGTCGGCGCCATTCGCTAGCGGCGATCGCAAGCGCGGCGCAGCCGGGCGAAGCGGGTCGCCGCCCACAGGATCTGACAGGCGGAGCCGGTACCGTGTAGGGCGTGCAGCAGAGCGCGGGACGGCCGCGTCGCTGCGACTCGCCCGCTCTGCCAGCAGGAGACCATGCCTACCAGCGCCCGGCGTAACCGCCATCGAACCCTCGCCTGGATCGCCGCCCTGGCGGTTGCCGGCGTGGTTTTGTTGGTCATCGTGGCCGCGGTCGTCCTGCTGCGCAGCCGCCCGTCGCCGCCGGCCGCGGTGCCGCCCGGCGTCCTGCCGCCGTCGTCGACGACCACCCATCCGCACAAGCCACGGCCCGCCTCTCAAGACGCGTCCTGCCCCGACGTCCAATTGATCAACGTTCCGGGTACCTGGGAGTCGGCCCCACAGGATGATCCGCTCAACCCGATGCAGTTTCCGAACGCGTTGCTGCACAAGGTGACCGCGACGGTCAGCCAGCAGTTTCCATCCTCGCGCGTGCAGACGTACACCACTCCCTACACCGCGCAGTTCCACAACCCGCTGAGCGGCGACACGCAGATGTCCTACAACGAAAGCCGGGCCGAAGGCACTCGCGCGACGGTGCAGTCCATGACGGACATGAACAACAAGTGCCCGTTGACCAGCTACGTGCTGATGGGCTTCTCCCAGGGCGCGGTGATCGCCGGCGACATCGCCAGTGATATCGGTAACGGCCGCGGACCTGTCGACGACGACCTGGTACTCGGTCTGACGCTGATCGCCGACGGTCGTCGCCAGCCCGGGGTGGGTAACGACATCGGACCCAACCCGCCGGGGGAGGGCGCCGAGGTGACCTTGCACGAGGTGCCCGTACTGTCCGGGCTGGGGTTGACGATGACCGGTGCCCGGCCGGGTGGCTTCGGCGCGCTGAACGACAAGACCAACGAAATCTGCGCGCTGGGTGACCTCATCTGCGCCGCACCTCAAGAGGCGTTCAGTGTGGCTAATCTGCCGACCACGCTGAACACGCTGGCCGGCGGTGCCGGGCAACCGGTGCACGCGTTGTATGCCACGACGCAGTTCTGGAATCTGGACGGGGAGCCGGCGACCGATTGGACATTGAACTGGGTGCATGGACTGATCGCGAATGCGCCGCATCCGAAACATGGATGACCCGTAAAGAAGCCAGACGGCAGGACACAGCCGTTAGCTAGCCCGTTACCGGTGGCGATCAGCGGTACCTTGTGATTTGGTGTGCCGCGGGCCGCCGCTTAACATTAAGAGGAATTTAAGAGCTATCAGACTTTTGTTCCGGACCCGGTCCGGGTCGAAGCCGGCGTCGACCGGCGCTGCCCAAGGGTTCCGTGTGAGGACCGGTCCACGCGTAGGGGTGTAACCGTCGGCGTAGCCGACTTAGAACGGAACAGTCGGCCTAGCCGACCTAGAAACTGTCGTGACAGGAGAGCGGAATGGCGTACCACAACCCGTTCATCGTGAATGGAAAGATCAGGTTCCCCGACAACACCCACCTGGTTCGTCACGTTGAGAAGTGGGCGAGGGTTCGCGGCGACAAGTTGGCCTATCGGTTCGTGGACTTTTCCACCGAACGCGATGGTGTGTACCGCGACATCTCATGGTCAGACTTCAGCGCTCGCAACCGCGCTGTGGGCGCCCGCCTGCAGCAGGTCACCCAGCCCGGTGATCGCATCGCCATCCTGTGCCCGCAGAACCTGGACTACCTGACTGCCTTCTTCGGCGCGCTGTATGCCGGCAGGATCGCGGTGCCCTTGTTCGACCCGGCCGAGCCCGGTCACGTCGGCCGTCTGCACGCGGTGCTCGACGACTGCACACCCTCGACGATCCTGACCACCACCGACGCCGCCGAAGGCGTCCGCAAGTTCATTCGCGCCCGCTCCGCCAAGGAGAGGCCCCGCGTGATCGCCGTCGACGCGGTGCCCAACGAGGTCTCCTCCACCTGGCAGGAACCGACCGCCGACGAAAACACCATCGCCTACCTGCAGTACACCTCCGGGTCCACCCGCGTCCCGACCGGCGTGCAGATCACCCATCTGAACCTGCCCACCAACGTGTTGCAGGTGCTCGTCGGCCTCGAAGGCAAGGAAGGCGACCGCGGTCTGTCCTGGTTGCCGTTCTTCCACGACATGGGCCTGATCACCGCCCTGCTGTCCCCGGTGCTCGGTCACAACTTCACCTTCATGACCCCCGCCGCGTTCGTGCGCCGCCCCGGCCGGTGGATCCGCGAAATGGCGCGCAAACCCGAGGACGCCCCGGATTGCGAGGTCTTCACCGTCGCGCCCAACTTCGCCTTCGAGCACGCCGCCGTGCGCGGGGTGCCCAAGGAAGGCGAGCCGCCGCTGGACCTCAGCAACGTCAAGGCGATCCTCAACGGCAGCGAGCCGGTGTCCCCGGCCTCGATGCGTAAGTTCTACGAAGCGTTTGCTCCCTACGGCCTGCGCGAGACGGCGGTCAAGCCGTCCTACGGTCTGGCTGAGGCGACGCTGTTCGTCTCCACCACACCCATGGACGAGGCGCCCACGGTCATCCACGTCGACCGCGACGAGCTCAACAATCAACGCTTCGTCGAGGTGCCCGCCGACGCGCCCAATGCCGTCGCCCAGGTTTCCGCCGGCGTCATCGGTGTCGACGAGTGGGCCGTCATCGTCGATCCCGACACGGCCACCGAGCTGCCCGACGGGCAGATCGGTGAGATCTGGCTGCATGGCAAGAACCTGGGCACCGGCTACTGGGGCAAGGAAGCAGAAACCAACGAGGTTTTCCGCAACATCCTCAAGTCGCGGATCAGCCAGTCGCACGCCGAGGGCGCCGCTGACGACGGGTTGTGGGTACGCACCGGTGACTACGGCACCTACTACAAGGGACACCTCTATATAGCGGGCCGCATCAAGGACCTGGTCATCATCGACGGCCGCAACCATTACCCACAGGACCTCGAGTACTCGGCGCAGGAAGCCAGCCGGGCTCTGCGCACCGGCTACGTCGCCGCGTTCTCGGTGCCGGCCAACCAGCTGCCCCAGATGGTGTTCGACAATCCGCACACCGGCCTCAAATACGACCCCGAGGACTCCTCGGAGCAGCTGGTGATCGTCGCCGAGCGTGCCCCCGGTACGCACAAGCTCGACTACCAGCCCATCGCCGACGACATCCGGGCGGCCATCGCCGTGCGCCACGGGGTGACCGTCCGCGACCTGCTGCTGGTGCAGGCCGGGACGATCCCGCGTACCTCCAGCGGCAAGATCGGGCGCCGCGCGTGCCGCGCCGCGTACCTCGACGGAAGCTTGCGCAGCGGCGTCGGGTCCCCGACCGCCTTCGCTGGCGCTAACGACTGAACCGGACACCATGGCTGACACAGAACCTGACACCAACACCCCCGTGGCGCAGGGGAACCTTCCAACCGAGAAGACCGAGATGCGCGCCGGCGACGATGCAGAACGGAGCGATGAGGTGGGGGTACCACCCGCTTGCGGGGGAGAGCGGCGCATAACAACCGTCCCCGAGATGCGGGAGTGGCTGCGCAACTGGGTGGGCAGGGCCGTCGGGAAGTCACCGGACGAGATCGACGAGTCGGTGCCGATGGTGGAACTGGGTTTGTCGTCGCGCGACGCCGTGGCGATGGCCGCCGACATCGAAGACATGACCGGTGTCACCCTGTCGGTCGCGGTGGCCTTTCAGCACCCCACCATCGAATCACTGGCCACTCGGATCATCGAGGGCGAACCGGAAACGGCCGATGACGGCATCGAAATCATGGACTGGTCGCGCAATGGCCCGGCCGAGCGGGTGGACATCGCCATCGTCGGTTTGTCGACCCGGCTGCCCGGCGACATGGACAGCCCCGAGGAAACATGGCAGGCGCTGCTGGAAGGCCGCGACGCCATCACCGATTTGCCCGAGGGCCGCTGGTCGGAATTCTTAGAAGAGCCGCGACTGGCCGAACGCATGGCGAAGGCACGCACCCGAGGGGGTTACCTCAAGGACATCAAGGGGTTCGACTCCGAGTTCTTCGCGGTGGCCAAGACCGAAGCGGACAACATCGACCCGCAGCAGCGGATGGCGCTGGAGCTGACCTGGGAGGCGCTCGAATACGCCCGCATCCCAGCGTCAAGCCTGCGCGGTAAGCCCGTCGGCGTCTTCGTGGGCGTCTCCAATAACGACTACAGCATGATGGCGGTGTCCGACCCGACCACCGCCCACCCGTACGCGATCACCGGTACCGCCACCTCGATCATTGCCAACCGGGTGTCCTATTTCTACGACTTCCGCGGGCCCTCGGTCGCTGTCGACACCGCCTGTTCGAGCTCATTGGTGGCGATCCACCAGGCCGTGCAGGCGCTGCGCAACCGCGAGGCCGACGTCGCGGTGGCCGGCGGCGTGAACGCGCTTATCACGCCCGCGGTGACGCTCGGCTTCGACGAGATCGGCGCGGTGCTGGCCCCCGATGGCCGGATCAAGTCCTTCTCGTCGGACGCCGACGGCTACACCCGCTCCGAAGGCGCCGGAATGCTGGTGCTCAAACGGGTCGACGACGCCCGCCGCGACGGGGACCAGATCCTGGCCGTGATCGCCGGCAGCGCGGTCAACCACGACGGCCGGTCCAACGGTCTGATCGCGCCGAACCAGGATGCACAGGCCGACGTGCTGCGCCGGGCCTACAAAGACGCCGGCATCGACCCGCGCACCGTCGACTACATCGAGGCGCACGGTACCGGCACCGTCCTCGGCGACCCGATCGAGGCCGAGGCGCTGGGCCGCGTCGTCGGCCGGGGCCGCCCCGCCGACCGCCCGGCGCTGCTGGGCGCGATCAAGACCAATATCGGCCACCTGGAGTCGGCCGCCGGTGTGGCCAGCATGGCCAAGGTGGTGCTGGCGCTGCAGCACGACAAGCTGCCGCCGTCCATCAACTTCGCCGGGCCCAGCCCCTACATCGACTTCGACGCGATGCGTTTGAAGGTGATCGACCAGGCCGCCGACTGGCCCCGCTACGGCGGCTATGCGCTAGCTGGGGTGTCCAGTTTCGGCTTCGGCGGCGCCAACGCGCACGTGGTGGTGCGCGAGGTACTGCCTCGTGACGTCATCGAGCGGGAGCCCGAGCCCGAGCCCAAGGCCGCTGCCGAACCGACCGAGGCCCCCACCATAGGGGGCCACGCGCTGCAGTTCGACGACTTCGGCAACATCATCACCGACACCGTGGCGGACGACGAGGAAGAACCCGAACTGCCGGGCCTGACCGACGAGGCGCTGCGGCTCAAAGAGATCGCGCTGCAAGAGCTTGCCGCGCACGAGGAGGCTGAGGGCCCGGCCAAGCCGCTGATCCCGCTGGCGGTGTCGGCGTTCCTGACTTCGCGCAAGAAGGCCGCGGCCGCCGAGCTGGCGGACTGGATGGAAAGCCCGGAGGGTCAGGCCTCGTCGCTGGAGTCGATCGGCCGGTCGCTGTCGCGGCGCAACCATGGCCGCTCGCGGGCGGTGGTGCTGGCCCACGACCACGAGGAGGCCATCAAGGGCCTGCGGGCGATCGCCGAGGGCAAGCAGCGGCTGAACGTGTTCAGTGTCGACGGGCCGGTGACCAATGGCCCGGTGTGGGTCTTGGCGGGGTTCGGTGCCCAGCACCGCAAGATGGGCAAGAGCCTGTACCTGCGTAACCCGGCCTTCGCCGAGTGGATCGAGAAGGTCGACGCGCTGGTGCAAGACGAGCTGGGCTACTCGGTGCTCGAGCTGATCCTGGACGACTCGCAGGACTACGGCATCGAGACCACCCAGGTCACCATCTTCGCGATCCAGATCGCGCTGGGTGAGCTGCTCAAGCATCACGGCGCCAAGCCCGCCGCGGTAGTCGGACAGTCGCTGGGCGAGGCCGCCTGCGCCTACTTCGCCGGCGGCCTGTCCCTGCGCGACGCCACCCGGGCCATCTGCTCCCGTTCCCACCTGATGGGCGAGGGCGAGGCCATGCTCTTCGGCGAGTACATCCGGCTGATGGCGCTGGTGGAGTACTCCGCCGACGAGATCAAGACGGTGTTCTCCGACTTCCCCGACCTGGAGGTGTGCGTTTACGCCGCCCCCACCCAGACCGTCATCGGCGGGCCGCCCGAGCAGGTCGACGCGATCATCGCCCGCGCGGAATCCGAGGGCAAGTTCGCCCGCAAATTCCAGACCAAGGGCGCCAGCCACACCTCGCAGATGGATCCGCTGCTCGGGGAGCTGGCTGCGGAGCTGCAGGGCATCAAGCCGATGAGCCCAACCTGCGGGATCTACTCGACCGTCCACGAGGGCAGCTACATCAAGCCCGGCGGCGAGCCGATCCACGACGTCGACTACTGGAAGAAGGGCCTGCGGCACAGCGTCTACTTCACCCACGGCATCCGCAACGCCGTCGACAGCGGCCACACCACCTTTCTGGAGCTGGCGCCCAACCCGGTCGCGCTGATGCAGGTGGGTCTGACCACCGCGTCGGCCGGGCTACACGACGCCCAGCTGATCCCGACGCTGGCCCGCAAGCAAGACGAAGTCGAGTCGATGGTTTCGACCATGGCGCAGCTCTACGTCTACGGCCACGACCTGGACATCTGGACCCTGTTCACCCGCGCTACCGGCCCCGGCGACTACGCGAACATCCCGCCGACCCGCTTCAAGCGCAAGGAGCACTGGCTGGACGTGCACTTCTCGCACGGCACCAGCTCGGTCATCATGCCGGGCAACCACGTTGCGCTGCCGGACGGCCGCCATGTCTGGGAGTACGCGCCCCGGGGATTGACGGACTTGGCGACGCTGGTCAAAGCCGCTGCCGGGGAAGTCATTTCGGACGCGCAGCTGACGGCGGCGGAGGAGCGCGCGAAGCCGGCCGACGGCGCCCGGCTGGTGACCACGATGACCCGGCATCCCGGGGGCGCGTCGGTCCAGGTGCACGCGCGCATCGACGAGTCCTTCACGCTGGTCTACGACGCACTGGTCACCCGCGGCGGCGCACAGTCCGTGCCGCCCCTCGCGGTCGGCGCGGGCACAGCCGTCGCGGCTCCGGCCAACGGCGCGGTGTCCGTCCCGGACGCGGCCGCCGAGAACCCGGATTCGGAGACCCTGGCGGACAGCCTGACCAACCGGTACATGCCGGCCGGCTTCGCCAAATGGTCACCAGACTCGGGCGAGACCATCGGTGAGCGACTGGGCGCCATTGTCGGGGCGGCGATGGGGTACGAACCCGAGGACCTCCCGTGGGAGGTGCCGCTGATCGAGCTGGGTCTGGACTCGCTGATGGCGGTGCGCATCAAGAACCGCGTCGAATACGACTTCGACCTGCCGCCCATCCAATTGGCGGCGGTGCGAGACGCCAACCTGTACAACGTCGAGAAGCTGATCGAGTACGCGGTCGAGCACCGCGAGGAGGTCGAGCAGCTGCACGAGTACCAGAAGACGCAGACCGCCGAGGAGATCGCCCGGGCACAGGCCGAGCTGATCAGCGGCGCAACACCGGGCACCGTGGTGGCTCCGGCGCCCGATCCGCAAACCCAAGCGCCCCCGGCGTCCGACGTGCCCATCCCGCCGCCGCCGACGAACCCGTCGGGCCCCACGGCCAACGGGTCCAACGGCGGGCAGCCGAACCCGGCTCCGAATCTGAGTAAAGCCGCCGAAGCGCTCAACCAGGTGGCAGTGGCCAAGGCGCTTAACTCCGATGTGCCGCCGCGCGACGCCGCCGAGCGGGTCACCTTCGCCACCTGGGCGATCGTCACGGGCAAATCGCCGGGCGGCATCTTCAATCCGCTGCCCAAGCTGGATGACGACAACGCCGCCAAGATGGCGCAGCGGCTCTCGGAGCGCGCCGAGGGGCCGATCACCGTCGAGGACGTGCTGTCGTCGGAAAACATCGAGGCACTGGCCGACAAGGTGCGCACGTACTTGGAGGCCGGCCAGATCGACGGGTTCGTCCGCACCCTGCGGGCGCGGACCGAGGGCAGCTCGAAGCCGCCGGTGTTCGTGTTCCACCCGGCGGGCGGCTCGACGGTGGTCTACGAGCCGCTGCTGAGCCGGCTGCCCGCCGACACCCCGATGTACGGCTTCGAGCGGGTCGAGGGCACCATCGAAGAGCGTGCGGCGCAGTATGTGCCGAAGCTGATCGAGATGCAGGGCGACGGGCCCTACATCCTGGCCGGCTGGTCGCTGGGCGGGGTGCTGGCCTACGCGTGCGCGATCGGGCTCAAGCGGCTCGGCAAGGACGTGCAGTGGGTCGGGCTGATCGATGCCGTGCGGGCCGGCGAGGAGGTCCCCCAGACCAAGGAGGAGATCCGCAAGCGCTGGGACCGTTACGCCCGCTTCGCCGAGAAGACGTTCAACGTCACCATCCCGGCGATCCCCTACGAGCAGCTCGAGGAGCTCGACGACGAGGGCCAGATCCGGTTTGTGCTCGACGCCGTCAAGGAGAGCGGTGTGCAGATCCCGGCCGGGATCATCGAGCACCAGCGCACGTCATACCTGGACAACCGGGCCATCGACACCGCCCAGATTCAGCCATACGACGGCCATGTCACCCTCTACATGGCCGATCGCTACCATGACGACGCGATCATGTTCGAGCCGCGCTACGCCGTGCGTCAGCCGGACGGTGGTTGGGGTGAATACGTGTCCGACCTCGAGGTGGTTCCGATCGGTGGGGAGCACATCCAGGCCATCGACGAGCCCTACATCGCCAAGGTCGGCGCGCACGTGACGCAGGCGCTCAACAACATCGAGGCAGGGCTTGGCCGGAAGAGTGAGGTAGGCAAGTAGTGACAGACACAGTGCCGGCTTCAGGGACAGCTCCCGTTCTACACACCACCGCCGAGAAGCTGGCCGAGCTGCACGCTCGTCTCGAGCTGGCCAAAGAGCCGGGCGGTGAGAAGGCCGTCGCCAAGCGCGACAAGAAGGGCATCCCGAGCGCTCGCGCCCGCATCCACGCGCTGGTCGATCCAGGCACCTTCCTCGAGATCGGCGCGCTGGCACGTACCCCCAACGACCCCAACGCGTTGTACGGCGACGGCGTGGTCACCGGTCACGCGATGATCGACGGCCGACCGGTCGGGGTGTTCTCCCACGACCAAACGGTGTTTCAGGGCACCGTCGGCGAGATGTTCGGCCGCAAAGTGGCCCGGCTGATGGAGTGGTGCGCGATGGCCGGCTGCCCGATCGTCGGCATCCAGGACTCCGGCGGAGCCCGCATTCAGGACGCGGTCACCTCGCTGGCGTGGTACGCCGAGCTGGGCCGTCGTCACGAGGCGCTGTCCGGACTGGTGCCGCAGATTTCCCTGATCTTCGGCAAATGCGCCGGGGGAGCGGTGTATTCGCCGATCCAGGACGATCTTCTGGTCTCGGTGCGTGACCAGGGCTACTTCTTTGTCACCGGTCCTGACGTGATCCGTGAGGTCACCGGCGAGGAGGTCACCCTCGACGAGCTGGGCGGCTCCGACGCGCAGGCCCGCTACGGCAACATCCATCAGGTGGTCGACTCCGAGGCCGAGGCGTTCCAGTACGTGCGCGAATTCCTGTCGTTCCTGCCGTCCAACTGCTTCGACAAGCCGCCCATCGTCAACCCCGGGCTGGAGCCGGAGATCACCCCGACCGACTTGGAGCTCGACGCGATCGTGCCGGACTCCGACAACGCGGCCTACGACATGCACGAGATCCTGTTGCGGATCTTCGACGACGGCGACTTCCTCGACGTCGCCGCACAGCACGGGCCGGCCATCATCACCGGGTTCGCCCGGGTCGACGGGCATCCGGTGGGCGTGATCGCCAACCAGCCCGTGTACTTGTCCGGCGCGATCGACAACGAGGCCTCCGACAAGGCGGCACGATTCATCCGGTTCTGCGACGCGTTCAACATCCCGCTGGTCTTCGTGGTGGACACGCCTGGCTTCCTGCCGGGGGCCGAGGAGGAGAAGCGCGGCATCATCAAGCGCGGCGGACGGTTCCTGTATGCGGTCGTCGAGGCCGACGTGCCGAAGGTGACGATCACGGTCCGCAAGTCCTACGGCGGCGCCTACGCCGTGATGGGGTCGCGGCAGCTGACCGCTGACTTCAACTTCGCCTGGCCCACCGCGCGCATCGCCGTCATCGGCGCCGAGGGCGCCGCGCAGCTACTGATGAAGCGGTTCCCCGATCCGACCACGCCCGAAGCGCAGGCGATCAAGAGGGACTTCATCGAGGGCTACAACCTGAACATGGCGATCCCGTGGATCGCCGCCGAACGGGGCTTCATCGATGCCGTCATCGACCCACACGAGACCCGGCTGCTGATCCGCAAATCGATGCGGCTCTTGCGGGACAAGCAATTGTGGTTCCGCACGGCCCGCAAGCACGGGCTGATCCCCGTCTAGGACCCCGGGCCGGGAGTCACATCAGCCCCATCTTTACCGGCGAGCCGACCATACGGTGACTCCCGAAAGTGCTAGCGCCTGCGCTATCGCATTCGCGGAGCAGGGAGGTGGTTCCGTTGCTGCGACCACAGTGACGGATGTGACTTGGGACGCCGCTAAACCTGCAGCGCACCATCCACCAACTCGTCGAAACGCTCCAGCGCCTCGTCAGAGTCAGCGTCGATGCCGCGCAGCGGCCCGCGGTCGGCGAGGTAGCGCTGCGCGTAGAGCCGGGCCACCAGCGACTTGCGCTCGCCGCCACCGGTGGCCCGCTGCCAGGCGGCCTGCTCGGTGAGCAACGCGGCCGCGTAGACGTCGCCCATGAACTGGGCCAGCGGGAACAGCCGCGCCTCGGCCACGTCGCGGTCGAGTTTGGTCCACGCCGTGATCGCCGCATCGAGATCCTCGATGCGCCCGGCGACCAGTCGAGTGGTCTCGTCGTCGTCGGACACCGACACCGCGTCGCGCAGCCGCGCCAACAGCGTCTCGTGCGCACGGCTCTGCTCGATGCCGCGGCGCACATCCAGACACAAGATGTTGTCGGGACCCTCCCAGATGGTGTTGACCTGCGCGTCGCGCAGCAGCCGGGCTACCGGCCAGGTCTCGATATAGCCGTTGCCGCCATGGATTTCGATCGCGTCCGACGCCGCGGTGATCCCCAGCCGGCAGACTTTCAGCTTGGTGACCGGCACCGCGATGCGTTGACGCATGCTGCGCGGCTGGCGGTGGTTGGTGGCGCCGGTAGCGTCGAAAACCAGCGCCAGCGCCGCTTCGACGTCGACGATCATCTCGCCGAGCTTGCGCCGCATCAGCGGCTTGTCGATGAGCGCGCCGCCGAATGCATGGCGCTGTTGGGCATAACACAGCGACTCGACGAGGGCGCGGCGCGCGTTGCCGAGCCCAAACAGGGCGATGCCGAGACGTGCGGCGTTGGTGAGCTCCATCATGCGGCCCAGCCCCTTGCCGCCCGACGGGCCTGAGTCGGCGGTGGGCTCCCCGGACAGCAGGAACGCCTCGGCGTCAACGAATTCCACCTCGCCCGAGGCCACCGAGCGGGTGCCGAGCTTGTCCTTGAGCCGGCGCACCCGGATTCCGTTGCGGGAACCGTCGCGCCGCGTGCGTAGCACCAGGAAATTGGCGACGCCGCGGGTCGAGTCGGGAGCACCTTCGGGTTTGGCCAGTACGACGAACGCCTCCCCGGCGCAGTTGGACGCAAACCACTTGAAGCCGTTCAACTTCCAGGCGTCACCACACCGCGTCGCCGTCGTCTCCAGCGCGCCCAGGTCGGAGCCACCGGTACGTTCGGTCAGCAGCTGGGCCGTCTCGCCGGCCCATTCGCCGGAGGCGAACTTGGCCAGCACGTGCTCTCGCACATCGGCCGGGGCGTAGGCAGTCACCAGGGAGGAGACCATGCCGCCTCCGGTGCCCAGCGCGCAGCCCATCCCGATGTCGGCCTGGTTGAGCAGGTAGTTGGACGCGAACAGGCTCAGCTCTGAGCTCACCTTCGCGGCCCGCGCGTCGCTGCGCAGGGCTTGCTGGGCGTCCAGGATCGCGCGCTTGGATTGCTTGAACGACGCCGGCATGACGACCTGGCTGATGTCGTGTCCCCACCGGTCGTAGCGCTCCAGCCGGGGCGGGTTGCGATCTGTCTCCTCGGCCCACCGCGCCACGGGACCGCCCATCAGCTCACCCATGCCCGTCAGGTGCGGCTCGACGACCGCAAGCTCCTCGGGCTGCAGGTAGTAAGACATGGTGAACCGCAGCGTCGGATCGGTGAGGTACCAGTTGAGACCCACGGCTCCGCGGTAGTTCTCCGTTTGGTAGCGCTGCGACTTTTCTTCAGTAGAGAACGGCAGCCGGTCCACCGCTTCTGAGGCGTAGTCGCTCATGTCGCGACGGTATTACAGTCAAGCCCTACGCGGTCAAGGCGGCGTCGGCCCGGCGAGGAAAATCAGACGGAAATTACCGATCTGGATTTCATCACCGTCGGCCAGCACCGCCGAGTCGACGGGCTCCCGGTTGAGATAGGTGCTGTTCAGGCTGCCGAGGTCGATGACGCGGAATCCGCCCTTATCCCTTCGGAATTCGGCGTGCCGGCGGCTGACCGTGATGTCGTCGAGGAAGATATCGCTGCCCGGATGCCGGCCGGCGGACATGACCGGTTGGTCCAAAAGAAACTGCGATCCGGCGTTGGGGCCGCGCTTGACAACGAGCACGCCCGAGCCGCGCCTCATCGTCGCCATGTTCTCCACTGCCGCGTCGCTGACCACCGCGGAACTCACGGTGCCGGTCGTCTCGTCCGGCGCTTCGCATTGAGAGGGTCGTCGTGAGGTGGACACCGACGGGTCACGCCGCTCGCGGTAGGTCCGGGGTCGCGCTTTGGGACTGTGCGCTTGATCGCTCGGGTGGCGGCGCCCACCCGACGTAGGCCAGGTACAGCCCGACGAGAGCGAAGATGACGCAAAGCGTCACCCACCAGGCTTGCGCGCCGATCATGCTGTTGGCCACCGAGACGAAGACCGTCGGAAAGGCGAAAAGGAGCAGCCCGCGCAGCACGATAAGCCAGCCCAGCAGGGAAACAATGATCGCGGGTGCACCCCGCCAGTATTGGTGAGCTGCGACCATCATCAGGCCGAACAGCAAAATGAATGCGCCGGTCACCCAGGTCCACAGCGAATTGGCCTCGAACTGTGACAGCAGCACCTGCATATCCGATGCGCGCGCCACCGCCGTGACGTCGACAACGACCAGGAAAGGTCCCAGTGCCCGGCAGAAGAACCGCGTCCGGTCCTGCAGCTGCGGTGAAGTGCTCATTGCCGTGCCTCTCCTTCGAAGCCGGTCGGTTGTCGGCTTCTGTATCGGACCATTTGACGTCAGCGTGGGAATAGGGACCGAAGTCCCGTCCGGGTGGGAAGTTCGTCCCGACCCGGGCGCCAACAGTGACGTATGGCCCTCCCGCGCGCCACGGCCCAGGCGCATGATCGGTCAGACAGCCGAATCGATGGGAGGAGTCGACGATGAAGGCCAACGTAGGCGACTGGCTGGTGATCAAGGGGACGACGACGGAGCTCGCGGATCAGTGTGGCCTGATCGAAGAGGTGCAGGGAGCCGACGGCGCACCGCCGTACGTAGTGCGCTGGCGTGGTAATGGCCATGTGGCAACGGTTTTCCCGGGCTCGGACGCCATTGTCGTCACGGCCGCCGAACAGGAACAGGCAGACGAACGAGCACGGCACCGGGCGGGCGCGGTCCAATCCGAATTGACCCACCATGGCGGTGGCCAATAACGGCTTTGCATTAACGGCTATCGCGCGGGTTTATACCGGCGCGACGAACTCGGATGTGTAGTACTCGGCCGGGTTCTGAGAATGTGCGTTCCGACGTTCGACGATTACCCAGACTCCCGTCGTACCGGGCCGGACGGTGTCTTGAATGGTCACCGTGGCGTTACCCGCCGCATCGGTGTCCAGGCCGGTGAATGCGGTGCCCGGATCCGCCGGCCCGCAGGTGCTCGACGCCGGACGAGGCATTTCGATGAGGCCGACGTCGAAGTGGGTACCCGGCTCGGGTTCGTCATAGAGGTGAACCTCCGCAATGGCGTTGGAGCCCGCGGTATGGATCAGGGCCATACCGGTGGCCAGCGCCGGATGCGGCACCATCGGGGCGATGGTCACGCGGCTGAAATCGCAAAGCCGCAGCACGTTATCCAAGACGACCCTGGTGCCGCCTTCGGCGGCTGCTTGGGCGCTATTGACTGCCGCGGCCGAGGTGATCACCACCGTGAGTACCGCCGCACATGTCCCGAAGCGAGTAAGCGCGTGCATGAGGCCACCTAATTCCCCGTGTGAACTGGATCACAGCGAAATAGGTATTAACCCGCAAAGCGCAAATCTAAACTCGGGCTGGGTAATTACTCCAACGTTAATTCGGACTCTTATTTGACGGGCGGACAATTAAGGCCGAAATGGCCGTAAAACCCCGCAATGCAACGGTATCCGCGGCAACCTATGGCTTAATGCGCATCTGGCCGGGTGACCACCACCCACTGCGGGTGGTGGTGCCCAACTCCAGCTGCGCGGGATGGGCGTCGGCAATGGTGTCGAATTTGCGCAGGGAACCCCAGTCGCGGCCCCAGTCATGGGACAGGTACGTCGACATCACATGGGCCCGCAGCAGCAGATCGGTAATGCCCAGCAAACCGCCGTTGACGCCGTCCTCCCAGGTGTCGGTGTCCTGCTTCTTGGCGTTGTAGTCCGGGGTGATGCGGAACTTCGGGATCTCGGTGACGCCGTTGACATGCAGCATCGGCTGCTGGCACGGGAAGGCCAGACCGACCGCCCAGTCCAGCAGCACCGGCGCCGACGAGCCGACGTACTCCTGCAGCGAGCGCAGCTCGGGTACCCGCGGCGGGGTCACCGCGATCCAGTCTTCCGGCGTCAGGGACAAGTCCTCGGCCACCACCCGGACCGCCACCGCGTCCGCGGGCATCTGGGACCGGGCGAAGCGCAGGTTGCGCCAGACCTTCGGCTGTTCCCCGTACAGGTCGTAGGGCACCAGCCGTCCGGCCGGCAGCATGTCACCGCCGGGACCGGGCTTGCCGTATTCGAGGACGACGGTCTGCCCGGCGGTGTGGCCGTGCAGCACGCTGTTGCCCGTGATCGTGCCCGCGGCGGTCACCACCACCAGGGGATGTCCGTTGTCCGGTTTGGGCAGCTGATACCACGCCGAGGTCAGCCGGCTCTGCTGTTGCGGGCCCGTGCTATAGCTGCCGGCCAGCGGAACCTGAGCGGGATTCAAGCCGTAGGGCAGCGGTACCAGCGACCCGTTGATGCCCGGGGCGGTCAGCTTGGTCGGCGCATCCCAGTCGTAATCGGTGCCGGGCTGCGGGACCGACGTCTCGCGGATCGCCTCGGCCAGGGTGCGTTCCGGGACGCCATTGGGGGTGAATCCCATGGGGTTGACACCACCCAACGGGCCCAGCGGGCCGTAATTATCCGGCAGCGGCGTCATGAAGCCGGCATTGCTGTCCGGTTCGACCAGCACGTCGTCGGCCAGTCCGCAGCCCCCGGAGAATGCACGCAAGTTGTCCCACCCATTGGAGTAGGTAGGGTATTGGCGCACGATCCCGGCGACCATCGACGCGATGAACACCACCGCCATGAACCCGGCCGCAATCGGCACCGGCGCCGCCGTCGCAGCCCGCGCCAGCCGGCCTTCGCCATAGTCCCTGGGCGCGAAATGCAACCAGAGCGCATACAGTGCGGCAACCACGAACAGGATGAAAAACATTGTGCTGATCGTGATTCCGGCCAGCTTCGGCACCGCGCTGTTGAACGGGACACCGTAACTGGACACGTACCACCAGCCGTTGAAGGTGGCGAAGCACAGCGCCAACACGAACAACACCGCCGCCGCGAACGCCATCCGGTTGCGCGACCAGCGCAGCACCTCGTGCGACACCAGCACCGTGGTCAGGGCGGCCATCGCCGCGCCCACCGCGGCGAACAGGCCGAAGTGGTGCACCCACTTCGTCGGCGTGAACATCAGGAAGAACATGGTCCCGAAGATGACACCCATCAGCCGCCATGCCGGCCCGCGCGCCACCCCGGGAATTCGCTTGCGGCGCAGCATGATAAACAGCGCGGTAAACAGGCACAGCGCGGTGATCAGGAAGCCGAATCGCCGTGACACCGCACCGTCGACGGTGGGCAGGAAGAGGTAGTAGTAGCGCAGGTTCTCGGTGTACCATGCCTGGCTCGGACCGATCGCGGTGCGAATCCTGGTGGCCTCCAATACCGTTGACAGTGTCTGGTCGGCGAAGACGACGGTCAGTACCACGAAACCGGCTGCCAGCATCGGGGCGACCAGCGGCCAGGTGCCGACCAGGCGATGACGATGGACCAAGATTCGCAGGATCGGACGGCCACCGGCGATCAACGCCGCCACCGCGATGAGGCCGGTGGGCTGGACGGCCAACGTGAATGCGGCCGTGATGACCGCCAGCGCCGCAGGGGTCAGTCGGCTGTACCGCATCGACCGCTCGATCAGCACGTAGGTGACCAGTGAACCGAGCGCGATGATCGGCTCCGGGCGAAGGCCGTTGTTGAACGGCATCCACGCGGTGAGCAGGACCATGCCGGCCGCCCAGTTGGCGGCCACGCTGGAGGTCACCGCCGGCCCCAGCCGCGGCAACACCTCACGCGACAGCAGCAGCCAGCAGACCAGTCCGGCGAACAGGTCCGGCAGTCGCATCCACAGGCTGTCGTCGCTGACGTGGGTCATCAACGCCAGCAGGTTGTAGTACCAGCCGAACGGGTCCTCCGGGCTGCCGAACCAGCGGAAGTAGTTGGACATGTAGCCGGCGTGGTCGGCGACCCGGGCCATGCCGAGGATGTAGCCGTCGTCCGAGGAGTTCGCCCCGATCAAATGCCACAACAGAAAGCCGAATATCACCGTGGCGTCGACGAGTGTGAACTTGCGCCAGCGCGTCGGTA